>ERZ501016.165-NODE-165-length-27766-cov-8.849699_pt1 | contig 27766 bp, 26 predicted proteins | sample MGYA00248889_ERZ501016 | MGnify/ENA primary metagenome ERZ501016 (study PRJEB25958, sample SAMN03398594) | human skin metagenome | study: EMG produced TPA metagenomics assembly of the Human Skin Microbiome Metagenome (human skin metagenome) data set. | reverse complement strand
CCTGAGCCCGATTGAACACATGTTCAATCGAGACGGAAGCGAAATTTCGCTTCCGTCTGAGCAGAACTCTTGTCAGGTGCGACGAGACATGAGCCTGAACGCACCGAGCGGTGGCGCCCATCCGGGCCGCTCCGCCCGGGCCAGCGCCCGCCGCATCCGGTGCTCCAGCTCGCCCGGGTCCCGTACGTCGTGACTCACCGCCCGCACCACCTGCCATCCGAGGCCGGCAAAGCCCTCCTCGCGCCTCTTCTCGGCGACCAGCGCGTCCGCGCCCCCGTCGGGCCCGTACTTCACCGCCCCGTCGAACTCCCACAGCACCCCCTTGTCGAGGATCCCGCCGTCGGCACGGCCCACGAACCGTCCGCGCTCGTCGAGGATCGTCACCTGCAGCTCCGAGCGCGGGAACCCCAGCTGGTTCAGCGCGACGCGCATCAGGCTCTCCCCCGGGCTCTCCGCGCGGTCGTCCCACAGCTCGGCGGCAGCCCGCGCCTTGTGCACGCCCCGCGTGCGCTCCGACTCGTCGACGACCTGAGCCAGCTCCTCGTACGTGCAGAGCCCCGCGTGCAGAGCAGCATCCGCGACGGCCACCGCAGTGCCGAGGCTCTGCGTGCGCGCCACGTCCACGACCGTACGCGCCGGGTGCGTGACCGCGATCCCGTCCAGCCTCGTACGCCATCGCGGCGGCAGGGCCCCCGCATGCACCACCCGGCTCTCCCCATGGAGACCCCCGCCGACGCCGGGACGCGTGAAGTGCACGCGGCTGAGGTCAGCACCCGGCACAGGCAACCCGTGCAGCACGGCCGCGCTCACGTGGCTCACCACCAGCCCGCACCGTCGGGCCATGGCCACCACCGACAGCCGGTGCCGTTCGTCCGGCCACGGTGGCAGGTCGCCGACGGCCACGAACGTGCCGCTGGCGACCTTGACCAGGTCACCGGCTGCCACGAGCCGGGTCAGCTGGTGAGGAGACATGCCGTCGTTGATGAGCTGCAGGCGCGTACGGATCATGAGGCCAGCCTGACCGCTGTCAATCCGCTCCTCGGAGTTGTCCACAGAACTACCCACAGGTAATTCATGCCTGTGGACAACCCGGCTCCCACCAGACAAGGATTCTGCGCAGACAGAAGCGATTTTCGCTTCCGTCTGGACAGAACATGTGTTCAATCGGGTTCTGCCTGGGGCCCGGCCACCCGCGATGCGGTTGAGTGGGGGCATGGAAGTGCTGATGCTCGGGACGGGGTCGTCCGACGGGTGGCCCAACGCCTGGTGCCCCAGGCCCTGCTGTACGTCCCTCGTCGCCGCCGGGCTGGTGCGTTCCCCGACCTCGGCGCTGGTCGACAGGCAGCTGCTCATCGATCCCGGCCCCGACGCGCCGCGGCAGGCGATGCGCGCCAACATCACGCTGGCCTCGCTGAGGTACGTGCTGATCTCTCACGCCCACCCGGACCACCTCGACCCCACGTTCCTCATGCACCGCTCCTGGGTCAACGACCAGCCTCTGGTCGTCGTGGGCCCGCAGCCGGTCATCGACGCCTGCAAGCCGTGGGTGCGGGGCGGCAACGTCCAGCTCGTCGCGGTCACCGCCGGGCGCGACGTCACCGTCGGCCCCTACCGCGTCCGGGCCCTGCCCGCCGCCCACGAGGCGAACGGCGAGGCCTGCCTGTACGCCGTCGCGGGCCCCGACGCCACCATCCTGTGGGCCACCGACACCGGCCCCTGGGCGCGCGGGGTGAAGGAGATGCTCGCCGGCACACCGCTGAACCTGGTGCTGCTGGAGGAGACCTTCGGTGATGCCGACGCGCGCGACGGGCACCACAACCTGCGCACGTTCGCCGAGGCCCTCGCCCAGCTGCGCGAGTGGGGCAACGTCACCGGCGAGACCGACGTCGTCGCGGTCCATCTCGGCCACCAGAACCCGCAGCCCGAGGAGCTCTACCTGCGGCTGCGCGACCTCGGCGCACGCGCGGTGCCCGACGGCACGCCCATCATCACCGGCGGCGTACGCGACTCGCTCGACCTCTGACCTGCGCGGTCGGCTCACGCGCCGGCCGTCCCCTCGCCTGACGCGAGTGAGCGCACCGTCGCGGCTGCGCGTCGCTCGCGCCTCACCCCTAGGGGCGGCGAGCGGGTCTACGCTCAGCCTCGGCGCCGACTGGCGGTGCCGACGAAGGAGGCGAGACCTATGGCCGACTGGGCCGCAGACGTCAAGAAGCACGACGCGCAGGCTGACGAGGAGGTGATCGCCGGCATCGTCCGTCACTGCGGGATCGCGCTGCAGAATCAGGACTCGTCGCTGGTGTCGTTCAGCGACCCCGAGGAGCTGAAGCGGGTGCGCGAGGGCTTCGTCAAGAAGAAGCTCGCCGTCACCGACTCCGACGAGGAGATCGACAAGGTGCTGGCTGGTGTCGGCCAGACCCTCAAGGACTCGCACCGCAAGAACCGCGTCACCGTCTACTACCTGCTCGCGAAGCACTACAAGAAGACCGACCTCTTCGTGAAGAAGTCTTCCTGACAGGAGATCCTGGGCGGCCGGCTGGGTGATCCCGGCCGGCCGTTCGTCTACTTCCCAGCCCCCCAGAACAGCCGGTCGACCACACGCTTCGACCGCCTGGCCGTGCCGGCCCAGTCCTCCTGCAGGTGCGACGCGCCGCCGGGCCCGTACCCGAGCGCCTGCGCCACCTGTGCCAGCTCCCTGTTGTCGTTGGGCAAGGTGTCCGACGGCCGCCCCCGCACCAGCATCGACGCGTTGCGGATCTGCGAGGCCAGCAGCCACGCCGACCGCAGCACCTCCGCGTCGGCCTCACCGACCAGCCCCGCGGTCACCGCGGCCTCCAGCGCGGGCAGGGTCTGCGTGGTGCGCAGGCCGGGGATCTCGTACGCGTGCCGCATCTGCACCATCTGCACGACCCACTCCACGTCGCTGAGGGCGCCAGGGCCGAGCTTGAGGTGCCGTCTCGGGTCCACCCCGCGCGGCATCCGCTCGGCCTCCATCCGCGCCTTCAGCCGCCGGATCTCCATCACCTGTGTCTCGCTGAGGCCGCCGTCGGGGAAGCGCAGCGGGTCGGCCAGGTCGATCAGCCTCCCGACCAGTGCCTGGTCACCTGGCCCCGGGGCGGCCCGCAGCAGTGCCTGCGCCTCCCAGGTGGCCGACCAGCGACCGTAGTAGCGGGCGTACGCTCCCACCGTCCGCACGAGCGGGCCGTTCTTGCCCTCTGGCCGCAGGTCGGCGTCGAGCGTGAGGGCGACGTCGGCGCCGCCCTGGCGCAGCAGCGTACGCACCCGGGTGGCGATGCCGACGGCCCGTCGCTGCACCTCCGCGTCGTCGGTGTCGTCGATCACGAACAGGGCGTCGGCGTCGGAGCCGTACGACATCTCCGACCCGCCCCAGCTGCCGCAGCGCACGATCCCGATCCGCGGTGGCTCCTCGACCTCGCGGGACGCCAGCATCAGCATCGCGCCCACGGTGGCGGTGGCGATGTCGGCCAGCCCCGCACCCACGGCGAGCGTGTCGACGTGGCCCAGCAGATGGCCCTCGGCGACCCGCAGCAGCTCCCGGCGGCGGATGCCCATCACCGCGTCGGCGGCGTCGTCGGCGCCGGCGTGACGCGCCAGCACCGCGGCCATCGCCGCCTCCAGGTCAGCGAGGGGACGCGGCTCGATCGGCTCGTCGCTGGTCAGCAGCTCGACCTGCTGCGGGGCGCGGCGCATCAGCCCGACGGCGTACCGGGACGTCGACACGACCCGCGCCAGCCGCTCGGCGACGGCCGACTCGTCGCGCAGCGCGCGCAGGTACCACGGCGTGGAGCCCAGGGCCTCCGACACCTGCCGGAACGCCAGCAGCCCGTGATCGGGGTCGGGCCCGTCGGTGAACCAGGCCAGCATCACCGGCAGCAGCTGCCGCTGGATCTCGGCGCCGCGGGACATGCCGGTCGTGAGGGCCTCGAGGTGCCGCAGGGCGGTCGGCGGGTCCGCGTAGCCGAGCGCCTGCAGCCGGTCCCGCGCCGCCTCGGTGGTGAGCCGCATCTGGCCCGAGGGGATCCGGGCGACAGCCTCCAGCAGCGGCGAGTAGAAGATGCGCCGGTGCAGCCGCGTGACCACACGGGTGCTGGCACGAAACCGGTCGGTGACCTCGGCCGGGGTGGCGAGGCCGGTGGCGCGGGCGAGGCGGCGGAGGCCGTCCTCGTCGTCGGGCAGCAGGTGGGTGCGCCGCAGCCGCTGCAGCTGCACCCGGTGCTCGAGGAGACGCTGGAACCGGTACGCCTCCGCCAGGCGGGCCCCGTCCTCGCGGCCGACGTACCCGTGGTCGACGAGCTCCTGCAGCGCGGGCAGGGTGCCGCGCAGACGAAGCCGCTCGTCGGCCCGGCCGTGCACCAGCTGGAGCAGCTGCACGCTGAACTCGGTGTCGCGCAGACCGCCGGCGCCGAGCTTGATCTCGCGGCCCGCCTCCTTGGCCGGGATCAGCGAGATCACCCGCTGCCGCATCTCCTGCGTGTCACGGACGAACCCCTCCCGGCCGGCAGCGGCCCAGACGTACGGGGCGAGCAGGTCGCAGAAGTCCTGACCCAGCGCGAGGTCACCAGCGGCCGGGCGCGCCTTGAGCATGGCCTGGAACTCCCAGCTCCTCGCCCACTTGGTGTAGTAGGCCTCCATGCTGGCGAGCGTTCGCACCAGCGGGCCGGCCTTGCCCTCGGGGCGGAGCGCGGCGTCGACGGGCCAGAGCGTGCCGGCGGCGGTGTGGTCGGAGCAGGCCCGGGTGAGCGCGGCGGCCAGGCGGGTCGCGATGGACACCGCCTGCTCCGGCGAGCAGCAGGGCTCCCCGTCAAGGTCCAGGGCGGGCTCGGCGACGTACAGCACGTCGACGTCGGAGACGTAGTTCAGCTCCTGCGCGCCGGTCTTGCCCAGGGCGATCACGGCGAGGCGGCAGCGGTCATGGCCGGGGACGGCCGCGCGGGCGATGGCGAGGGCCGTCTCCAGCGCCGCGTCGGCGAGGTCGGCGAGCTCGCCGGCGACGTCCGGCAGCACGGCGGTGGGGTCGTCGGCGGTCAGGTCGCGGGCGGCGATGCGGTAGAGCTCGCGCCGGTACGCGTGGCGCAGCTCGTCTCGCGCGTCCGGGCTGGTGGCGACGGGGGTGGCGCTGGCCGGGTCGGCTCCCACCGCGGCCAGCAGGGTCTCGCGCAGAAGGCCGGCAGGATGGCGTACGGGGTCGGCGGCCAGCACCTCGACGTCGGCCGGGCGCATCACCAGGCGGCGCCCCAGCTCGGCCGACCCGCCGAGGAGCGCGAGGACGCGGCGAGCGAGGTCCGGCTGCTCCACCAGGGAGTGGGCGCGCAGCGGGTCGGCCGTCAGCAGGTCGACCAGGGTGGCCAGCGCCAGGTCGGGGTCGATGGTCTGGGAGGCGGCGTCGACGAGGTCGCGTGCTCCGTCCTGGTGGTGCTCGGCGAGCCGGGTCACGAGGCTGGCGGCGGCGCCCAGGTCGCGGAAGCCACGGCGGGCGAGGTCCCCCTCCGTCGTCACCAGGCGCACGGGCTCAGGCTAGTCCGCGGCCGCGCTGGTCGAGCGAGGATCCGCGACCCCCGACCCGCATTGAACACATGTTCAATGCGTTCCGAAGCATTATTTCGCTTCGGAACGCATCGAAGGCTTGCTAGGTGGTGCCCGAGTACATGCCGAACGCCCTCACCTGGCCAGCTCCATCTACTGGGCTTCGACGCGACGACCCTCGCAAGCTCGACCTGCTTGCCCTCCACCGCAGACTGCTCGGGCCCTGCTCGCTCAACCAGCGGTTAGGCTCGGCCGGTGCCGTACTCCCCCCGTCTCCGTCAGCAGGTCGCAGCCGCCGCGGCCGGACTTCTGGGTGGCGGGTCGCACGAGCGGCGGCTCGCGGCGTCAGTGCTCGCCACGGACGCCCCTGAGCGCACGCAGGTCGCCCTCGCCGTACGTGCCGTGGCCGCGAAGCTGGAGGAGGCTGCTCCGGGGCGTACGGTCGAGCTGCGCGTCCCTCCGTACGCCGCCGTGCAGCTCGACGACGGCACCGGCGGGCCGGTGCACACCCGCGGCACGCCCCCGGCCGTCGTGGAGACCGACGCCACCACGTTCCTCCGCCTGGCCACCGGCGACCTCACCTGGGAGGACGCGGTCTCCGGCCACCTGCTGCGCCGCAGCGGCGTGCACGCCGACCTGGCCGACCGGTTCCCGCTCCCCTGACTCGACTGGCGCCCGAAGGTCTCGACGCGCAGTACCCTCGCAAGCTCGGGTCCTGCTTGCTCAACCGGCGGAATCTGCTCGACCAGGGAATGGCGTTCCTCAGAGCACCCGGAGCAGCGTCTGCAGCTCCCACGGGGTGACCTGACGGCGGTACGCCTCGAACTCCTCGGTCTTGTTGCGGAGGAAGTAGTCGTACACGTGCTCGCCCAGCGTGTCCGCGACCAGCTCAGACTGCTCCATGCGCCGGATCGCCTCGTCGAGGTTCTTCGGCAGCGGCTTGATGCCCAGCGCCCGGCGGTCGTTCTCCGACAGTGCCCAGACGTCGTCCTCGGCGCCGGGCGGCAGCTCCATGCCCTTGTCGATGCCGTCGAGGCCGGCGTTGAGCAGCAGCGCGTACGCGAGGTAGGGGTTGCAGGCCGAGTCCAGCGAGCGCACCTCCACGCGGGCCGACGCGCCCTTGGTGGGCTTCAGCGAGGGCACCCGCACCAGGGCGGAGCGGTTGTTGCGGCCCCAGCAGATGTACGAGGGGGCCTCGGCGCCGCCGGCGAACCGCTTGTACGAGTTCACCCACTGGTTCGTCACGGCGGTGATGTCGGCCGAGTGGTGCAGCACGCCCGCGACGAACTGCCGCGCCACGTCGGAGAGGTGGAACTCGGCGCTGGCGTCGAAGAACGCGTTGCGGTCGCCCTCGAACAGCGACACGTGGGTGTGCATGCCCGAGCCGGGAGCATCGGCCAGCGGCTTCGGCATGAACGACGCATGGATGCCCTGGGAGGCGGCCACCTCCTTCACCACCACCCGGAAGGTCATGATGTTGTCGGCCATCGTGAGCGCGTCCGCGTACCGGAGATCGATCTCGTGCTGGCCCGGGCCGCCCTCGTGGTGGCTGAACTCCACCGAGATGCCCATCTGCTCCAGCATCGTGATCGACTGGCGTCGGAAGTCGCTGCCGTGGCCCAGCGTGGTGTGGTCGAAGTAGCCGCCGGTGTCGAGCGGCACCGGCGGCGTCGCCTCACCGGTGGGGGGCTCGAAGAGGTAGAACTCCACCTCGGGGTGCGTGTAGAACGTGAACCCGCGGTCACCGGCCTTGCGCAGGGCGCGCTTGAGCACGAAGCGTGGGTCGGCGTACGACGGCGAGCCGTCCGGCAGCCGGACGTCGCAGAACATGCGCGCGGTGGGCTGGTCGTCGTCGCGCCAGGGCAGGATCTGGAAGGTCGTGGGGTCCGGGTGGGCGACCATGTCCGACTCATACCGGCGGGCGAAGCCCTCGATGGCCGACCCGTCGAAGCCGACGCCTTCGGCGAACGCTCCCTCGACCTCGGCGGGGGAGATCGCCACCGACTTGAGGAAGCCCTGCACGTCGGTGAACCAGAGGCGTACGAACCGCACGTTGCGCTCCTCCATGGAGCGCAGGACGAACTCGGTCTGCTTGTCCATCCCGCTCAGCCGCCGAAGGGGCTGGAACGGTCCTCGTCCCAGTCGTCCTCGTTCTCGCGGCGGTCCGCGGCGTCCCACTGCTCGTTGCGCGCGGCCACGGTGTCCAGGGCCGCGGCGGCCTCCTGCTCGGTCGCGTACGGCCCGAGGCGGTCCTCGCTCTTGCACGCCCCGTAGGGCTCGACCCGGTGGTGCTTGAGGCACCAATACCACTGTCCTTCGGCCATGCCGACCCCTCCTCGCCCCCGCGGCCTGTGAAGAGCCGCTGGGTATCATGCGCTCTCGTGACTCGCGTCGAACCCTACCCACTCACCCCGTTGCGCGACGTACCCGCGTCGATTCCCCGCCCGGAGTACGTGGGGAAGCCGGCGGCGGCGCGGTACACGGGGTCGCACGTGCAGTCGGCGGAGACCATCGAGAAGATGCGGGTCGCCGGCAGGATCGCGTCGCAGGCGATGCACGAGGCCGCCAAGCATATCGCCCCCGGCGTCACCACCGACGAGCTCGACGCCGTCGCCCACGAGTTCCTGTGCGACCACGGCGCGTACCCCTCGGCGCTGCTGTACCCCGGCCACGGCGGGGGGCAGCCCTTCCCGAAGGGGATCTGCACCTCGGTCAACGAGGTGATCTGCCACGGCATCCCCGACACCCGACCGCTCGAGGACGGCGACCTGGTCAAGATCGACATCACCGCGTTCAAGGACGGGGTGCACGGCGACAACTGCGGCACCTTCGGCTGCGGCGAGCTCGACGAGGACTCCCGGCTGCTGATGGAGCGCACGAAGACCGCCCTGGACCGGGCCATCAAGGCCGTGGTGCCCGGGCGCCAGCTGAACGTGATCGGCCGGGTCATCGAGTCGTACGCCAACCGGTTCGGGTACGGCATCGTGCGCGACTACACCGGCCACGGCGTGCACACCGCGTTCCACTCGGGGCTGGTCATCCTGCACTACGACGAGCCGCGTCTGACCACCGTGATCGAGCCCGGCATGACGTTCACCATCGAGCCCATGCTCACCCTGGGCAAGGGCGACGCCCACCAGTGGGACGACGACTGGACCGTCCTCACCAACGACGGCTCCCGGGTCGCCCAGTGGGAGCACACCCTGGTGGTCACCGACACCGGCGCCGAGGTCCTCACACTCCCCTGACCGCGGCCGCGACGTGACCGACCCACAGGGTGTCGCGGGCCCGCGTCATCGCGACGAAGAGCGTCCGCCGGTCGAGCTCGACCCGCTCGCGGTAGGCGTCCTCGGTCTCGTCGCGACGCTGGGGCTTCGGCCGGGCCGCCTGGGGCAGGAAGACGTGCGGGAACTCCATCCCCTTCGACCGGTGGTACGTGCCGACCTTGACGCAGTCCGTAGGGCGACCGTCGTAGGACTTGAGCGAGACCGCGGGGATCCCCACCGCATTCAGCTGGTCCACGTACCTCTCGGTCATCGGGTTGGTGGGCACGAGGACGGCGATGTCAGCCACCCGTGCACCGCCGTCGAGAGCGTGCCGCACCGCGGCCAGGAAGGCGGCCTCGTGGGACGCGACGTCAGGAAGCACCTGCGACACCGGCGGGGCTCCGCGCCGGGTGGCGATGATCTCCCGGTCGCCCACCTCCTCCAGGTCGTCCAGGTCACCGAAGGCGTCGCCTGAGACGATCGTCCGGGCTGCGGCCAGAATCTCCTCGGTGTTGCGGTAGTTGTGCCGCATCACGACGGCCCGGCCGCGCACGTCGATACCAGCCTCGCGCAGCGTGAAGCCGCCCGGGTAGATCGACTGCTGCCCGTCGCCGATCAGCAGCAGCCCGTCCGGCCGGTCCTGCACGAGATGGTGGAACATCCGCAGCGCCACGCACGGCAGGTCTTGCACCTCGTCGACGACCACGGCGGTGTACGGCGGGACGGGGCCGGTGCGGAGCGCGTGCTCGGCGTAGATGAAGACGTCCGCGAAGTCGTGCACGCCGCGGGCCTGGAGCTGCTGCTGGTAGGCGATCAGCAGGTGCCAGACCGCGAGGCGCTGCTCGACGCCCAGCCGGAAGCGTCGCCCGACCCGCTCCAGACGGGCGTAGTCCTCGAACTCGAAGATCGCCCGGCCCTTGATGACGTTGGCGATCTCGTCCTTCCAGTACTCCCAGTCCACCGGCAGCCGCTTGAGCAGGCCGGGCTTGCCGACCTCGGCCCAGGCGGCGCGGTACGCGGCGTTGATCGCCGCCTTCTCTGGCGTGAGCGGGGTGCCACGCTCGCGCAGCAGGTCGAGGGCGAACTGGTGGGCGCTCCTGAAGTCCACCCGGTCCGCGGTCTGGGGCGACAACCGCCCGTACTGCGCCTTCAGCGCCTTCGGCAAGGTGTGTACGTAGCTGGTGACGAGCACCCTGCCCGGTCGTGTCGAGGCGATCCAGGCGGCGCGGTGCAGGCCGAGCACTGTCTTGCCGGTGCCGGCGGCGCCTCGGATGCGTACGGGGCCGTTATAGCTGCGCCGCACGTAGGGCGCCTGGTCAGGGTGCAGCCACGTCATCCAGCTCTCGATCGGCTGCGCGGCGAGACCCTCGAGGATCGCGGACTCCATCTCCGCGGGCGTGATGAGGGCCTCCTGCACCTCGTCGTCGGGCTCACGCACGAGTGGTTCGAGAGGCTCCGCGGCGCGCCGCGGCCGTGGCGGGAACAGTTACTGACAACGCCTGACGAGGATGTCGACCTGGTGGTCGTCGAGGCGGATGCCGTGGCGTGCGACGAAGGCCGGGCCCTCACGCTCCCCCACCACCTCCAGGCCGCTCACCTGGCCGTGAGACCCAGACCGACCGGCGAGGACGACGACGCCCACCACGAGGGCGGGGGGCAACCCCACGTCTGCCAGCTCGGTTCGAGCGATGCCCAGCAGGGCCACCATCGACCTGAGGTCGCCGGTGGCGTCCTGCCCCCGGCGGAAGATGCGGCCGTCAGCGACCCGGGTCTCGGCCCAGCACTTCGTGTCCAGGATGAACACACCCCCGGGGCCGATGGCGACGAGGTCGACGTTCGCGGCGCCGCCCCTAGGCCAGGAACGGTCCGTGAGGAAGCGGTAGCCGAGCGCCGTCAGGCGGCCCAGAGTGCGCGCCGTGCGGTGCTCGGTCTCAGCCGCCACCGCCATACGCCCCGCCAGCTCACGCTGCTGCGCCGCCTCCTGCTCCAGCTGCGCGGCGCGCTCCCATGCGGTCGTGGCCATCTCGTGGGCCGAGGTCCCAGCTGCCATCGTGAACCACCTCCGGCGGCGACACTCTCAGGCGATCTACGGCACGGTTGTCAAGATGAGACGATCCACACGTGACGGGACGTCAGAGCCCAAGTGCGCTCAGACCGCGCGGCCGTCCCGGTCGCCGTTGTCGGCGATGCCCTGGGCGTTCGTCTCGTCCGTCTTGGCGTAGTCCTTCGGCCGACCCTCGGCGACGTGACCGGTCTCGGCGGCCGGGGGAATGCCGTCGTCGGTGCCGGGGGTCGACCCCTCACCGCCGGACGGGGTCATCATGCTGGTCTCGGAGACCTGGCCCTCGGACATGTGCGCTCCTTCGTTCGTGCCGCCCGGGCGGGCGTACGCGGATCACCGTAACGGCCGCCACTGACAGATTCGGCCGGAGCAACCCACTGGCGGGTGCGCTCAGCCCTCCCAGGGGTGCTTCTCGGTCGTTGCCACCGGCGGTCGATGGTTCGCGCAGCGATCCGGCACGTGAAGCAGAGCGGCACCGGTCAGCAGCGGCACGCGGGTCGCCACGCGCGCGTCCGCTCGCCCCGGTCGTACGGCCCGGGCAGGGAGCAGCCCAAGGTCGTCGGTGAGCGCCCCTGGGCCGTACACTCGCACCGGACGAGCCGGCCGGGTGACCGCGGCCCCGCGAGGGGCTGAGGAAAGTCCGGACTCCGCAGAGCAGGGTGGTGGGCAACACCCACCCGGGGCGACCCGCGGGACAGTGCCACAGAGAGCAGACCGCCCGCCGCGAGGCGGGTAAGGGTGAAACGGTGGTGCAAGAGACCACCAGCACCCCAGGTGACTGGGGTGGCTAGGCAAACCCCACCCGGAGCAAGACCGAGAAGGGCCTCCGGGCCCGCGACAGCGCCTGAGGGCTGCTCGCCCGAGCTGTCGGGTAGGTCGCACGCGCCTCGGCGCGAAGGCCGCTGGTGACAGCGGTCGCAGATGGATGGTCACCGGCCCCTCGGGGTCACAGAATCCGGCTTACAGGCCGGCTCGTCCTCACCCTCGTGTCCCTCGGGCGTACGCGGTCGGGCCCGCAAGCCGGTGCTGCCTGCCGGGCCCCCCTTGCGCCGACGGATACCCCGGGCTGCGGGGTTCATGAGCAGCTCAGCGGCTCGCCATGGTCGATGCGAGCTTGGGTGCCGCGTCGCGCACGACGCCCTGCTCACCACCGGCGATCCGAAGGCCGGCGTAGAGGCCCTTCTTCTGGCAGCCGACGACAGTGATGGGGACGCCGCCACGGGTGCCGCTGCGGAGGCGGGCGGTGGACGCGCCGGGAACGGTCATGGTGCTGTCTTCCCCGGCGAGGTTGAGGGTCGTGGTGGACCAGTAGCTGTCGAACGAGGCGGACCGCTTGGCTTGGACGGTCACCACGGAGACGGTCGGCTGGGTGCCGCCGGCGCTGTACAGACACATGCCGTCGGGGTGGAGAGTGCGTCCTTGACTCGGTAGCCAGAGCCGAACACCGCGTCGGGTCCGCCGCCGTGAGCAGGGAGCAGGCGTCGACAACTGTGCTGCTGGAGCACCCGCCAGACCACCGAGAGCGAGACTCATGGCGGTCGCCGCACCCGCCACGCCGAGCAACCGAGATCGACGGACCATGGAGCGGACGCCAAGTGACAGTCAGGTCAGCCCAGAGCCGTTATCGTCACCGCCGATGGGTACGGTGGGAGCCCTGACCGACGAAAGGACCCATCATGGCCCGCTACGACCTCGGCACGACCACGCTCGGAGAGCTGCTGAACGACCCGCAGGTGGTCGAGATCATCGAGCGCAACGCCCCCGGCATCACGAGCAACCCCATGATCGGCATGGCCAAGGGAATGACCGCCAAGCAGGTGCTCGACATGGGCGCCAGCATGGTCGGCAAGGAGAAGATCGACGCCATCGTCACCGAGGTCGACCAGCTCGACTGACCGGCCTTCCGACGGCTCGATCGGCCCGCGCCCGGCACCCCTCGCGGCGCCGCGCGCGGGCCGTCGCGCGCCACGCCCGCGTGGGTGATTGAGAAATGAACGAGGTGCGGTCGTGATGGTCTACATTTCCCCCATGACAGCCCCGAACAGACGTACGTTCCTCGGCGCCACCGGCGGCGCCCTGGCCGCTCTCGGACTCGCCGCGTGCGGCAGCAACACCGGTGGGGTCTCCACCGGTGGCTCCTCCTCCGGCGGCGCCGCCAGCGGCTCGCAGCCGCAGCTCACGCAGTGGTACCACGAGTACGGCGAGAAGGGCGTCCAGGAGGCGGTCACGCGCTACGCGGCCGACTACAAGGACGCCAAGGTCACCGTGAAGTGGACGCCGGGCAACTACGACCAGCTCGTGCCGACCACGCTCGTCACCAACGACGTGCCCGACGTCTTCGAGTACGCCAACGGGCCCACCCTCGACATGATCAAGGCCGGCCAGGTGGCCGACATGACCGACGTCATCGGCTCGGCGACCTCGCAGTTCAACAAGCCCGTGCTCGACCGGCTCACCTACCAGGGCAAGATCTGGGCGGTTCCGCAGACGATCGACATGCAGCTGCTCTACTACCGCAAGTCGGTGCTGCAGGCGAAGGGTCTGTCCGCCCCCACCACCTTCGACCAGCTCGCGGCTGCTGCCGCTGCCGTGAAGACCTCCTCGATGGGCGGCTTCTTCGCCGGCAACGACGGGGGTGTCGGCGTCCTTGGGGCGATGCTGATCTGGGCCTCGGGCAACGAGATGCTGAACGCCGACAAGTCGGCCCTCGGCTTCCTCAACGACAAGTTCTACTCGGCGATCACCGCCTACCGCACGCTGCACGGCTCCGGCAACCTGCTCCAGAGCGCCTCGGCCGACTGGTTCGACGCCGCCCCGTTCGTCAACGGCGAGACGGCCATGCAGTGGGGCGGCCTCTGGTCGCTGCCCGACGTGCAGAAGAAGTGGGGCGACGACTTCGGCGTCGTGCCCTTCCCCGCCTTCGCGGGCGGCCGTCAGGCGGTGCCGTTCGGTGCGTACAGCGCCTGCGTGCCGGCCAAGTCGAAGAACGTCGACGCGGCCAAGAAGTTCGTCAAGTGGCTGTGGGTCGACCAGGAGGACAAGCAGGTCGAGTTCTCCACCAAGTTCGGCACCCACATCCCGGCCAAGCCGGCGCTGGCGGGCAAGACCACCACGCTGGCCTCGGGCCCGGGCGCCGACGCGGCGAAGTACGTCGCCGAGCTGGGTCACGCCAACGACCTGCTCTGGACGAGCGCGCTCGGCGAGGCGTACGCGGCCGCGGTGACGAACGTCGTCAAGAAGAACGCCGACCCCAAGACCGAGTTCGCCGGGGTCGGCTCGAAGGCCCAGACCGAGCTGCAGCGCGCCAAGGGCTGACATGTCCGCTGCGCTCCCCTCGCGGCCGCTGTCGACCTGGCAGCGGCTGCGGGGGCGCCAGGGCGGCAACCTGTGGTTCCTGCTCTTCGTCGCCCCCTTCCTGGTCGGCTTGCTCGCGTTCGTGTACGTGCCGATCATCTGGAGCGTCGTACTCTCGTTCTTTGAGGCACGCAACACCGTGGTGCCCACTCGGTTCGTCGGGCTCGACAACTACGCGTACCTGTTCTCCGACCAGCTGTTCGTGCAGTCGCTGCTCACCTTCCTGGGGTTCTCGGCGCTGATCGTCCCCCTCACGTACGTCTGCTCGCTCGGCCTGGCGCTCCTGCTGTCGAGGGTCGGTCGGGGCCAGGCGTTCTTCCGGTCGGTGTTCTTCATGCCGGCGGCGGTGTCCTACGTGGTGGCATCGCTGGTCTGGCGCCTCTCGATCTTCAACGGCGCCCGGTTCGGGCTGCTGAACTCGATCCTGCGGGCCTTCGGCGGCGACAACGTGAACTGGCTGGGGGGCACCAACAGCCTCTACTGGGTGGTGTTGATCTCGCTGCGGCTGTGGTTGCAGACCGGCTACTACATGATCCTGCTGATCGCGGGGCTGAACCGGATCCCGGCCGTCACGTACGAGGCCGCCGCCCTCGACGGCGCCACCGGCTGGGAGGTGCTGCGCTACATCACGCTCCCCCAGCTGCGCGGCACGTCCGTGGCCGTACTCCTGCTGCTGCTGATCGGCGCGTTCCAGGCCTTCGACGAGTTCTGGAACACGCTCTCGTCGGCGGGCACCTACCCGCCGTACGCCCGCCCGCCGCTGGTCCACCTGTTCCTGATCTCCGTCGGCGGCAGCCGGCAGGACCTGGGCGTCGGTGGCGCCGGTACGGTCATCTTGACGCTCATCATCCTGGTCGTCGGGCTGGCGCAGAACTGGCTCACCTCACGTGAGGCGCGGGCATGAGGGCCGGGCGCCCGAGCGTCGTGGGGCAGGTCGTGACCTACGTCGTGCTGTCGCTGCTGGCGGTGCTGTTCCTGCTGCCGTTCGCCGTGATCCTGCGCAACGCCTTCAGCTCGCGCGAGCGGATCGTCGCCGCCGAGTGGAGCTGGGTGCCGGACCGGCTCGGCACGGAGAACCTGCAGGCGCTGTTCGCCAACGACGGCATCGGCATCGCCAAGTCGCTGATCAACTCGACCGTGGTCACCCTCACCCAGACCGTCGCGACGGTCGTGGTGTGCCTGATGGCTGGGTTCGCGCTGGCGCGGTGGGAGCACCGGGCGTCGCGGATCATCCTGGGGCTGACCGTCTTCACGCTGATGGTGCCGGCGACCGTGACGTTCCTGCCGTCGTTCATCATGACGGCGTCGCTGGGCTGGATCGACTCCTATCGGGGCCTGGTGATCCCGGTGATGTGGTCGGCGTTCGCGACCTTCCTGTTCCGGCAGTCGTTCCTCGGCTTCCCGCGCGAGCTGGAGGAGGCGGCGCTGCTCGACGGCGCCAACCCCTGGACGACGTTCTGGCGCATCGTGGTGCCGCCGTCGACGGGCATCATCGGCGCGGTCTCGGTGATCACGTTCCTGGGGTCGTGGAACGGGTTCCTCTGGCCGACGCTGGTCAGCGGTGACAACACGCGTACGGTGCAGGTCGCGCTCAGCCGCTTCATGACCAGCCAGGGAGTCGACTACCCGATGCTGTTCGCGGGTGCGCTGGTGGCGACCATCCCGGTGCTGCTGGTGTTCTTGTTCCTCCAGCGCTACCTGGTGCAGGGCACGGAGTCCAGCGGCATCGACTGAGACGCACAGCTGAGACAGCGCGGCAGTCTTATTCCGATGTCGGAACACAGCTGCCACATTGTTGCTGCGGGTGTCTCAGACGGCCGCGAAGCGGACCTTGCCCAGAGCGGGGTCTGCCTCGACGAGACGAACCTTGACCTCGGTGCCGAGCTCCAGGCGGCCCTCGGCCCGGGCCTCCACGGCCGGGTCGGCGATCACCACGATGCCGTCGGTGCCGTCTCGGTCGAGGGTGACCACGACCGCCGGGAAGGTCTCCCCCACGCGCGGCTGCAGCACCAGCGCCTCCAGGAGGTCGACGATGCCGCGCTCGTACGCCTTCGCGCGGGCGTCGGACTCCTTCATCGTCTCGGGCAGGCCGGGCAGCTCGGCGCGCACCCAGTCGGGCACCTCCTGGCCGGCAGTCAGGGCGCAGCAGGTCTCCAGCACGTACCTGTCGACCAGACGACGCAGCGGTGCGGTGGTGTGCGCGTACTCCATCGCCAGCGCCCCGTGCAGCAGGTTCTCGGCAGGCACCTGACCGTCGAAGGCCAGGTAACCGGCGCCGCGGAACAGCATCGTGCACGCCTGCACCATCGCCTGGTGCGCGGGCTTGCTGGTGTCGAGAGAGCGCACGAAGTCGGGGTAGCTTATCGTCCCAGGCCAGCGAATCTTCAGGCCCTTGGCCGTGTGACGGAGGCGGTCGATCGCGAACTGGTCAGCCGGCGGCAGCGTGCGCAGCACGCCGACCTCGCCCTCGATCATGATCTGCGCGGCCGCGGCGCCGGTGAGCAGCGAGATCTGAGCGTTCCAGCCCTCGACGGGTAGGTTGGCTCGGTACTTGAGCCGCCACTGGTCGCCGACCGCCTCGATCTCCTGCTCGGGGATGTTGAGGCTCACGCCGCCTCGGTCGACCTCGACCTGCTCGCGCAGGCGACCGACCACCTCCAGCAGCATCAGCGAGTCGGGCGCGGAGCCGTCGTCGAGGTCGCGCTGCACCTCGTCGTACGTGAGTCGCGCGCGGCTGCGTACGGCTGCTCGCTCGACCCGCGCCGAGGTCTGGACGCCGTCGTGGTCGAGCTCGATGGTCCACAGCATCGCGGGGCGGGCGTGACCGTCGGCGAGCAGCGACGCCGCGTCCTCGCTGAGGCGCGGCGGGTGCAGCGCGGCGCGCTGGTCGGGGGCGTAGAACGTCTGCCCGCGGCGATGCGCCTCGGCGTCGACGGCGTCGCCCGGGGTGACCCAGGCGGCCACGTCGGCGATCGCGTAGTGCACGGTGTAGCCGGAGCCGGACCGCTCGATGTGCAGCGCCTGGTCGAGGTCCATCGAACCGGGCGGGTCGATGGTGACCAGCTCGATGTCGGTGCGGTCGAGCGCTGGCAGCGGCTTGGGGTCGGCCGCGCTGGCGTCAGCGGCGGCGAGCGCGTCGGCCGGGAAGGCCTCGGGGATCGCGAGCCTCTCGCAGAGCCGGGCGAGGCCGGGGGCGATAGCGGCAGGTACGCCGACCTCGGCGACGATCTTGCGAGCGGGCATCAGGAGGCCTCGGTCCGCACGAGGATCCGGTCGCACTCCTCGCAGCGCAGCACCTCGTCCTCGGGCGCGGCGACGTACCTCTCGTAGTCCGCCGACGTCGCCTCCAGCCCGCAGCCGGTGCAGCGGCGGCCCTTGAGCTCGGCAGCTCCGGTGCCACCGGCACGCTCCCGGACCTTGTCGTACATCGCGACCAGCGGGGCCGGCAGGTCGGAGAGCACCTCCGCGCGCGCCTTGCGCCGCTCGGCGACGTCGGCCTGCAGGCTCTTCACCGCCTCGTCGCGCTTGGCGAGGTAGCCCCGCATCTCGGTCTCCAGGTCGGTCTTCTGCGTCAGGATCGCGTCGCGCGCCGCCTCGGCGTCCTCACGGGCCTGCATCAGCTCCAGCTCCGTGTCCTCCAGCGTAGAGATCCGCACCTTGAGGTGCTCGGTCTCCTCGACCATGCTGCGCAGCGTCTTCGGGTCGCTCACCGAGCCGTCGTCGATCAGCTTCTGGTTGCGGGTCAGCCGGGCGCGTACGGGCTCGAGGTCGGCCTCCGCCCGCTCCTGCGCGGCGACCGCGTCGCTGAGCACCGTCTCAGCCGCCACCAGCTGCTGCCCCAGCCCCGACCGCTTCGTCTGCCGCTCGGCCAGCAGTGCGTGCTCGGGCAGCGTCTTCGCCCGGTGCTCCAGCTGGCTGATCGCGGTGTCGATGCGCTGGAGGTCGAGCAGCCTCCGCTGCGCGGTGGGGTCAGCCTTCATGCGTCCTCCTCGGTCGTTGCGCCGACTCTATCGACCCTGACCCACCGATGCGATCCTTGAAGTACGCCCCCGCAGGTGAATCTCTGGCTATGCTCGTCGCCACCACTCCCAAAAATGCGCAAACCGCATCCGACGACTAAAGCCCCAAGCGTCCACGGAGGCCATTCGCGTAAACGAAGGACGACAAACATGTCAAGTTTCAGTGTCGTATCGCTCGATGATGTTCGCACCGCCCTGACTCAGCTCCTTAATTCCGCCAGGGGGGACGGTCCGAAAATCGGGCTAAACTTGCTTCTCCAAGAGGTAGATCTTCTCCAAAAAGACAAGGATGGATCTCACGTTATCGACGACGGCCCCTGGTGGCTGACAAAAGTCTCTGCAACTGGCTTCCGGGGGATCGGCGAACAACTAAGCATCGAGTTCCCTCCCACGCCCGGCGTGACGGTAATTCACGGTCCCAACGGATCGGGAAAAAGCAGCATCGCCGACGCGCTAGATGTTGCCCTGCACCGAGACGCGGCTGGCACCGCAGGCCGCCCTCAAGGCACCCATTCAAACCAGCCGCTCTGGGCACCGATCCTGCGCTCGAGGCACTCGGTCGAAACGACAATTGATGTCGAACTCCGCAATGATCAGGCCTCAGCCCTTCACCTCTCCGTTTCGCTTGACGAGAATGGCATAGTCACTAGATCGGAAGCAACCTTCGCGAAAGCGAGCTGCCCCAAAGCGCACATTGATCTGGGGGACTCGTGGAACACGGCAGTCAGGGCCTTTCGGCCCGTGTACACCTACGGGGCGTGGGCTGACAAATTGGTAACGGCGAGGGACCTCAATCAGTACGTATTCGACATGCTTGCAATCGGAAGATCGATGGTCGTCCTGCGCGATTCGATAAAATCGCGTGCGGAGGGAGCGTCAGATGCCCGTAAGCGTCTTCAAGCAGCGTGGCAAACAGCCTCACGCGCCTGTGAGGAAATCGATGTCAGATACAGCATTGAAAAATCCCCTCTGCCGCCGCTTGACTTGGCGACTGATATTGATTCTTGGACCGCCTCCGCCAACTTGGGAAACTCGTCCGAAGTCTCTGGAGACAGCCCTCTAGAGAAGGATCTGTGGGAGCAGTTGCACCGAGCCAGCTCATCGTTCCAGTCACATCACGGAGCCGTTCAACGCGCTACACTCCCCCCAAGCGTCTATGCAGCACTGACCGGTCTTCAAGGTTGCACCCAGGAAATTGACCCATCCACTTGCCCTGTCTGCGAGACACAGAATGTTCCGTGGGCTGAGAGGCTAGACTCTCGTCTGGCTAGCGCAAAAGAGGCCGGAGAGGTTTTCGACACGTTCCGCAAACACGCAACACATCTCATTGAAACCGCATCGAAACTCGAAGTCTTTGCCGGTGTCAAATCCTTCCCAATCCTCGCCCAAGCCGCGGACGCGACCGCTGCGACGCGGGAGAGTCTTCAAGCCAACGGGGCGGCCCACCCTCAAAGTCTGTCGGCTTTGCGTGAGTTGACGGTCCTACTCGATGACGAGAGTTTCACGGCTGAGCTCAGCACAGCTATTCAGACCGCATCGCACGAGGCGCAATGGCGCGCTGCACGTCGCACGGCCACACTACCGTTCGTGAATTCCTTCAACGAGAATGTCGAATTGGCCCGCTCAGTGGAATCGTGGGAACAGGCGAAACGCCAATTGGACAAGGCGGAAGAATTACTCCGCGAGCGTCGCGCAGGAGAACTTTCCGAGGAGACCAGCCGCGCGGCAGCCGAACTACTTTCGGATGTCGGGGTTGTTGACACCAGTTTCCAGTTGACGAAGCTGAGTGCGACCATGCAACTGCGCGACGAACGGGGCGAACTGCTCGAACTAGGCCGACTCAGCGCTGGCCAACGGAATGCTGTGATTCTTGCCCCCGCAGTTCACGCGGTGAAGCCAGGGCCGTTCCGCTTTTTTGTTCTCGATGATCCCGTTCACGCCCTAGATGAAATCCGAATAGACAAGATCGCCCGTTTGTTGCGGGGCATTTCTACCAGTCATCGGGTGATCGTCCTGACTCACGACGAGCGATTAAAGGAGCACCTCACAGCTGGCGCAGAATCTGCTGAGGTGATAGGCATCTCCCGAGATCACGGCACCGGCGCCGTGGAGATGCAGATCGACGGGCCCATCTGGCGGACCTTGGTTCTTGATGCCAAGGCAATTCTCACCGACCTAGCGAAGAGCGATCCGCTAAGACTTGGCGTCACCCCTACGGTCCGCACGTTGTGTCGGCAGGCAGTCGATAACGCGGTTCGACACTTGGTGCTTCGCGAGGCCGTGACGAATGGCATTGGTTCGCAAGAGTGGCTAGACCATTTAGATAATGACAGCGACGCCTGGACCACGAAGCAGCGCATAGAGAAGGCGCTTGCCTTACCCCTCTCCGAGACCGGAATCAAAGATCTGACCGGTTTACGCGATGATGTGGATCCTTTCCTTGCCGACTGGAACTCTGCGAGCCATGGGAACAGACCGACGAGTCCCGTTACGATGTCAGAAGTTGATGCCGCCGCGCGAGCCTGCGAGCGTGCGCTGTGAACGAAGTCCCCGAGACGACGTTCCTTCGGATCCGCGTTCACGCCTTGCGGGTGCAACTCGAGATCATGGCGGCCGAAGCCTTTTCCGACGCTTGCGGGGGGGACCCTAGACAATCCAAGATTGAACTCAAACTCTTGTTTCTTGTAACAGGAGACAGTCAGACGACCGCTAGAGACAAAATGCGCGCCATAAGACTGGCTCAGCACGTCTACAGGAAATCGTCTGATGTCATGCACGGAAGGCGCTCTATGCTCTCCGTAAATTCCACGATCGTCGATGAGTGGGAAAAAGTAGTAGATGATCTAGCAGAACTGCGGCAGACTTACTCGTCTCCGACCGATGCCGCGGGCTAGCTCACCAAGTTCTGCATATTGCATAGGTTTGGACGCCCCGGCCAGGGACTGTCAAGATGGCCCCATGACGATCTTGTACCTCGTGCGGCACGGCCAGACGGAGTGGTCCAAGTCGGGTCAGCACACCTCGCGTACGAACCTGGACCTCACTGACGAGGGCGTGCAGCAGGCGCACCTCCTGCGGGAGAAGCTCAACCCCGCCGACTTCGACCTGGTGCTCTCCAGCCCCCGGCTCCGCGCCACCCGCACCGCCGAGCTGGCCGGCTTCACGAACGTGGAGACGACCGAGGACCTGGCCGAGTGGCACTACGGCGAGTACGAGGGGATGACCTCGGCGCAGATCCGGGAGAAGTCCCCGGGCTGGCGGATCTGGTTCCAGGGCTGCCCGGGCGGCGAGTCGGCCGAGCAGGTCCGTGAGCGCCTCACCCGCGTGGTGAAGCGCGTGCGCGACTCGGGCGTGGAGAAGGCGATCTGCTTCGGCCACGGCCACGCCTCCCGCGTGCTCGCGCTGGCCTGGCTCGACTTCCCCATCATCTTCGGCCAGAGCTTCCCCATGGAGGTCGCCAGCGTCTCGATCCTGGGCCGTGAGAAGGAGTCCCCCGCGGTCCTGCGCTGGAACAGCTGAGCTCTCGTCCCAGGAGGACCATGACCGAGCAACCGAAGCTCCCCAACCGACAGATCCCGTTCAGCGAGGCGTTCAAGGCATTCATCTGCGAGCAGTGGGCGCCGTACGACGAGGCGCTGCCCGAGGCGCTGCTTGCGACCGCGTACACGGCGGAACGCCGCCGTCGGCTGTCAGAGCTGTTCCCCGGCGAGCGGCTGGTGATCCCGGCCGGGGGGCTCCTGGTGCGCTCGAACGACACCGACTTCCGCTACCGGCCGCACACCGCGTTCGCGTACCTCACCGGGCTCGGCACCGACCGAGAACCCGACGCGGTGCTGGTGATGGAGCCCACCGCCGACGGCCACGACGCCACGCTCTGGTTCAGCCCGCGCGCGCCGCGCACGGACGAGGAGTTCTACGCCAGCGCCCGGTACGGCGAGATGTGGGTGGGTCAGCGGGAGTCGCTGGAGGAGATGGCCGCGTACGCCGCTCTGCCGACGGCGCACATCCGTGACCTGGGCTCGGCCCTGACCGGCGACGTGCCCACCCGGGTGCTCCGCGCGGGGGCTGAGGACGTGGTCGCCCAGGTCGACGCGGTACGGGCCGGGCGCGACGCCGCCGGCGGGTCACTAGAGAAGGACGACGAGCTGGGCGTCGCGCTCAGCGAGCTGCGCCTGTGCAAGGACGAGTTCGAGGTCGAGCAGATGCGACAGGCGTGCGCGGCGACCGCCGTCGGCTTCGAGGCGGTGGTACGCGCCCTGCCGGAGGCCGTACGACAGGGGCGCGGCGAGCGCTGGGTGGAAGGCGTGTTCGGCCTGCACGCACGGCACGCGGGCAACGCCGTTGGCTACGACACCATCGCCGCGTCGGGCGACAACGCGAACACGCTGCACTGGATCCGCAACGACGGTGACCTGCGCGAGGGCGACCTGCTGCTGCTCGACGCCGGGGTGGAGCTCGACTCCCTGTACACCGCCGACATCACCCGTACGCTGCCGGTCACCGGCCGGTTCACGCCTCAGCAGCGGCAGGTGTACGAGGCCGTGCTGGAGGCCCAGCAGGCCGGGATCGACGCCGCCCGACCGGGTGCGAAGTTCTCCGACGTGCACGACGCGGCCATCGCCGTGGTGGCGAAGCACCTGGCCGCGTGGGGCATCCTCCCCGTCTCGCCCGAGGAGTCCCTGTCGGCCGAGGGCGGTCAGCACCGGCGCTGGATGGTGCACGGCACCTCCCACCACCTGGGTCTCGACGTGCACGACTGCGCGCAGGCGAGGCGGGAGGTGTACCGCGAGGGCGAGCTGCGCGAGGGCATGGTGATCACCGTGGAGCCCGGCATCTACCTCAAGTCGACCGACCTGCTGGTGCCTGAGGAGCTGCGCGGCATCGGCGTCCGGATCGAGGACGACATCCTCATCACCGCCGACGGCTGCGAGGTGCTGTCGAGCCAGCTGCCTCGCGCCGCCGACGAGGTCGAGGCCTGGATGGCGACGCTGCTGGGGGCCTGAGGCGCCCGATGACGACCACCATCGCAAGGGTGCCGTTCCTCTTCGGCGCCTGCCACGCCAGCGAGCTCCCCGGCCCTGTGCTGGTGACCCTGCTGGGTGAGCTGGGCATGAGCAGCGCCGCCGCGAAGGCGCTGCTGCACCGCATGGTGACGTACGGGCTCTTGAGCCTGACCAGGCACGGGCGCGTCGGCACGTACGCGCTCGCGGGTCACCTGCTCGCTGGCTTCTTGGCCATCCGTGACGAGTCCGGGCCCCAGCCGTGGGCGGGCCGGTTCCACGTCGTGGTGCACGACCTCCCCCAGAACCGGCGGGCGCTGCGGGAGGGTCTGGTCGCGGCCGCCGTACGGCACGGCTACCGGCAGCTGCGGCCGGGTGTGCTGCTGGGGCTGCACGACACCTCCACCGGTTTCGTGACGCTGCTCAGCGAGGCGGAGGCGACGACCGGCTGGCTCGACGTCGAGCCGGACGAGGCAGCCGAGCTGGTGCATCGATGCTGGCAGCTGGAGGAGCTCGCCGCGCACTACCGCTCTGAGGCCGCCCGCCTGCACGCGGCGGCCGCCGCCGCTCCGGGGGCGCACGGCGCCGATGCGCTGCGCACCCTGGCCGAGGTGAGCCTGGAGTGCTTTCCCCTGCTGGCCGACGACGCCCGCCTCCCGCGCCAGGTCCTGCCGCCCGACTGGCCGGTGGGCGAGCTGCACGCGGGTCTGACAGCGGTGTCGACGGCGTACGCCGACGCCGTCGACGCGCACTGCCGCAGCGTCGTCGCCGCGAGCCCGTACGCGCACCTCGTGGTGGCCGACCCGGGCTGGTCAGCCGAGCGGCAGCCCGCGGGTGAGCGCGAGGTTGAGGCCGACCATGACCGCGATGCCGACGAGGCCGGCCACCGGGGTCGCTGACAGGGCCAGAGGGCGGGGCGGCGTGGCACGGATCACCCGGGCGAAGATCAGTGACATCGGCGCGAACACCAGCATCGCGGTGCCCGCCGCCAGGATGGCCACCATCTCCCCGGTGGTGACGCCCATGCCGCTGATCGCGATGTACAGGCTGGCCAGCGCGATGTTCACCGCCGTCGCGATGAGCCACGGCCACATGGTGACGTTCATGATCCGTGAGCGGTCGTCGCCGGCCCACTCCCCCACGTGCCGCGCGAACAGCCGGCCGACCAGGAACTGCAGCCCCACGCCGACCGCCATCATCAGGAGCTGGATCACCACACCCCACCCCATGGCCTCAGCCGCAGTGGCCGTGTCACCAGCCCCCATCGGCGTGATGACGAGGTAGCCGACCCCCTCCATCATCGAGGCGAACGCCACCCACCCCCACAGCGGGTGGGCGAACCCACGCCCGGCCCTGAACGGCTGCCACGCGTTCATGGCGAGGCCCACCACCAGCGAGAAGACCGGCGCGGCGAGACTTGTGATCGCGACGTGGGCCGGGCTGAGGTCACCGGCGTGCGTCACCCCGTACGGGTAGAGCGTGCTGCGGTGCCCCAGCGCGATGCCGGCCACGAGGTGGGCGCACTCGTGGAGCAGCACCATGATCGCGGAGGCCAGCACCGCTGCGACCAGGCAGCTCACCAGGAGCGTCCGGTGGGAGGGGAAGGCGTCGGTGCGGTCGTGGGCCTGCGTGGGCGCGGTGGTCATGTCCGGAGCCTAGAGCCTGATCGTTGCGCGCACAGCCGCTCGTGACGATGACACGCGCACCAGAAGCCGGTCCGCGTTCCGGCGGGCAGGATGGGGCCGTGCCCTGGAACGCGAACATCCAGTACGACGCGCTGCTGGCCCGCCTCGTCGCGCCGGCGCCCCGCGACGTGCTGGAGGTCGGGTGCGGCGACGGCTTCCTGAGCGCCCGGCTGGCCGAGGCGGGGGACCGTGTCGTTGCCGTCGACCTCGACGCGCCGGTGCTGGAGCGAGCACGGGCCCGCTGGCCGTCGGCACCCGTGGAGTGGCGGCAGGGCGACGTGCTGGAGCTCGACGGCACGTACGACGCCGTGGTCTCGAACGCCACCCTGCACCACCTCCCCGACACCGCCGAGGCGCTGGCGAAGCTGGGCTCGCTGGTGCGCCCCGGTGGGCTGGTCGCCGTGGTGGGGTTCGCGAGGAACGCCTGGTACGACTGGCCGTTCGCGCTCGTGGGGCAGGCGGTGCTGCTGGTTCTCAACGTGGTGCGCCGGAAGTGGGAGCACTCGGCGCCGCAACACTGGCCGCCGCCCGGCACGTACGCCGAGGTCAGGCGCACCGCGGCCCAGGTGCTCCCGGCGTCGCGCTTCCGGCGGCTGCTGCTGGGCCGCTACCTGCTGGTCTGGGAGCGGCCGAGCGCCGAGTGACCTGCATCTTTCGCTGGCGACATCACGCGCCAGATATGGCACGTGGTGCCGTCAGGAGCCAGAGGATGCAGGTCAGGCCAGCGTCGACTGCCTGGCCTCCAGGTCGAGGAGGAACCGCTTGCGCTCGATGCCCCCGCCGTAGCCGGTCAGGCTGCCGTTCGCACCGACCACCCGGTGGCACGGCACCACGATGCTGATCGGGTTGCGACCGTTGGCGAGCCCCACGGCGCGTACGGCCGCAGGGTTGCCGATCTCGGTCGCGAGGCGGGCGTAGCTCCAGGTCTCCCCGTACGGGATGTGCCGCAGCGCCGCCCACACCTGCTGCTGGAACGGGGTGCCCGGGGCGCTGGTGGGCACGTCGAACTCGGTCAGGTCGCCGGCGAAGTACGCGGCGAGCTGCTCGCGCAGCGCGGGATGGGCGTCGCCGACCCGGTCGCCGTACGCCGTCTCGCCCGGCGCGTGCCGGTGCTCGGCCATGTAGATCCCGGTGACGGCGCCGTCGTCGACGACGACCGTCAGCGGCCCGATGGGGCTGTCGATCACGGAGTGACTACGGGTCATGCTGCTCCTCGGCAGGGTGTGGTGGGGTCGTCGCCCGGCAGATGATTCACCGGGTGGGGCCAGTCGGCCCAGAGGTACTGGGTCGCGTACGAGCGCCAGGGTCGCCACTGCTCGGCTGCCCAAAGCAGTGTCGCAGCGGTGGTCGCGATCCCCCGCCGGCGGGCGGTGTTCAGCAGCCCGAGGTCCGAGGCGGGGAAGGCGTCGGGGTCGCCGAGCGCCCGCATGGCGACGCTCTCGACCGTCCAGGGGCCGATGCCGTTCAGCGCCAGCAGGGCCGCCCTGGCCTCGGCCACGTCGGCGCCCGGGCCGAGATCGAGGCCGTCGGCAAGGGCGTGGGCGAGCGTACGGAGGGTGCGGCGCCGGGTCTCGGGGAACCGGAGCAGCTCCGGGTCGACGCCGGCGACCGCCTCGGGCGTCGGGAACAGGTGCGTCAGCCCTGGCACAGGGGTCTCCACGACCTCGCCGACGGCCTGGACGATCCGCGAGGCGTGCGTGCGCGCCGCAGCCGTCGACACCTGCTGGCCGAGCACCATGCGCAGGGCGAGCTCGGCGCCGTCGACCGTACGCGGCACCCGCCGCCCGGGGTGCGCCGCCACGAGGTCGGCGATCCTGGGGTCGGCCGCGAGGTGGGCGTCGATCGCCACCGGGTCGGCGTCGAGGTCGAGCAACCGCCGGCAGCGGGCGATCACCGGGGCGAGGTCACGGGTGTCCTGCAGCCGCAGCACCGCCGCCACGTGCCCGGCGGCGGGAGCAAGCGAGACGACGGCCGCGCGCGAGCCGACACGTACGGTGCGGTGGTAGCCGCCCTCGTACCAGGCCTCCACGCCCGGCACCCCGGTCGCGGCCAGGTGACCGAACACGTTGTCGGGGCAGAACGGCTGCCGTACGGGCAGTCGCAGCGCGATCGTCACCCAGGACCCGGTCGCCGCCGGCCGGCCGTGGCCGCCGCGCAGCGCCGACGGAGGCATGGCGAACACCTGCTGCATGGTCTCGTTGAACGCCCGGACGCTCGCGAACCCCGCGGCGAACGCCACATCCGTGAGCGACAAGTCGCTGCTCTCGATCAGGAGCCGCGCGGTCTGCGCACGCTGCGCCCGCGCGATCGCGAGGGGCCCCGCCCCGAGCGAATGGTGGATGAGGCGCTGCAGCTGACGTACGGAGTAGCCCAGCCGCACCGCCAGCCCCGCCACGCCCTCGCGGTCGACGACCCCGTCGGCGATGAGCCGCATGGCGCGGGCCACGACGTCACCCCGCACGTCCCACTCCGGCGACCCCGGCGACGCATCCGGCCGGCACCGCTTGCAGGCCCGGAACCCCGCCTGTTGCGCCGCCGCAGCGGTCGGGTAGAAGGTCACGTTGCGCGCCTGAGGCGTACGGGCCGGGCAGCTCGGCCGGCAGTAGATGCCCGTCGACGACACGGCCGTGATGAAGCACCCGTCGAAGCGCGGGTCCTTCGCGCGGATCGCGGCGAGGCAGGAGTCGGTGTCGAGCACGAGACCAGCCTGCCTGCTCACACCAGCGCGCACTCGCGGAAATGCGACATCACACGCGCCCCGCCAGACCGGCCCCACACCGGCACTGAACAACTGTTCTGTCCGTTGCGAAGCGAAATTTCGCTTCGCAACGGACAGAAC
>ERZ501016.163-NODE-163-length-27776-cov-4.763645_pt1 | contig 27776 bp, 22 predicted proteins | sample MGYA00248889_ERZ501016 | MGnify/ENA primary metagenome ERZ501016 (study PRJEB25958, sample SAMN03398594) | human skin metagenome | study: EMG produced TPA metagenomics assembly of the Human Skin Microbiome Metagenome (human skin metagenome) data set. | reverse complement strand
GGGACCCCCGTCGGACCGGGTTCGTATGCCGGATAGGTGGGCTGCGCCGGGGTGGGCTGGGCCGGGGTGCCCTGCGACGGGGTGGGCTGGGCGCCATACCCCGGGTCGGCCGACGCGCCCGCCGGCGGGTATGCCGGGTCGGCCGGCGCGGAAAGGTCGCTCGCCGGCGGCGCATAGGCGGGCGGAGGCGAAGCAGTGGCGGGGGCGCCATACGGGCTCTGGCTGTTCAAGGAGCTCGGGCTGTTGAAGGAGCTCTGGTCGCCGTATGAGTTCTGGCCGCCATAGGTGGTGGGGGCGTCATACGGCGTGGGAGTGGTGCCATAGGCGGGCGGGGCGCCATACGGGCCGGGGGCGACCGGGCGGCGCGAGCGGACCAGCTTGACGATTCCGACGATGGTGAGGATCAGGCCGACCAGACCGGCGAGGATGCCGCCGAGGATGCCGAGCAGGACGGCTCCGATGGTCTTGCCACCGAGCTGACCCGCTTGGTCGGCGCCGATCACCTTGGCGGGCGCGCCGCAGTCCACGGTGTAGCTGCCGGCGGTGGTCGCGCGGTAGCTACCGGCGCCCTCGTAGCGGTAGCCGTCGAGGGTGACATTGATTCCGGTACCGCTTTGGGGGAGCGTGTCCCCATTGCTTGCGGCCACCGCACACCGGCGGGTGGGGTTGGTGTCGGTGGTGTCGATGGAGTTGTCCGTGCCCCTCCCGGTCTGGACGAAGATCAGCACTTCCTCGCCCGCGTCGAGTTGGATCGTCTCGCCCGGCTGCACCACCGGGGCCGAGGTGGCGACATCGACCGCGCTGCGCACGCCGGCGTAGGCGCCGAAAATAAAGAGACCCGGCGCGAGCACCAGCATCATGAGCAATCCGAGGACCAGAGGCAGGACGCCTCGTCTCTTGGGGCGCATGCGCGCTCTCCTTTCCCAGCGCACGGGCCGCTCCCGCCGCTGGTCCCACCATGACATGGGGACACGCGAGAGGCCACGGGGGCGCACGCCGAGAACATCGTGTGACTCGCGCAAATGCCCTACCGCCTTTTGGGGTCTGGGCCGTATTGGTGGTTACAGTGCTATCGGACCGACCGGTCCACTGGGGGTCGAGCCGCTTGGCTCGACACTTTGATCAATCAGAGGGGTAATCACATGCGCACCACCCGCACGCGCGCTGCCGCGCTTGCCGTGTCCGCCGTCATGGGCCTGACCGCCGTCGCGACCGCCGCGCCGAGCTCGGCCGACACCGGCGCCAAGACCTCCGCTGCGGCCTCCGCCGACGCGATCTTCAAGTCGCTGCCGAAGAACTGGAAGGCCAACCGGGCCGCCTTCGTCGCCAAGACCGGTGTCGAGGCCGGCCCCGTCACCCGCCAGATCCTGGCCCAGCTCGCCGGCGAGAAGTGCGAGGCCACGGCGCTGGACGAGTACGTCAACCGGATCACCCGCGGCATCCCGCAGGACCGCCTGGCCGTCCTGGCCCAGCTCGGTGTCTTCGACTACCCGACCTACGACGCCCTGATCTACGGCGAGCGCGGGAACCCGGACTACGCCCTGACCCCCGGCACCACCGGCAAGGTCCGCCAGACCGCTGGCACCGCCCGTGCCTTCTGGGACATCAAGTCCGGCGACATCCAGGTCATGGGCATGGACTCGGAGATGGTGGTCGACCGCGACCGCGTCATCCGCATCATCCAGACCCTCTTCGGCGCCACCCCGGCGCAGGCCGCTGAGGTTGCCGACTACGTGATCGCCCTGGTCAAGGACACCGCGCAGCTGCGCGGCGGCGACAACCCGATCTTCACCCTGAACGCCTTCGCGTTCACCGCCGAGGGTCAGGACGGCCTCGAGGGCATCAGCGACCGCATCATCATGGGTGAGGGCATCATCAAGGCCCTGCGCGACACCGGCAACATCGAGGTCGGCCCGCAGATGGTCTTCTCGCACGAGTTCGGCCACCACATCCAGTTCGAGAACGACGCCTACCCGGCCACCACCTCCCCGGCCAACACCCGCCGGATGGAGCTCATGGCGGACGCCTACGGCACCTACCTCGACGTCCACAACAAGGGCCTGAACTTCAACGCCCAGCGCACCGCCGGTGCCGTTGAGGTCGCGCACCTGGTCGGCGACTGCCAGGTCACCAGCGATGGCCACCACGGCACCCCGGCGCAGCGCGCCGCGGCCGCCACCTGGGGCGCCAACCTGGCCAAGAAGAGCGGCAACACCATCCTGCCCTCGAAGAAGATCGAGCAGATGTTCCTCAAGGCTCTGCCGCAGATCCTCGCCGCGGGCTGAGTCCCCTTGGTAGGAGCACCCCGCTCGCGGGATGTCTCCTGAGCCGTGCGAAACGCCGCCGGTGTCGTGCCGTCCACCTCGCGTGGGCAGCCGACGCCGGCGGCGTTCGTCGTTGGTCAAGGGTTTGGGCGGGCCGCTGCCCGGATGGGAAGCTTGGCGCCATGCGGTCCTATTGCGCGATCTACGTCGATGCCGGCTATCTGCTGGCCTCGGCGGCCACCCGCGTCACCGGCACTTCCCTGCGCCGGGGGGTGCAGGTCGATCACGCCAAGCTGGTCCGCGGGCTCATCGAGCAGGCCGAGTCCGACAGCGGTATGCCGCTGTTGCGGGTCAACTGGTATGACTCCGGCGGTCGGCCGGGCGGAATGCCCGATATGCAGCAGGAGGACATCGGCCTGCTGCCCCGGGTGAAGCTGCGACTGGGCCGACTTTCCCATTCCGGTGAGCAAAAGGGCGTCGACCTGCGGATGGGCCTGGACCTGGCGACCTATGGTCGCAACCGGGTCGTCGACATCATCTATCTGGTCTCCGGCGACGATGACCTCACCGAGGCGGTCGAGGAGGCCCAGTTCCACGGGCTGCAGGTGATCGTGCTGGCCGTCCCTGATATGCGCAGCCGCCCGTATGCCGTGGCCCGCAACCTGCAGCGTGAGGCCGACGGGGTGATCCTGCTCGACGCCGAGGTCATCGACGCCGCCGTGAAGCCGGTGGCCATCCCGGCCGCGCTCATCCCGGGTGGGGACGAGACCGGCGAGGCCGGGCAGCCGGATGCCGTGGGTGAGTTGACGGAGCAGCTCGACGCGGGCGGGGAACCGGCCGTGGCGGGTGGCGAGCCAGCGGCCGGTCAGCCGGGCAGCGCGCCCGGGGTGGCGGACACGGTGCCCACCCCCGACGTGGCGACCCCCGCGGTCTTCGGCAAGCCCCTCACCCCGGCCGGTGGCGGTGGCGACATTGCCCGGGTGCCCGCCGCTGCGGCAGCGAGCGACGGGGCGGCTGCCGACATGGATGCGGCGAGCACGACCCCCGGGGCGGGCACGCCGGGGCGGCCCAGTCGATCGGTGGCTGGCGCAGCGGCAGCGGCAGCGGGTGGCGCGGGTGCCGGTAGCCCGGGCGCGCCTGACGAGGCGGTCACTGGCCAGACCGCATCCCGGCATACGGCGGAGGCGGCGAGCCAGGGGACACTGGCCGCCGAGGCGAGCGACGAGGACTCCGGGCCCGGTGGTCCCACACCTGCCGTCCTCGCGGGCAAGCGGCCCACCGCCATCCTGCCGCCCAAGGCGCTCACCGCGCCGGTGCTTTGGTCGAGCAATACCGGTGCGGGACAACGCGATGAGGACCCGGGCATCACCGCCGACCTGATCGACGCCGTCGCGCGCCAGGTGGTCACCTCCTGGGTCACCAGCGCCTCCCCGGAAGCCCTCGTGGAGCTGCGGCGCGGGGAGCCATATATCCCCGGTGACCTGGACCGGACCCTGCTGCTGGATTTAGCCAGCCGCAGCGGCGAATACGACATCGACGAGGTCGCCCGCCATATGTTGCGCGAGCGCTTCTGGGAACTGGTCAAGCGCGTCAAGTTCGGCTGACCCAGCGCATGCCCCGCGGTAGGGAGCTCGGCACGGCACACGGCATACCGGATGCACTAGCTTGCTCGCCATGGCCAAGCGGGCACGGCGCATCCTCGGCGCGCTGGTCGCGCTCGTGCTGCTCGCCCTGGTGGGCGGCTATTGGTACGAGCGACCGCTGCTGCTGACGGGCACCGGGTATGCCGCCCACAACGCCTGCGCGGTGCGCTTGGTGGCCGGGCGGGACGATCCGGCCAGCGATCTGCCGTCCAATCCACTGGTTCCTCATCTGCGCGAGTCCCGGGATGGTGATGCGGTGACCGGCAGTCTGCGCGGGGTGCTCGCGCGGCAGCGGGCCTATTACACCGAGGGGTATGGCTGCACCCTGGCCGGCGCAGCGCCGAAGTTCCCCGCGCCCCCCGCCGTCAGTGATGCCGGCAATCCCTTCGCCAAGGCCGCCGCCCCCGCCGCTGCGCCCGCGGTGGGCGCCGCGCTGGGCCGGGCGTTCGGCGATGACCTGGATGCGGCCGGCCGCAAGCGCCTGGGCACCCGGGCCGTCGTCGTCGTCCACCGCGGTGAACTCGTCGCGGAGCGGTATGCGGAGGGCTTCGGCCCGCAGACCCCGCAGTTGGGCTGGTCGATGGCCAAGAGCGTGACCAACCTGCTGGTCGGGCGCGCGGTCCACCAGGGTGTGGCGTGGACGAGCGATGCGGGCCTGCGGCCGGAGTGGACCGGTGCCAAAGCGACGATCACCGTGGATCAGCTCATGCGGATGACCAGCGGGTTGTCCTGGGATGAGACCTATGAGCTCGGCACCCCGATCACCACCATGCTCTACCGCGAACCCAATATGGCCGCATACGCCGCAAGCCTCGAGCTCGCCCACGAGCCTGGGACCTACCAGCAGTACTCCAGCGGCAGCACGAACATCCTGTGCGCCTATCTGCGCGAGAAGCTCTCCGCCGGCCCGGAACTGCCGGTCACCCAACTCTTCAGCGAACTCGGGCTGGCCAGCGCGACGTGGGAACCGGACGCCACCGGCACCCCGGTCTGCAGTTCCTATCTCTGGGCCACCCCGCGCGACTGGGCCGCCCTCGGCCAGTTCGCGTTGGACGGTGGCCACTGGCACGGCACGCAACTCCTGCCGCAGGATTGGATGGCCGACTCCACCCGTGTGCAGGCAGTCGCCGAGAGTGAGGAGCAGGGGTATGCCGCGGGGTGGTGGACCAACCGGGAGGCCGACGGCTCAATCATTGACCGCGACCTGCCGGCCGATGCCTACTGGATGCAGGGCCACGACGGACAGCGGGTGATCATCGTGCCCTCCGCCGACTTGGTCGTCGTCCGGATGGGGTTCAGCCCCGACGCCGAGGCCGAGGAATTGCGCATCACCCCGTTGATCAGCGACTTGGTCAACGACTTGGGCTGATTGCTCCAGTGACGCCGATGCCGGGTGCGGCCCCGGCCGACGTATGCGGCTGCGGGGCCGAACCGGCGCGGGGTCAGTCGCCGACGGTCTTCTTGCCGCGCCCGACAACCAGCGGGTCCGGCGCGAGCACCACGTCGAGGTCCTTGCCCTCATACTCGTGCAGCGACAAGAAGAGGCGCATGGCGTTGATCCGCGCGCGCTTCTTGTCGTTGGATTTCACCGTGTGCCAACGGGATTGCTTGGTGTCGGTGTATTTGAACATCGCCTCTTTGGCGTCGGTATAGGCCTGCCACTTGTCGAGGCTCTCCAGGTCCATCGGGGAGAGCTTCCAGCGGCGCACCGGGTCGATCTGGCGGATGGCGAAGCGGGTGCGCTGCTCCTGCTGGGTCACCGAGAACCAGAACTTGGTCACCGTGATGCCGGCGTCGACGAGCATCTGCTCGAAGGTCGGCGCCTGGGTCATGAAGAGCTGGTACTCCTCATCGGTGCAAAAGCCCATAACCCGCTCCACGCCGGCGCGGTTGTACCAGGAGCGGTCGAAAAGGACGATCTCACCCGCGGTGGGCAACTGGGCGACATACCGCTGGAAATACCACTGGCCCTGTTCCCGATTGGTGGGCTTGGTCAGGGCGACAACTCGTGCCGAGCGCGGGTTGAGGTGCTCCATGAAGCGCTTGATCGTGCCACCCTTGCCGGCGGCGTCGCGGCCCTCGAAGACCAGGACATGCTTCTGCCCGGTGTCCTGGGCGTGGTACTGGAACTTCAGCAGCTCGACCTGGAGGAGGTACTTCTCCACCTCATAGTCGTTGCGGCTCATCAGTTCGTCGTAGGGGTAGTTCTCCCGCCACGTCTCCACGGCCATGCCGTCCGGGGCGATGAGCACCGGATCGTCACCGTGGTCATCGCGCACCGTGTATCCCTCGACGCGCAGCTGGTCGATATATTCCCGCAGGTTCATCTGGCTCACCTGGCCGACGATAGTGAGCCGCGGCCCGCTCGGACAGTCCGGGGGCGGGCGTTCACCAGGCGGTTACTCGCTGGCCGCCAAATAGCCGCGCAGCAGGCCGGGAATCAGGAAGACGATCCAGCCCCACGCCCACCCGTGGAAGACAAAACCGATGAACAGGAAGATCACGGTGGCCAGCCCGCCGCTGATCGCGAGCAGCCCGTTGGCCTGCTTACGCCGGATCTCCCGCCGGGTCAGCGTCTCGGCCGAAGCGGGCGGAGACTGGCTCGGCACGGGCTGTTGCGGCACCGGAATCGGCTGGATATCCCCATCCTGCGGTCCGCTGGTGTTGCCATAGCCCGGGCGGTCGTTTCCCGTCGTCATGGCTTCAGTGTGGACCGCCAAACCGTTGCTGTCATCCGGGCAGGCCACCGGGCCGGTGGGCTCTATCGTTCACGCAATGGGGGCCGCAGTGCCCCGAGGCGAGAGCGAGAGCGATATGACGACCACGACCATTTCCCGCCCCGGTGGGGTCGAGCTGCATACCTGCATCTGGGAGCCCGCGGGCACCCCCAAGGCGATCGTCCAGATCGCGCACGGGATGGCCGAGCACTCCGGCCGGTATGCCCGGTTCGCCCAGGCGCTGACCGGGGCCGGTTATGTCGTCTATGCCAGCGACCACCGCGGCCACGGGCAGACCAGCCCGCCGGGTGCCGAGCACGGCTACTTCGCCGACGAGGATGGCTTCGGGAGCGTGGTGGCGGACCTGCACGCGGTCACCGAACGCGCCCGGGCCGATTACCCCGGTCTGCCGGTCTTCCTTTTCGGTCACAGCATGGGTTCCTTCCTCGCCCGGGCGTATGCCGCGCAGTATGGCGCGGAGCTGGCAGGTCTGCTGCTGTCCGGCACCGGCGGCGACCCGGGCGCCCTGGGCAAGGTGGGGCTGCGCCTGGCCCGCGCGCAGGGCCGGGCCCGAGGGCGCCGGCATACCTCCGGGCTGATGGATCGGCTGACCTTCGGGCAGTACAACAAGGACTTCGCCCCGGCGCGCACCAAGTTCGACTGGCTCTCCCGGGATCCGGCCGAAGTGGACGCCTACGTCGCGGATCCGATGTGCGGCAATGTCTTTACCGCCGGCTTCTTCGACGACCTGCTCACCGGGCTGGCGCAGGTCAACGACCCGAAGACCACCGCCGCCGTGCCCAAGGAGCTGCCGATCCATCTGCTCTCGGGATCGATGGATCCGGTCGGCGCCAAGACTGTCGGGGTGGAGCAGGTCGCGCGGGCCTATCGCGATGCGGGTGTGCGGTCGGTGACCACGCAGTACTACCTCGGCGCCCGGCACGAATTGCTCAACGAGACCAACCGCGACGAGGTCACGGCGGACGTGATCGCCTGGTTGGATGCCCACCTGAGCGAGCCTGACGAATGACCGAGAAAGGGCCGCTGAACTGCGGATATGCGCGCGCTCGCGGCCCCATATTTTCCCAACCTACGCAACCGTAACCTACGCAACCGTAGGTTAGACTTCCGATATGACGACCGCCCCCGCGCGTGCCCAGCGGCGCCTGCTGCCTGGGCTCGCCGACGGGATGCTCAAGGTCGCCTCCGTGCTGGTCACCCCGGTGCTCCCGCAGGACTATCTCGATATGGTCGCGCCGCTGCGCTCGGGCGCTGACCTGCGCGGACGGATCGTGGAGGTGCGCCGCGAGACCGTCGATGCGGTCACCCTGGTCATCAAGCCGGGCCGCTCCTGGCAGGGGCATCGGCCCGGCCAGTACATCCGGATGGGCATCGACATCGACGGGGTGCGCCACTGGCGCGCCTATTCGCTGACCTCGGCGCTCGCGGACGACGGGCTGATCTCGATCACCACCAAGCGCATCCCCGACGGGGTAGTCAGCTCCCACCTGGTCTCCGCCGCGCGTCCGGGCACGCTGGTGCACCTGGATCAGGCGGCCGGTGACTTCGTGCTCCCCGCTCAGCTGCCCGCCAAGATCCTCTTCCTCACCGCCGGCTCGGGGATCACCCCGGTGATGGGGATGCTGCGCAATCTGCCCGCCGCCCATGACAGCGACATCGTGCTGCTGCATTCGGCGCCCCGGCCGCAGGACGTGATCTTTGCCCACGAGCTAGCCGCGCTGGACCGCGCCGGGAGCGTGCGGGTACGGCTGCGGCATACGGACACCGACGGTTTGCTGGACTTGGCGCGCCTGGCCGACGAGGTGCCCGACTGGGCCGAGCGTGAGGCCTGGGTATGCGGCCCCACCGGCCTGCTGGACGCCGCCGAGATGCACTGGGGCGAGGCGGGTGTGCTCGAGCAGTTGCATGTGGAACGTTTCCGGCCCACCGTGGTCGAGCCGGGCGAGGGCGGGCAGATCGTGTTCGCTCGCACCGGCCGCGCCGTCGACGCCGACGGTGCCACCCCGATCCTGGATGCCGGCGAGGACGCGGGGATCTTGATGAAAAGCGGCTGCCGGATGGGGATCTGCTTCGGCTGCGTGGTGCCGCTGCGCGCCGGCGCGGTCCGCGATCTGCGCACCGGGGAGATCACCCGGGCCGATGAGGGCAGCGCGCTGTCCATTCAAACGTGTGTGAATGCGGTCGCCGGTCAGTGCGACCTGGATCTCTGATAAGGCAAGGACACCCACCGATGACCCTGGCTCCCGAGCGACCCACCGCCGCCGCCCCCGCCGCGGCCACGAAGATCAACTCCCGGCTGGCTCATGCCCCGGCATCGGACCGGCTGCAGGAGCCGAAGAAGTCCGGCAAGCCCAACCCGATGGCGCACCTGACGCCCGAACAGGTCGAGGCCATCGGCCTCGAACTCGACGCGATCCGCGCCGAGGTGATGGATTCGCGAGGGGCCAAGGACGCGGCATACATCCGGCGGATCATCGCGATCCAGCGCTCGCTGGAGATCGGCAGCCGCGCGGTGCTGCTCTTCAGCGGGGTCAAGGTCAAGGGCGTCCGGCCGGCCTTCTGGATCGGCACGGTGGGTCTGTCGATCGCCAAGATCCTGGACAATATGGAGATCGGTCACAACATCCTGCACGGGCAGTGGGACTGGATGCGCGACCCCAAGATCCACTCCTCCACCTGGGACTGGGATATGGCCAGCCCCGCCGAGCAGTGGAAGCACAGCCACAACGAACTGCACCACACCTATACCAACGTCCTGGGCCGGGACAACGACCTCGGCTATGGGCTGCTGCGGGTGGACGAGGACCAGGAGTGGGAACTCTTCCACCTCGGCCAGCCGATCTGGCATCTGGTCAACGCGATGTTCTTCGAATACGGCATCGCGGCCTACGACTTGGAAGCCCGGGGCAACCTGCAGAACTGGAACGAGCTCAGCGAGGCGGACAAGGAGACCTTCCGGACCAACGCCAGGACCGCGCTGACCAAGATCGGTCGGCAGATGGCCAAGGACTATGTGCTGCATCCGTTGCTGTCCGGCCCGGGCTTCCTGCCCACCCTGACCGCGAACTTCACCGCCAACGTGGTGCGCAATCTGTGGACCAACACCGTCATCATCTGCGGGCACTTCCCCGACGGCATCGACACCTTCGAGACCGACTCGATCGAGGGGGAGACCCGCGGTGAGTGGTATCTGCGGCAGATGCTCGGCAGCGGCAATATCGTCGGCAGCCGGTTCATGCACCTGATGTCCGGCAACCTGAGCCACCAGATCGAGCACCACCTCTTCCCGGACATGCCCTCCAACCGCTACGCCCAGATCGCGCCCAAGATCCGCGACCTCATGCAGCGCAACGACCTGCACTATGTGACCGGTCCGCTGCCCAAGCAGGCCTTCGAGGTCTACCGCAAGGTATGCCGCCTCGCCCTGCCGAACGTCGAGCCCGGCCGGTCCCGCTGGTCCGTGGTGCGTTCGGCCATCGGCGCGGTGGCGCGCGGCGAGGGTGCCGCGCGCGGCAAGCGGCACCTGCCGTCCACCGTCTGAGCGGCGCTGGCGGCGGCCGGAGAAATAGGCACCGTCCGACAGGACAAACGCCGGGGGTAACCGGTTCGAGAACCGATTACCCCCGCCGCTGAGGTATGGCGTGGGGACGCTCAGGCGTCGCTGTCCGCCTTGATGACGGCGGCGCGGCCCGCCTCCAGGCGCGCGATCGGCACCCGGAAGGGGCTGCACGAGACGTAGTCCAGGCCCACCTTGTGGAAGAAGTGGATGGACTCCGGGTCGCCGCCGTGCTCACCGCATACGCCGGCGTGCAAGGTCGGGCGGGTCTTGCGCCCGCCCTCGACCCCGATCTTGACCAACTGGCCGACGCCGAGGGCGTCGAGGGTCTCGAAGGGGCTGATGGTGAGCACCCCATTGTCGAGATACTCCGGGAAGAACCCGGCCTCCACGTCGTCGCGCGAGAAGCCCCAGGTGGTCTGGGTCAGGTCGTTGGTGCCGAAGGAGAAGAACTCCGCCTCTTCCGCGATCCGGTATGCGGTCAGCGCCGCCCGCGGCAGTTCGATCATGCAGCCGATCGGGATGCTCAACGGGGTGCCGGAGGCCTCCCCCACCTCGGCGATGATCGCCTCGGCCTCGTCGCGCACGATCTGCATCTCCCGCACGGAACCTATGAGCGGGACCATGATCTCCGGCTTGGGCTTCTTGCCCTGCTGGATGAGTTCCACGGCGGCCTCGGCGATGGCTCGGATCTGCAGGGCGAACAGGCCCGGGATCTTCAGGCCGAGCCGCACCCCGCGCAAACCGAGCATGGGGTTGGACTCGTGCATCCGCTCCACGGCCTCGAGCAGTTCCCGGTCGTGCTCATCGGCGCCGCCGTCGGCATCGGCGAGCGCCACCTTGACCGACAGCTCGGTCAAATCGGGCAGGAACTCGTGCAATGGCGGGTCGATCAACCGGATCGTCGTGGGCAGGCCATCCATGGCGGTGAGCAGGTCGACGAAGTCGGCCCGCTGCAGCGGGATCAGCGCGTCCAGGGCCGCCTTGCGGTCCTGGGGCGTGTTGGCCAGGATCAGGTCCTCGATGTTCTGGCGGCGATCGCCGAGGAACTGGTGCTCGGTGCGGCACAGGCCGATGCCCTGCGCGCCGCGCGCCCGGGCCCGCTCGGCGTCCTCGGCGGTGTCCGCATTGGCGCGCACGCGCAGGCGGCGCACGCCATCGGCATACCGCAGCAGCCGGTCGACGGAGCGGATCAGGTCGGTGGTCTCGGAGTCGCCGTGCACGGCCTTCTCGGCCGCGTCGATGCCTTCGGCGATATAGGTCAGGACGGGGGAGTCGACGACCGGGACCTCCCCGATGAAGACCTCACCGGTGGCCCCGTCGATGGCGATGACATCGCCTTCTTTGAGTTCGGTGTCACCGACCCGGATGGTCCGCGCGGTCATATCGACCTGAATTGCCTCGGCGCCGACCACGGCGCACATGCCCATGCCACGGGCGACCACGGCCGCGTGCGAGGTCTTGCCACCGCGCGCGGTGAGCACCCCGGCGGAGGCAACCATGCCCGGCAGGTCCTCGGGCGAGGTCTCCCGGCGCACCAGGATGCACTTCTTGCCGGCTTTTTGGTGCTCGGCGGCGGCTTCGTTGTCCAGGACGATCTCGCCCACGGCGGCGCCGGGGGAGGCGCCCAGGCCCTTGGTCAGCGGCTCGATGCCCGCGCCCGCGTCGAAGTGGGGGAAGAGCAACTGGCTCAGCTGCTGACCGCTGACCCGCTCCAGCGCCTCGTCCAGGGTGATCAGCCGCTCGTCGACCAACTGGGTGGCCACCCGGAAAGCCGCCGCGGCGGTGCGCTTGCCGACCCGCGTCTGCAGCATCCAGAGCTTGCCGCTCTCGATGGTGAACTCGATATCGCACAGATCGCGGTAGTGCGTCTCCAAGCGGCGCATCGCGGCGCGCAGATCGGCATACGACTTGGGGTCGAGTTCCTCGAGTTTGGACAGGGGGAAGGTGTTGCGGATACCGGCCACCACATCCTCGCCCTGGGCATTCGGCAAGTAGTCGCCGTAGACGCCGGTGTGGCCGGTGGACGGGTCGCGGGTGAAGCAGACGCCGGTGCCGGAGGACTCGCCAAGGTTGCCGAAGACCATCGCCATGACATTGACGGCGGTACCGAGGTTGTCAGCGATCCGCTCGCGGCGCCGGTAGAGGCGGGCGCGCTCTGTGTTCCAGCTGTTGAAGACGGCCTCGATGGCCATATCGAGCTGGTCGCGGGGGTTCTGCGGGAAGTCCTCACCGGTCTGGTCGCGGACGATCTGCTTGTAGGCCGCGACGACATTCTTGTGGTCCTCGGCGCTCAGGTCGGTGTCCAGCTTGGCGCCGGCCTGGTGCTTGATCTCTTCCAGCGCCTCGGAGAAGAGCTCGCCCTCGATGCCGAGGACGGTCTTGCCGAACATCTGGATCAAGCGGCGGTAGCTGTCCCAGGCGAAGCGCTCGTCGTCGGCGAACTTGGCCAGGCCCTCGACGGAGCGGTCGTTCAGGCCGACATTGAGGACGGTCTCCATCATGCCGGGCATGGAGAACTTGGCGCCCGAGCGGACCGAGAGCAGCAGCGGCTGGGTGTCGGCGCCGAAATGCCGGCCGATCTCGTCCTCGGTCTGGCGCAGGGCCATGGTCACCTCGACGCGCAGGCTCGCCGGCACGTCTCCCGTCTCCAGGTACGCCTTGCACGCGTCGGTGGAGATGGTGAAGCCGGGCGGCACCGGCAGGCCCATGTTGACCATCTCGGCGAGATTGGCCCCCTTGCCCCCGAGTAGGTCCTTCTGGTCCTTGTTGCCCTCGGCGAATTGGTAGACGTAGGTCGCCACGATGCCTCCTTGCAGTGCGCGTCGCGCCCCGCCCTGGCTACCAGCCGAAGGGGTGGGGCCTCTTGGGCAGGACAATAGTGGGTGTTGCAGCGTCGGGGCTGGCCGCCGACATACGGATCTCGGGGGGAAGACACGTGACGCAGGACTGGTCGGCCGCGCAGGTATGGGAGATCGTCGCCCGACATCCTGATTGGTTCGCCGGCGTCGGTGACTCCGGCCAGCTCACCTGGGTGGGGCAGGGCGAGTCCTACTCCGTATGGCGGGTTGGCGACCCCGGTGCTCTCGGGGGGCCCGGTGCTGACGACGCTGGGGAGCAGGGCGGCGCGCTGATTCTGCGCCTCGCCCGCCGGCCCACTGGGGAGTTGCCGGTGCCCGCGGTGGAGGAGTTCACCGGCTTGCGGTTGGCGCCGGCCGGGTTGGGGCCCCGTGTGATCGGGATGGGGGCGATCGGACTGGAGGCGATCGGGCGGGGAGCGATCGGCATGGAGGCGATCGGGCTGGGGGAGCGGGCCGGTTCCGACGACGCCGAACACAGTTATCCGTATCTGGTGCAGTCGTTCGTCCTGGGTGTGGTCCTGCCCGCGGCGCAGTGGACGGATGCGATGCGCGCCGAGCTGGCGGCCTCGTTCGCCCGCCTGCACGAGCGCCAGTGGCCATGCCCGGGGCCGGTGACCGCCGCCGGCGCGCCATCTGGCCCGGCGAGCCGGTCCGACTCCGCTCAGGTCGGCATCGACTTACCCGCCGAGATCGAGGGCATCGTCGCCCACTGGAGTCCGCGCCTGGACTCCCGTGCCCGGGCCGTATGGGAGCCCTTCGTCGCCCCGATGCGGGCATACGCACGCGAGCTCGCCGCCGAATTCGCCGCGCTCGCGTCCTTTTCGCAACTCCACGGCGATCCGGCACTCACCAACATCCTGGTGGCCCAAGGCACGCCACGATTGATCGACTGGGAGTGGACGCAGATTGGCGATCCGGCGCGCGATCTCGCCTTTGTCGGCGGGCAGGTGCACGCTCACCCCTGGTATGGGCCGTTGACCGACCGGCAGATCACCGGCTTGCTCACGGCATACCGGGAGGCGGGTGGGCGCGGAGATCTCGACGCGCTGCGCCGGCGGCGGGATCTGTGGCTGGCGCTGGAAGGCTTCGCGGTGTTGGCCTACCTGCTCTGGGTGGCGGGTGACCCGCGACAAACCCCCGCCGCCCACCACGCCGAGTCGATCCGCTCGCTCACCGCGACGCTGGGTCCGGCCCTCGCTCCGTGTGGCCGCTCTCCGGGCTGAGATCCGGCGAGGCAGCGTGACATCACCGATTTTTGTCACGCACTGCGTGTTCGTGCGGTTCAATGCGTGGTGGCCGGAAGATGACCACGCGGTTAGCGGGGTCGAGACACAGGCGAGTGAGACCATGACTCATGACCTCGATCTGGTTCGATGCGCACCCGCCTACGGCTCCCACCAGCGAATTCGTCCCGGGCGCGCAGGTCGACACCATCGTGGTGGGCGCGGGCCTGACGGGCCTGACCACCGCCACCCTGCTGGCCCGATCGGGACAGCGCGTGGCCCTGCTCGAGGCGCGCCGGGTCGGCGCCGTCACCACCGGGCATACCACCGCGAAGCTGTCCCTGCTGCAAGGTTCGGTGTTTCCGAGATTCCCAAGCATCACTCCGAGCAGGTGCTGCAGACCTATGTCGAGGCCAACCGGGAAGGCCAGGCCTGGCTTACCCGGTTCATGGATGAGCACGGGGTCGACTATTAGCGCCGACCCGCCTGGACGTATGCGGTCACCGAGCAGGGTGGCGAAGATTTGCGGACCGAGTTGGACGCCTGTCGCACGGGCGGCCTGAACGTCGCGTGGCGCGATGAGTCGGAACTGCCCTTCGACATCGAGGGTGCCATCACCCTCGCCGACCAGGTCCAGATCGACCCGCTCGCGGTCCTCGACGCACTGCTGGCCGACTTCGCCGCGCATGGCGGCATCCTCATGGAACAGACCTTGGCGCGGAAATGCACGGATTGCCCCGATGTGCCGCCGGCGGAAGGCGAAGGGGTGTCGGACGTGGCCGGGCCGGCAAGCCGGAAGCCGTCTCCACCGTTGACGGGGTCACCTGCCGCGTCTCGGCCGTGTGCACCCATCTGGGCGGTGTGGTGCGCTGGAATGATGCGGAGAAGTCGTGGGGTTGCCCGCTGCACGGCTCCCGCTTCGCTGCGGACGGGACCCTCCTGGAGGGGCCGGCAGTCACCGATCTCGCCGGGCGGGATGCGGACTGAGCCCGGGGCGGCCTACCGATTGGGGGAGGGAGCAACTCCCGGGCAACCCTCGGGGGGTGGCCGGAAGCGTGGGCTGGCAGGCTGACGCCATGAGTCGGCCCCCACTCGCCGTGTTGGTCACCGGAGCCCCCGGGGCCGGCAAGTCGACCGTCGCGCAGCAGCTGGCCCGAGCCAGCCGGGCAGCGCTCATCGACTTGGACTCGGCCACCGAGCCGCTGGTGGAGGTCGTTGGCGAGTTGCTCGGGGTGCGCGATCTCGACGATACGAGGCTGGCCGGGGCCACCCGCTCCGCGCGCTATGCCACCCTCACCGCGCTCGCCGTGGCGTCCCTGAGCGTGGGAACCGATGTCGTTCTCGTGGCCCCCTTCACTCGCGAGCGGCGCGAGCCCGCCGCCTTCGCCGCCCTTCACGACCAGTTGGCAGCCGCCGGGGCAGAGGTGATGCTGGTCTGGCTGCGGATCGAGCTCGATGAACTCCGGTCGCGTATTGGCCGCCGGGCGGCGGGCCGCGATCTGGTCAAGCCGGATCCGGAGTGGATCGACCGGCTCGACCTGGCCGCCCCGGTGGTTCCCCATCTAGCGGTCGATGCCACGCATGCGCCGCACGAGATCGCGACACTAGTCCTTTCCCGCCTGGGACGCGCGCCCGCCGACCGTCGTCCCCAAGGCGTCAGATGAGCACCATGCGCGAGGTCGCCGCGCGCGCCGGCGTGAGCGCCAAGACCGTATCCCGGGTGCTACGCGACGAGGGATATGTCTCCGCGGAGGCCCGCCGGCGGGTGCTGGCCGCGGTCTCGGAACTCGACTATGTCCCTAACCAACTCGCGGTGACCTTCCGGGCGGGCCGTGATGCGGCCATCGGTATAGCCGTGCCGGATATCGCCGACCCATTCTTCGCCGAGATCATTCAAGCGGTGGAATCCATTGCCCGCCAACGACATAGAGCGGTCATCGTCACCAGTCTGGGGTATGACGGGGAGCACGAGCAGGCCGCGGTGGAGGCCCTGCTGCAGCGGCAGTTGCTCGGCTTGATCGCCTGTCCGGTGGCCGCCGACCAGTCCTATCTCAAGCCCTGGCTACAGCGCACGCCCGTGGTTTTTGTGGACCGGGCCCCGGGCCAGCTCACTGCGGACAGCGTCATCGAGGACGACGCCGGCGGCGCCTATGCGGCCACCCGCCATTTGCTCGAGCACGGCCACCGGCGCATCGCGTTCTTCGGCGACCCGCCATCCGTCTCGACCAGCGCGAAACGGCTGGCGGGATACCTGCAGGCGCTGGCGGATCACGACATACGCCGGGATGACGGCCTGATCAAGGTGGGCACCGTCAATGCGGTGACCGCTCGTACCGCGCTGGCCGATGTGATGGGTCTCGCGCTGCCGCCCACGGCGATCTTCTCCTCCAATGCGCGCTGCACGCTACGGCTGATGCCGGCCCTGCACGCCAGCAAGGCGAGCGTGTCGATCATCAGTTTCGGCGACTTCCCCCTCGCCGACTCGCTCACTCCGTCGATCACGGTCATCGACCAGGATCCGGCCGCGCTGGGCCGCTTTGCCGCCGAACGACTCTTCGTCCGAATAACTGATCCCACAAAGCGGCTGCGTCGCCGCACGGTGCTGCCGTTGACGCTCATCGAGCGAGGCTCTTGCTACCGCGCCTGAGAGCGGCCCACGTCACCAGCTAAAAAGTTCGTATGACACCGGTGACATACGGCCCGTCTGTGGTCTAGTCTCGAACGATCCGGGCCGGTCGATGGCGACCCCGTGCCCATCGCTCCGGATGTCATCGGTAGACGCGAGGAGCGAGAAAGTCATGAAGGCAGTCGTCTATGACGCGCCGGAGCAGTTCGGGGTGCGCGACATCGAGATGCCGTCCGTGGGCCCTGACGAGGTGCGGATCAAAGTCATCCAGGTCGGCATCTGCGGCACGGACCTGCACATCCACCACGGCGATTTCAATGCCGCATTCCCGCTGATCCCCGGCCATGAGCTCGTGGGGACCGTGGATGAGGTCGGGTCGGACGTCACTCGGGTCGCGGTAGGTGAGCAGGTCACCGTCAACCCCAATGTGTACTGCGGCAACTGCGACTACTGCCTGGCCGGCCGGCTCATCCAGTGCTCCAATATGAAGGGGCTGGGCAGCAACTTCCCCGGCTTCTTCGCCGAATATGTCACCGTCCGGGAGGACCTGGTCTTCTCGGTGGACGGGATCGAGCCGGATACCGCCGTCTTCACCGAGCCGGCCGCCTGCGCCATGCATGGGCTGGAAAGCTTGGCGATGCGCCCGGGTGGCACGGCCCTGGTCTTCGGTGCCGGCCCCACCGGGCTCTTGTTGGCTCAGCTGCTCAAATCCGGAGGCGCGGCCGAGGTCACGGTGGCGGCGCCAACCGCATACAAGCTGGACACGGCCAAGGCACTCGGCATCGACAAGACCGTCCTCATCGACCGTAAGAATCTGGCGGGCGCCCAGCGTGACCTGTTGGCGGCCTCTGGCACGGACGGCTACGACTATGTGATCGAAGCGACGGGATCGACCGAGGTGTTCAACATCTGCGTGCCGCTCACCCGCAACGGTGGCACCGTGCTCGTGTATGGCGTGACCCGCGCCGACGAGACGGTCTCCTTCCACCCCTTCGATGTTTTCCGGCGGGAGATCACGATCAAGGGGTCCTTCGCGGAGATGACCTCATTCGGTGCCGCGATCAATGCGCTGCGCTCCGGCCGCGTGCGGACCGAAGGCATTATCACGCACCGTTACTCCCTCGATCAGTACGCCGAGGCGCTCGACGCCGTGGCCAATGACCGCTCCGCTCACAAGGTCGTCATCCACCCCTGACGGCCCGCACCCGGGACGCAGCGATGCGTTGCCCTTCCTCCGATGGGCTCTCGAGCCCCAGCACCCCAGGTGGTTTGCAATGACGCAACCGATCCTTGAAGCTCGCAAACTGTCGCGCAGCTTCGGTCACGTGCGCGCACTGGTCGATACCGACTTCGACATCTACCCCGGTGAAGTCGTCGCGCTCATCGGCGACAACGGCGCCGGCAAGTCGACTCTCGTCAAGGCACTGACCGGCAATCTCGCTCTGGACTCCGGCGAGATCCTCTTCGATGGCAAGCCGGTGACGATCACTTCACCCCAAGACGCCTCCGCGCTTGGGGTCGAAGTCGTCTATCAGGACCTCGCCCTGGCCCCGCATCTGAACCCGGTGCAGAACATGTACCTCGGCCGCGAGATCCCGCGCAAAGGCCTGCTCGGCAAGCTCGGATTCATGGACGAAAAGGCCATGCAGGACGCATCGATGCGCAGTTTCCGGGAGCTCGGGGGCACCGTCCGAGCGATGAAGGCGCCCATTGGTTCGATGTCCGGTGGCCAGCGCCAGCAAGTCGCGATCGCGCGTGCGATCAGTTGGGCGGACAAGATCGTCATTCTTGACGAACCGACTGCCGCACTCGGTGTGGTGCAGACCAAGAATGTGCTGGAGAGCATCAAGCGGGTGCGGGACAAGGGCATCGCCGTCATCCTCATCTCGCACTCGATGCCCCATGTGCTCGAGGTCGCCGACCGCGTGCAGGTCCTGCGCCTGGGATCCCGGGTCGCCACCTTCAACGCGGAGGGGACGACCGTCGAGACCCTGGTCGGCGCGATGACCGGGGCGTTGGACAAGAAGGAGAACGTGGCATGAGCGTCATGACTCAGCCGGACGAGGTGGCCGTCGTCGACCAATCCGATGGATCGGCGTCACTCGGCAAGCGCTTGGCCAATACCCAGTCGGTGTGGATCCTCGGGGTGCTGCTGGCGATCATGGCCTTCTTCTCGATCGTCGCGGGCAGCAAGTTCCTCTCCGCTTCGAACTTTTCACTGATCTCCCAGAACGTCGCCGTATGGGCGGTGCTCGGGGTCGGCATGACCTTCGTGATCATCACCTCGGGCATCGACCTGTCGATCGGATCGGTGCTCGTCTTTTCCAGCGTGATGGCCGCCAAGGTAATGGAGTCGGTCGGTGGCGATGGCTGGGGCACCGCGGCCGTCGGCCTCCTCGCGGCCCTGGTCAGCGGCGCCTTCTGGGGCACGCTGAACGGGGTGCTCGTCGCCAAGGCCAAGATCCCGGCCTTGATCGTCACCCTCGGCACCCTGTCCGTGGCACTCGGCTTGGCGCAGGTGGTCACCGACGGCATCGATATCCGCTCCGTCCCACAAGCTCTGACGGACTTCAACACCTATATCAAGGTCCTGGGTGTCCCGGTGCTGCCCTTCATCGCCCTGATCGTGCTGATCCTCGGCGGGATTTTGTTGCACCGCACCAAGTTCGGGCGTTACACCTATGCGATCGGTTCCAATGAGGAGGCGGCTCGGCGCGTCGGTGTGCGGGTTGATCGCCACCTCATCGCCATCTATGCCCTCTCCGGACTCCTCGCCGGGTTCGCCGCAATGATGGCGCTGGCGCAGTTCGGCACCACGACCATCGCCGGACAGTCGCTGACCAATCTCAATGTCATCGCGGCCGTGGTCATCGGCGGTACCTCGATCTTCGGCGGCGAAGGCTCCATCTTTGGCACCGTCGTCGGTCTCTTCATCCCGGCCGTCCTGCAGGCCGGCTTCGTGATCATCGGTGTGCAGCCCTTCTGGCAGGGCGTGGCGGTCGGCACCGTCTTGGTCGCCGCCGTCTATGTCGATCAGTCCCGCCGCGCCGCCGCCCTGCGCGGCGCCAAATCGAGTAGTCCCCTCGGCGCTCTCCTGCGTCGGAACAAGTGAAAGGAAATCCGCAATGAATCGCATCAGTGTCACGAGGTCCGCGGGGGCGCTCGCCGTTCTAACCCTCGGGATCGCGGGCTGCAGCAGCAGCAAGCCTGCCGAGACCACCACCAGCACCGGATCGTCGAGCTCGTCCTCGGCCGCGTCGAGCTCAAGCAGCAGTTCCGCCACGGAGTCCAGCAGCTCGTCCGCGTCCGAGTCCAGCACGGGGACGGGCGAGGCCGCGAGCTCGATCACCGCGCCGGCGAAGGCGTCCAAGGAGTACAACCTCTCCTTCATTCAGGGCGTTGCCGGCGATGAGTTCTACATCTCCATGCAGTGCGGCATCGAGGCCGAGGCCGCGAAGCTGGGGGTGAAGGTGAACACCCAGGGCCCGCAGAAGTTCGACCCCACCCTGCAGAAGCCGATCGTCGATTCGGTCGCGGCCGGGAAGCCGGACGCGATCCTGGTGGCCCCCACCGATGTCACCGCCATGCAGGCTCCGCTCGCCGCGGCGGCCGCGGCCGGCAGCAAGATCGTGCTCGTCGACACCACCCTGAACGACCCGTCCATCGCCGTGACCGGGATCGCGTCCGACAACCTCGGCGGCGGCAAGGCCGCATTCGACGCGATCAAGCAGCTCAAGCCCGAGGGCGGCAAGGTCTTGGTCATGTCCACCGACCCCGGCGTCTCGACGGTCGATGCCCGGGTCAAGGGCTTCGAGGAAGCTGTGAAGACCGACTCCAAGTTTGAGTATGTCGGCGTCCAGTACTCGCACAACGACCCGGCCACCGCCGCCCAGCTGATCAGCGCGCAGATGCAGAAGGACCCCGACATCGTTGGTGTCTTTGCGGCCAATCTCTTTGCTGCTGAGGGCACCGCCACCGGTCTGCGCCAGGCGGGCAAGGCCGGCACGGTGAGCGTCGTCGGCTTCGACGCCGGCCCCAACCAGGTCAAGGCGCTCAAGGAAGGCACCGTCCAGGCCCTCGTCGCTCAGCAGCCCGCGACCATCGGTCAGTACGGCGTGGACGCGGCGGTCACCGCTCTCGACGGTGGCACCGTCCCGAAGCTGGTGCAGACCGGCTTCAGCGTCATCACCAAGGACAACGTCGAGGGCAACGCCGCCATCTACCAGTCCAAGTGCTGACCGCAGCCTGAGTCGCCACTCTCGATCCGGGTGGGGCCGACATACCAGCCCCACCCGGATCACTCCTGCCCGGTAATCCTGTCTGCGAAAGGTCGATTCGTGTCCCTGCCCGATGCCGGCGCCACCCCTCCCGACAGCTGGGCGGGCGGCCTGGACCTCGGCAGCACGGGCATCAAGATCCTGCTCGCCCACACGCACAGCGGAGCAAACTTCGCGCTGCAACGGCCGACCCCCTGGAGGCATGAACCTGGTGGCACCGCCGAACTGGATGCCGAGGCGCTGCTCGACGCGGTCCATATGCTGCTGACCGATGCGGCCGGGGAGTTATCCCACCGCTTCGGTGTCCACCAGATCGCGGCGCTCGCCCTCTCCGGTATGGGGGAAACCGGATTCCTGGTGGATTCCCACGGCCATCCGGCGACCACGGCGATCGCCTGGTTCGACCCTCGCGGCCACGAGCAGTTGAGTGCGCTACCTCCGAGCCTGGCGCGCGAGTTTCCGGGCCGCACCGGACTCCCGCTAGGAGTGCAAGCCTCGGTGATCAAGCTCGTGTATCTGCGCGACCACGGCGCGCGGCTAGCCGGCAAGCGATGGCTCAATCTGCCGGAGTATGTCGCCCTCGCCCTTGGCGCCGAGGCGGTCAGCGAACTCTCACTCGCCTCGAGAACCGGTCTCCTGGACCAGGATTCACTGGCCCTGTGGGGGGACGTCGCGGCATACCTGGGGGTCGGCCCCGACTTCCTGCCGCCCTTGGTCGACGCCGGAACTGACCTCGGCACTATCCGGAAGGGATGGGTGCCGGATGCTTTCGTCGGCGCCCGAGTGACCATCGCCGGGCACGACCATCTCGTCTCCACGGTGGGGGCGGGTGGCCTGGCCGCCGATCGCTATCTGGTGTCGATGGGCACGGCCGAAGTCTTGCTCCGCGTGGTGGATCAGCCGATCCCGTATGCCGACCGTGAGCGGCTGGCCGGCTACCTGATCAACTGCGTTCGACACATCGTGCCCGGGCAATTTGCCGTGGTCGCCGGGGTCAAGACCGGGCTGTTGATGCGGCGGGTGCTGCAACTGGCCGGGGTCCGGGACGACGCCGGCCGCGAGGAACTCGATGCGGCCGCCTGCGCGATCCCCCTTGCGGGAGAACTGCCGACGGATGCCATCGAGGTGCGCGGAGCCCGCAATGACGATGGGGTCCTTGCCCTCACTGTCCGCGCCGACGGCGCTACCCCCGCCGAAATTTTCAATGCCGTTCTGCGCCACGGCAATGACGAAATCCAGCGGCTCATCGATGTGCTCGACACCGCCATACCGCCGGCGCGGTCCAGCATACTGACCGGCGGCTGGGCACGGATGGCGAGCGTTCAGCGGGCCCGCTCGGCTGTGCTTCCCGCCGTCGAGGTATCAACGCGGGGCGAGGACACGGCATACGGGGCGGCGCTCATCGCCCAGCAACTACTCACCGGCCCGGGAGTGCCCGCTGTCGCGGGCGGGCCGCATACGACCACCCCTCGACAGGAGATCCAGTGACCACCCTGACCACGATCGAACGCCGTGCCCTGCAGGCGATTTCCACCCCGGCCGGCCACATGCTCATCGTCGCGGCCGACCAGCGCAACAGCATGAAGGCGGTGATGACCGACGACCCATCGGGGGCCGACTCGGTGACCACCGAGCAACTCGTGGCGGCGAAGGCCGACCTGGTGCGCCATCTCGGCAACCACGCTCCTGCCATCCTGCTCGACCCTCAAGTGGCGCTGCCCCAGGTGGTCGACAAGGGCATTCTTGGCCGCCAGAGCGCCCTCGTCGTCGGGATGGACCAGTCCGGCTACGAGACGGTCGATGGCTTGCGATACACCCGGTATGTCGATGGGGTGACCCCGCGAACCGTGCGCGACCTGGGCGGCGATGCGGCGAAGATGCTCTTTTATGTGCGTCCGGACAAGCAGGACGCCAACTCCCGGGTGGCCCAGCAGATCCGCGACCTGACTGCCGCCTGCGCAGCCGAGGGCGTGCTCTTGATCGTGGAGATCCTCACCTACCGCCTCGCGGAGGAGAGCGAGGAGGAGTACCGCGCGGCCTTCCCCGGATTCATCGCGGACGTCGCCCGGTTGAGCGTGGAGTGCGGGGCCAAGGTGCTCAAGCTGCCCTATCCCGGTTCGGCGCAGGCCTGTGCCGCCGTGACCGAGGCGGCTGGCGGCGCCCCCTGGGCCGTGCTGTCGGCCGGTGTCGACCACGAGACCTTCATCGAGCAGGTCCGCACTGCCGTGGCCAATGGTTGCGCCGGGGCCATGGCCGGCCGGGCACTGTGGAAGGACAGCCTCAGCGTCGACCCGCAGACCCGGACCGAGCTGCTCACCCAGCGCGCCCTGCCCCGTTTGCGCGAACTCGCCGCCGCTGTCGACGGGGCCTAACCCCCCACGCGACGGTGAGATCGTCTGGCCTAGTTAAGCCCGACGATCTCGCCGTCGACGAGGTCGATCTTCTCCGCATTCGGATGGCCGGAGAGCCCGGGCATGGTGCGCATGTCGCCGCAGATCGCGTAGACATAGCCGGCCCCGGCGGCCGCGCGGACCTCCCGGACCGGCAGTCGCCAGCCGGTCGGGGCGCCGGTGAGCTTCGGGTCGGAGGAGATCGACAGGTGCGTCTTGGCGATTACCACGGGGAAGTCGCCGAAGCCCAGGTCCTGGTATGCCGCCAGCGCGCTCGCCGCTGCCGGCGCGACGTCGATGCCGTCCGCTCCATACACCTTGGTCGCCACGGCTTCGATCTTGTCGCGTAGCGGGGCGTGCAGCTCATAGGTCGGGGTGAACTCCGTGGGCTGCTCCAGCGCCCGCAGCAGCGCCTCGGCCAGCGCTTCGGCACCGGCACCGCCATTCGCGAAGTGCGTCGAAACGGCGACCTGAACCCCCAGCTCGGCGCACAGTTCCCGGATGACGTCGTACTCGGATTCGTGGTCGTCCGGGAAGGCGTTGATGGCGACGACGGGGGAGACGCCGAAGCCCTGGATGATCTGAATGTGCTTGCGCAGGTTGGCGATTCCGGCGCGCACATCCTCGGGGTTCTCGGCGAGCAGGTCCGCGGGCAGCGGCTTGCCGGCCACGATCTTGAAGCGCCCGGAGTGCGCCTTGAGGGCACGGACCGTGGTCACCACGACGGCGGCGTCGGGCCGCAAACCAGATACCCGGCATTTGACGTTCATGAAGCGCTCGGCGCCCATATCCGCGCCGAAGCCCGCCTCGGTGAGCACAATGTCCGCGCGCCGGGTGGCGACCAAGTCCGCGACCACCGAGGAGTTGCCGGTGGCGATATTGCCGAACGGGCCGCAGTGGATGAGCGCGGGCGTGCCCTCGAGGGTCTGCAACAGGTTGGGGTTGACCGCGTCCTTGAGGATGACCACCATCGCCCCGGCCGCGCCGAGCTGTTCGGCGGTGACGGGCGCACCCGCATACGTATAACCGACGACGATCCGGCCCAGGCGCTCGCGCAGATCCTGCGCCGAGGAGCACAGCGAGAGCAGCACCATGACTTCGGAGGCCGCGGTGATATCGAAGCCGGTCTGGCGGGTGACCCCGTCCATTCGGGCCCCGAGGCCGACCACGAGATGGCGCAGCGAGCGGTCGTTGACGTCGAGCACCCGCCGCCAGGTGATATTGCGCGGGTCGATGCCCAGCGCGTTCCCGTGGTGGAGATGGTTGTCCAGCATCGCGGCAAGCAGATTGTGCGCCGCGGTGATCGCGTGGAAGTCACCGGTGAGGTGCAGGTTGAGCTTGTCCATCGGGACCACCTGGGCGTAGCCACCGCCGGCCGCTCCGCCCTTGATGCCGAAGGTCGGCCCCATGGACGGCTGACGCAAGGTGACCGCGACGCTGTTGCCCAGCCGGGTCAGGCCGTCGGCGAGCCCCACCGAGGTGGTCGTCTTGCCTTCCCCGAGCGGGGTCGGGGTGACAGCGGACACCACGACATACTTGGCCCGCTGCTGCGTGGGTTCACCCGGCGCGCTCAGGCAGGCCAGGTCGACCTTGGCGACCGAACGGCCATACGGCTCAAGGAAGTCTTCCTGGAGACCGAGCCGGCCCCCGATCTCCGCGAGCGGACGGAGCTGGGCGGCGGCGGCGATCTCGATGTCGGACGGCATAGCCATGTGCCCATCTTGGCCCTATCGCGGCCCGCGACGACGTCCCGTCTTAGAAGAGGACCGGCACCGGTTCCAGGGCGGGTTTGGCGGGGGAGATCGTCATCCCCCAGCAGTAGGCCCGGCCCTTGCGCAGGGCGCATCCGCCGGTGCCGCCCATGCTCACCTGGGTGACGCCACTGGTGAGGATCCGGGCGGGCCGCGGGAGGGCGCTATCGGATTGATCGCCGGAGGCGCGCGAACCGCGGTCGCCATCCCCCCAGCACCACAGGGCGCCGCGCTTGATCGCACAGGTCGTGCCATCACCGACGGCAATGCCGCGGACCTCGCTGTCCAGACCGCGCACCAGGGCGGGGCGCTCGACATTCGCGCCCCGCTCGCCGGTGCCCACTTGACCGGCCGAGTTGTGGCCCCAGCAGCGCGCGTCACCGGTACGCAGTGCCGCGCAAGTGGTCGCGGACTGGCCGTCCGCGGAGATACCGCGGACCCCCGACTTCATCCCACGCACGGAATGCGGACGGACAGTGCTGCCGGCCCGGCCGATGCCCAGCGAACCGGTCTGGTTGTTGCCCCAGCACTTCATTCCGTCGCCGAAGGACAAGGCGCAGGCGTGGAAGGACCCCACCGCGATCCGCCGCACGGTGCCCGCGAGGCCGGTGACCGCTCGGGGGGTCGTCGATCCGTCGCCGATGGTTCCCGAGCCCAACTGCCCGTGGTGGTTGTCCCCCCAGCAGACCGCATCGCCGGACATGCTTCGGGCGCAGGCGAAGTCGTCACCGAGCCCGGTGCCGATCCATCCCCTGGTCAGCCCGGACACCTGCACTGGGAGGGTGGAGTCGCGGGTGGTGCCATTGCCGAGTTGGCCGTAGGTGTTCTGTCCCCAGCACTTCACCGCGCCGGACGCGAGCGCCGCGCAGGTGCTCCCGGTGCCCGCGGAGATGGTCTTGACGCGCTCGCCCAGGCCCTTGACCCGTACGGGGTTGGCCCGGTCCGTGGTGGTGCCGTCGCCGAGTTGGCCATAGGCGTTCCAGCCCCAGCAATAGGCCTCACCCTGATCGCTGACCAGGCAGCGGTGGCCATAGCCCGAGGTGACGACATTGACCAGCCGCGGTGTGCGGCCGTAGAGCACATCGGCTGGCGCACCGAACCCGAGCAGCAGCGCGGCTACCAGCTGGATCGCGAGCAGCCCGCCCATGCGTCATTCCTCCCGTGCGCTCCCGTACGGCAACCCACCGTACTGCGGCACTCAGGCGGGCGATAGACCCCTCTTGTGGAACGGCCGGAAGTGGCCATAACCAGACCAGTACGGATAGGGGATCTCCCGGTAGACCGCACCCTGGGAGGAGGACTCCTCATACCCCCAGTAGGAGGTGCGCTCGGCGTTGGCCCATTTATCGAAGAGCACCGCATGGCGCAGCGGGTCGAGCAGCAGGTCGCCGCGGCGCAACTGCGGTTTGCTGATGAAGTCGCCGACCCGGCGCAGGGAGTATGTGGTCAGCCCCGGCCGCGCCAACCCCCAGGCCATCGAGACATAGCCGGAGCAGTCGGTGCGATAGCCATCGAAGGTCGCGCTCTGGCTGTAGGGCACATCCCGCTTCACCCAGGCGGACGCCCGGGCGGTGGCCTCTAGCCCGGTGGTCACCGGCGTGCGTGGGGCCTCGGGGGCGGGCGCGGTATGCGGTGCCCGGGCCGGGCGGCTCTCGGCCAGCGCGGCCGGGGCCGGGGCGAGAGCGCTCAGGCTGGCCGCGGCAAGGAGGGTGAGGAAACGCCGGGTGGTGGGCACGGGGGGATCACCTTGGGGGTTCGGGGGCGGGGGACCAGCGCGTCCACGGTGGGGTATGGCGTCCGGTCCGGTCAAGCCGCGAACTCATGCGCTATCCACGAGGTCATGCGGTAGAACGCGCGACTTCGTGGATAACGCGTGACTTGGTGGGCGGCCCCGGGCTCGCCTGCACCAGCTCAGGGAGAAGTCCGGGCTCTCCCGGCCCCGGGTCCGGCCGCTGGGCGGGCGGGAACCGCGTAGATTGCTGCCACGTCAATGCCTGCGCTCGCCGCGACGCGCTCGCTCGCGGTGACATCGACATACGGCCGGCCCGGGGGACGGGCCAGACAAGGGAGAACGCGATGTCCGACCAGCCCGGTGCACCCCAGGATGCTGCCGTCCAGCCGCTGGCCCCGCCCATGGAGACCTTGACCCTCGATGCGCCGCCCGCGGTGGCTGCGGTCCCCACCACCGCGGCCCCGCAGATGGCCCCGGCCGTGCCCGCCGCCGCGGTGCCGATGCTGGATCAGAAGGTCGAGGGCTATCTCGACGCGCTGATGAAGTCGGAGACCAAGAGCCCCGAGTATGAGGCCAAGGCCAACGAGATGCGCACCATGGGCGATGACGACATTCGCCGCGCGGCCGAGTCCTCCAACCGACTGCTGCAGAGCCCGGTCAAGGCGCTGCAGGAGGGCGGGCTCTCCCAGGGCAGCAAGGTCGGCAAGACTCTGCT
>ERZ501016.161-NODE-161-length-28407-cov-7.621861_pt1 | contig 28407 bp, 30 predicted proteins | sample MGYA00248889_ERZ501016 | MGnify/ENA primary metagenome ERZ501016 (study PRJEB25958, sample SAMN03398594) | human skin metagenome | study: EMG produced TPA metagenomics assembly of the Human Skin Microbiome Metagenome (human skin metagenome) data set. | reverse complement strand
CGGCGACGGCAGCGGCGCGCGCCAGCTCCAGCGCGCGCGCCATGTGGGGGGAGGGGGGGAAGGGGGAGGGCATCGCCCGCGCCGATACAGAAGGTCAGGCGGGTTGACGAATCTCCGCAGGCTGACTAAGCGCGCAGCCTTTCCGGCCACGGTCGAACACAGGATTTCAAGTCATGTCGCGCATCTGCGAACTGACGGGCAAGGGCCGTCAGGTGGGTCACAATGTGAGCCATGCCAACAACAAGACCAAGCGCACCTTCCTTCCCAACCTGCACAATGTGACGCTGATCAGCGACGCACTGGGGCAGAGCGTGAAGCTGCGCGTATCGACCCACGGCCTGCGCTCGGTGGAGCACAATGGCGGGCTCGACAACTGGCTGGTCAAGACGAAGGACGATCAGCTGTCGCTGAAGGCGCGCCGCCTGAAGCGCGACATCGTCAAGAAGCTCGCGGGCGGCACGGAAGCTGCCGCCGCCTGATTCGGGGCCTTTCCGCCCACAGTTTTTCGAAACCCCCGTTGCGGCGACGCGGCGGGGGTTTCGCTTATTCAGGCCAGCGTAGCTTGAGCAGCAGGCTGCGCTGCCAGCGATGGGCGTTGTCGTCACTCACCAGCCAGATGAAGCGCTCGCCGCGCTCGTGAGTGACCGCGATCCCCTCATAGTTATCCTGCCAATCGCCCGCAGGCACGCGCGCGAGCAGGCGCGCTTCGATCGGTCCGTCGCCGCGGAGCTGGCGCGCGTCGACCACCGCGATGGCGCTATCCCATCGCCACGGCAGGCCGAAACTGCGATGGAGCACGAGCACGCGCCCGTCATGCAGCGCGGTCGCATCCGTCACCGCTCCTCGGTCTTCGGTCGCGTAACGCCGCACGCTCGGCGCAGTGACGTCCGAAAAGGGGTCGCCGCCATAGGTGAGCGCAACGGACCCGCCAGCGTCGTCCCACAGGCGTTCCGAGAGTACGAGCAGGCGACCGTCGGCCAACCAGGTCATCGCCTCCGGCCCTGAATTGTTGGTCCAGCGCCGCATCGGGGGGTCGCGACGAAATCGCGTTGCGCGCAACTGGTCGTCGGCGAGCGCCAGTCGCGGCGGGGCTTCGAGCCCGGCGATCCACCCGCCGTCACGTCGCGCCACGATCGATTCGGTATCAAACCTCGTCGAATTGCCGCGCTGCCCGGCTCGCGCGGTCAGCTGATCCCAGCGTTGGTCGAGCAGCCGTCTGTCGGCCCCGATCCGCAGCGAAAGCAGCCGGCCCGAATCGGTGAGCAGCACGACGCTCGTCGCGCCGGTGCGGGGCTCCGGCGCGACCTTCGCAAAGGCGGAGAATCCGCCCAGTCGCCGGTCGGGCGCGACGATCTCCCATGCGGCAACCATCTCGAGCGGACCGAAATGCGCGGTTCCCGTTGCGAGCGGAACCAGCGCGACCGGCGCGTTGAGGGGCTGCGGGCGGCGAACCCTCGTCGTCGACAGGAGCATCAGCAGCGCCGCGACCATGGCGCCGATCAGCGTGGAAAGGCGTCGCCGCGACATGACGCGGGCGCTTTGTCGCAGCAATCGTTCGCTCGCAAGCGTGGGAACTTCGGCCCGTCTGCGCATGAACGCCACGCAACCGTGCCGTTCAGCATCGATGCAAGCTGGTTCTCGCATTTCTGACGTCACGATCCGCTGCGCTGTCCCCCCCCATCAGCCACCAGGACGTCGACCGGAGAGAAGCGATGAAGAAGCTCACACTTGTCCTTGCGACCGCCGCCACGCTGGTGACCGGCGCCACTGCCCCCGCCATGGCGCACGGCCGCCATCACCGCGACCGCTACGAGCAGCGCTACGATCGCTACTACGACCAGCGCGGTTACGGCGATTATCGCGGCTACGATCAGGGCTACGACCGCGGTTATTATCAGCAGCGCAATTACCGCTGCAACAATGGCACCACCGGCCTGATCGTCGGCGGCGTCGCAGGCGGTCTGCTCGGTCGCGAGGTCGTCCGGCGTGACCGCACCGCGGGCGCGATCATCGGCGGTGCCGTCGGCGCGCTGGCGGGCCGTCAACTCGAACGTGCGGGCAGCAATCGACGCTGCTGAGCCCGTCGGGTGCGTGAGGGCAGACCCCACCCTCCCCAAGCTCTCACGCATCTGCGAAGGCGCGCGTCGGACCCCCGGCGCGCGCCTTTTCCTTTACGTGAACGAGGGTTGTGAACCACGAGCCCGACCGATAGGACAGGGTCAAACTTCCGCAGCGCCAGTCCGGCCTGCATGATGAATTCGAAAGGCGTCGCCGATGGCGGACCGGGGGTCGAACTACCCCGCCCCGCGGCCCGCCGCTTCGCAGGGCGCGTCATGGCGCGACCGCGTTGGCGACGGTGAGACCGCGGCCAGCAACCTTGCGGGCGCGAACCGGCACGCGCCGATCCCGCCGCCGCCTGCGATGGCGCGCGGGTCGCAGCGCTCCTCCCACGCGTCGGTCTCGGACGCCGCCGCGCGCGCGCAAACCTACGCCGCGCTCGACCTTGGCACCAACAACTGCCGCCTGCTCATCGCCCGCCCGCAGGGGGAGGAGTTCGTCATCGTCGACGCCTATTCGCGCATCGTTCGGCTGGGTGAGGGGCTGGCGGCGAGCGGACGGCTGTCCGACGCGGCGATGGATCGCGCGATCGAGGCGCTGGCGGTGTGCGCCGACAAGCTGCGGCGGCGCCATGTCACCCTCTCCCGCGCAGTCGCGACCGAAGCCTGCCGCCGTGCGAGCAATGGCGACGCTTTCCTGAGCCGCGTGCGAAAGGAAACGGGCATCCTCCTCGACGTGATCGGCGCGGAGGAGGAGGCGCGGCTGGCGGTGATGGGCTGCCACCAGCTGCTCAAGCCGGGCGAGGGTCCGGCGCTGATCTTCGATATCGGCGGGGGCTCCACAGAACTGGTGTTGGTCGACGACGCGGGCGATTTTCCGCAGGTGCTGACCTGGCGCAGTGTTCCGTGGGGAGTGGTGACGCTGACCGAATCGGAGCCCCACGACAGCGATGACGCGGCCGCGCGCAATGCGGGCTATGCCGCCATGCGCGCCCGGGTGCGCGAGGCGATGGCCGATTTCCTCGCGGCCGCACAGTCGCACGGCGCGCCCGGAAAGGCGCCCCGCCTGCTCGGCACCAGCGGCACGGTGACGACTCTCGCCAGCGTCCACCTCGGCCTCAGAAGCTATGACCGCTCGCGCGTCGACGGGCTGGAGATCGCCTGCGACGAGCTGCGACACATCTGCGTCGACCTTGCCGGCATGTCGCTCGAGGAACGCGCGCAGCAGGCGTGCATCGGGCGTGAACGCGCGGACCTCGTCGTGGCGGGGTGCGCAGTGCTGGAGGAGATACTCGCCATCTGGCCCGCCGCCTCGCTCTCCATTGCCGACCGTGGCATACGCGAAGGAGTGTTGCGCCAGCTGATGCACCAGCCGCACGCCCGCCGCGCGGCGCCGGTTTCACGCCGATGAGCGGGCGTGCTCCCCCCGTCGGGCGCACGCGTGTGCGCACCGCGCGCAACCGTTCGGCGCAATCAACCCGCTGGCTCGCGCGCCAGCTCAACGACCCGTATGTGAAGCGCGCCAAGGCGGAGGGCTACCGCAGCCGCGCCGCCTACAAGCTGATCGAGCTGGACCAGAAGTTCACGCTGCTGAAGGGTGTGAAGCGAGTGGTCGATCTGGGCATCGCGCCGGGCGGGTGGAGCCAGGTCGTGCGCCGCACCGCCCCCGGCGCCACCATCGTCGGCATCGACCTCCTCCCCGTCGACCCGATCGAGGGGGTGGCGATCCTCGAGATGGATTTCATGGGCGACGAGGCGCCCGATGCGATCAACGCGCTGCTCGACGGCGCGCCCGACCTCGTCCTGTCGGACATGGCCGCGAACACCGTCGGCCATCCCCAGACCGACCATTTGCGCACACTCGCGCTGGCGGAGGCGGGGGCAGAGTTTGCCATCGCCAACCTCTCGCTCGGCGGGGCGTTCGTGTCCAAAGTGTTCCAGGGCGGCACCGACCGCGACCTCCTCGCGATGCTCAAGCAGCATTTCGCGACGGTCAAACATGCCAAGCCGCCATCCAGCCGCAAGGGCAGTCCCGAGCTGTTCGTCGTGGCGCAGGGCTTCAAGGGGCGCGGCTAGGGACGCCTTGCCGCCGCGCTCCTCGCCGTGCCGAGAGGCGTTCTACCCTCGCCGCGCTGCGTCGATCGCTGCCTTCAACTGCTCATACGGCACCGCACCGGACACCAGCTGGTCGCCGACCACCCATGCCGGGGTGCCATCGACACCGATCGCGCGGGCGAGGTCGAGATTCTGGCGCAGCTCGGCGGTGATCGCCGGATCGCTCAGCGCGCTGGCGTCGTTCGGCACCTCCGCGGCGATGGCAACGCGGCGGCGGCCTTCGGCATCGGCGCTGGTGAAGAGCGCGCGGTGGACGGGCATGTAGCGTCCGCGCTTGGCGGCGGCGAGCGCCAGCCGGGCGGCGGCCTCGCTGTCGGCGGAGAGGATCGGCAGTTCGCGGAACACGACCTTGAGCCGGGCATCCTCGCGCACCAGCCGCTCAACGGTGGGCAGGCTCGCGCGGCAGTAGCCACAGCGATAGTCGGTGAACATCACCAGCGTCACGTCGCCGTCCGCCGCGCCCGTCCAGGCGCCCGAAAAGGCCGTGGTCAGCCGCGCGCGGTTGTCCGCGATCGCGCTCGCATGCTGGCGGGTGCGCCCCGCCTCCAGCGCCTCTCCGATGACTTCGGGATGCGCGATGAGATAGTCGCGCACGACCGCTTCGGTGGCGGCGCGGTCGGCGCTCGGCAGCTGGCGGCCGAGCGCGAGGCCGCTGCTGAACAACAACCCCGCGCTTAGCAGCCACGTGCCCGGATGCGAGAGCCATGCGGGACGAGGTGACGGCGGCTCCCCGCGCCCTCCGCCTGAGCCGCGAGGGCCGGGCGTTCGCGGCGGCGGCGGCAGGGCGGACGAGTCCCGCGGTTCGGTGGGGGAGGGGGTCGGCGGCGAGGCGGCTGCGTTCATGGCAGCGGCGTGAGGCGCCCCGTCCGATGGCTCGGCGGTTGCCCCCTCGCCGATCACCTCGCGTTCGAGCGGCGTGTCGTTGGTGGCGGAATGAGCGATGTCCGCAGGGGCGCCCGCGAACAGTGGCATCGCAAGTTCGCTGGCGCTCAGCCGCGGCGGGTCGCCATCTTCGGCGAGCAGGCGGTCGAGCTGGCTTTCGGGCTCGGCGGCGGGCTCGCGGTGCGTCGCGCGGCGCACTTGCCCCGCAACCTCGCGCGTGGCGCGACCGATGCCTTCGCCCGCTGCGTGGGAGAGCGTCCGCGCGCGGTCGCCCAGCGCCGCGGCGAAGGGACCCGCGGCGTCGCCGCCTGCGCGCAGGCCATACCTTGCGCCACGCGCCAGCTGACCCGAGAGGTCCACCACGCGTGACGCGCTCGCGCCCAGCTTGGCCGGAATGTCGAGTGCGGCAACACGCGCGGGCACATCGGCGCGGGTGGAGATGGCAATGGTCGCGTCGGCGAAGCGTTCGAGCCCGTGCCGCAGCCGCGTCATCGCGCCCGCGCCCGACGTACCGCGCGCGCCTTGCGCACTCGCGGTGGGGAGCGGCAGCGGGCGCGCCAGCAGCTCCTCCGCGGAACGCTGGCTTGTCACGGACCCGCCGCCCGCCGACCGCCGCAGCGTCGCGGGCTCCGCGTCGCGCAGGGGCAGGGGCGCCGGACGCCAGCTGTCCGGATCGCCGCTGCGATCGATACCCAAAGGATTGCCGCCGCTCATGAAACCCTCGCACCCCGCCCCTTCACGCGGCGGACAGGAGTTCCGTCACGCCGCGCTGCGGCCCTGCCTAGACTGACGCCGCTCGCGTTCCAAGCGGCTGCGTGCGACGAGTGCGATGTCCTGCGCGCGGAGCGCGTCGGGGGAGTGCGCGGGGAGCACCTGTCCCGCGCGTTCGGCGCTGATCAGCGCCAGCCGCGTTTCCCCGATCAGCATCGCACGTTCAGCGGTGGCGAGCGCCGCACGCGCTTCATCGCCGCGCTGGGTGTAGATCACACCCAGTTGATACCAGGCGAACGGGTTGTCGTTGTCGCGCGCCACCGCCGCCTTGAGCACCTGCTCCGCCTCGGCATAGTTGGCGGGGTTTTCGGTGGCGATCAGCGCGTGCCCGAACAGCGCGGCGATCAGCGGTTGCGCCTGCGTCGCCTGCACCGCCTCCCGCAGCGGCGCGAGCGCTTCGGTCGGGCGCCCGCTTTCGAGCAGGATCTGTCCCTCCAGCTCGGCGAAATACGGATCGTTGGGCGCACCCGCCCGCAGCGCGCGTGCCTCCGCCAGAGCCTCCGTCGGGTGTGCGCTGCGGTGGAGCGCGTAGGCGCGGGCGTAGCGCGCTGACACGCTCGTATCGCTCGCCGGATAGCGTTGCAGCACGCGCGCTGGCTCGGTCACATAGCCGTAGAGCTTGGCCTTCACCCGCAAGAAGCGCGCCTCGATTGCCGCGTCCGAAGCTCGCGTCCAGGCAGGGTCGCTGCTGTAGCTGTCACGCAGGAACCGGATGCGGTCGCCCGACAGCGGGTGCGTGCGATTGTAGGCGGCATCGTCGCTCTGCGAGACGGCGAAGCGCATCTCCTGGTTGAGCAGCTTCTGGAAGAACTCGAGGCTGCCCCGCCCGCTGATGCCGGCTGCCGAGAGGTAGCGCATCCCTGCGGCGTCGGCGGTCGCCTCCTGCCCGCGCGAAAAGGCGAGATAGCTGCCGAGCGCGGCCTGCTGCCCTGCGGCCATCACGCCCATTCCGGCCTCGCCCGATCCCGCGACCCCGGCGGCGATGCCTGCGAGCAGCGACAGCAGCGCGATGGTGGTCGCACGCTCCGCACCGGGGTTGATCACCGCATGCCCGCCCGCGACGTGGCCGAGCTCGTGCGCAATCACGCCCTGCACCTGATTGGCGCTGTCCGCCGCCTCGATGAGGCCGCTGTGGACGTAGACGACCTGCCCCCCAGCGACGAAGGCGTTGATTGACTTGTCGCCCACCAGCACGACGCGCACGTCCGCGGGGTTGAGGCCCGACGCGCGGATCAGCGGCGCGGACATGTCGCGAAACAGCGCCTCTGTTTCGGCGTCGCGCAAAACCGATTGCGCATTGCCCGGCGCTGCGACGAGGGCGAGCGCGATGGCTGCGCCGATGCGGACGTGCGGCAGGAGCCGACGGGCGGGCCGAGTTGAGGACGAGGACACGGCTCGGACTAACCGCGCCCGCGCTGAACGCGGGGTGAAGACTATGTGGTCGCGCCGCCCGCTCATCCGACCGCCGGGGTCGGCTTGGCGGGGATGTTGGCGGGGTCCGAGCCGCGTCGCAGCGCCGCCGCCTCCACCACATCCAGCGCGCGTTCGAGCTGCGCCTGCCGCCGCGCATCGGCGAGCCACGCCTGCACGCGCGGGTCGCTCGCCCCCGGCAGCGCGTTAACCGAGGCGATCGCCGCTTCGTAGTTGCGGTCGGCGAGCGCGGCGCGCGCTTCGTCGTAACGCGCAGTCGGCAGCGTCGACGGGCTGCCCGCCGGACGCAGCACGATCAGCCGCCCAAAGAAGTCGGAGATGCGTTGCGCCGCTCCCCGCGCCGGCGGTTGCAAGGAGACCCGCTCCAGCGCCTGGAGCCGCCTTGCGAGTTGGGCTTCGCTGCGCCCGCTGCTGCTGGCAGCGACGATCGTCGCGACCGCATCGGGATGCGCGTCGGCGAATTGCAACCGCAGCTGCGGAGCGAGGTCGCCCAGCGGCAACCCTCGTTCCATCGCCCGGCGCACGGCGAGGGCGATCACCAGCCCCTCCGCGCGGTCTTCGTTGATCGTGCGCATGGCAATGGCGGTGTCGAGCCGCGCGATGCGATCCTCGATCACCGCCAGCCGCTCGGCGGTGGCGCCATCCTTGGCTTCCAGCTGCGACGCCGTGCGCGGCTGGGTCGGCCCGCTCGCGACGACCATCGTCGGCGGTGCGACGGGCGCAGCTGGGGTCACGCGTGCGACGACGGGCGCGGATCGAGCTCCGAACGGCCAGCGCCCCTGACTGTGGTCCGCGATCCACGCACCGATCGCTCCTCCGATCAGCAGCGCCACGGCGAGCGCCAGCAGCATGGGCCGGCGGGAACGGCGCGGGTGGATGTAGGGGGACGCGGGATCGATCATGCGCCGCCTTCCTGCCACAGCCGGACCGCCGCCGCCACCATCGCTGCGTCATGGGGCGCGTCGGCGATCGCGATCCGCCGCCAGCCCGAGCCCGCCGCCTCTGCCGCGCGATCGCTGATGGCGACCAGCGCGACCCGCTCCCGATCGGGGACGAGCGCGCGCAACCGCTCCGCCGCGCGCGGGGAGTGGGCCAGCGCAATCGCCGCCCCCGCGAGCGAGGCGGGTGCGACATCGCGCTGCTCGCTCGCATAGACGACGCGTTCAATGACGCCGGGGCGCGACAGCGGGCGCGCGTCGGCGCCGCGTAACCACAGCAGGCGCGGCGGCACATCGGGCCGCGCGAGCAACGATGCGCCGTCGGCATCGCCCACCACCGCCACCGCGAAGCCGACAGCGCGCGCAGCCTGCGCGGTCGCCTCCCCCACGCACCAGGCGGGGAGCGCGGTCAGCGCGGCTAGCCCCGCCCCGCCGTGGCGGAGCGCGTTGGCGCTGGTGAAGAGAATTGCGTAGAACTCGCCGGCGTCGGCTCGCGCCCACGCGCGCGGTCGGACCTCGAACAAAGGAATGATTCGGGGGGAAAGCCCAGCCGCTTCGAGCCGCGCGGCGGTGCTGTCCGCGCCAGGCTGCGGGCGCACGATCAGGACGTCGCCGCTCACCCCGCGAACAATTTGGCGACGCTGGCGGGCGCGCGAGCGAGCAGGTCAGCGGCAAGCGCCTCGCCGTCCTCGTCGGCGCCGACATCGCAGGCGCCCTCGACCATCGCGCTGCCGTCGGTCGCGAACAGTTGCGCGCGCAGTCGGAGCACGCCGCCCTCCTTGCGCGCGTGCGCCGCGACGGGGGAGCGGCAGTCGCCCCCGAGGCCTAGTAGCAAGGCGCGTTCGGCGCGCACCGCGGCGTGGCTGGGTTTGTGATCAATCCGCGCCACCGCCGCGCGCGCCTCGGCGTTGTCGGCGTGGACCTCGATCGCGATCGCGCCCTGCGATGCGGCCGGGAGCCACTCCTCGATCGCCAGCGGCACCGCGCGATCCGCCATCCCCAGCCGCACCAGCCCTGCCATCGCGATCAGCGTCGCATCGACCTCGCCACGCCCGAGCTTGGCGAGCCGCGTGCCGAGGTTGCCGCGGAACAGCTCCACCTGCAGGTCGGGGCGGCGCGCCTTCAGCTGCGCGGCGCGTCGCGGCGAGGCAGTGCCCACCCGCGCGCCCTCACGCAGGCTGGCGATGCTCTCCGCCCCCAGCAGCCCGTCGCGGGCGTCGGCGCGGGGGAGAATGGCGGCGATCTCGAACATCGTCGGGCGGATCGTCTCCACGTCCTTTAGGCTGTGGACCGACGCGTCCGTTCGTTCGTCGCACAGCGCCGCGTCGAGCTCGCGGGTCCACAGCGCCTTGCCGCCGATCTCCGCCAGCGCGCGGTCCTGCACCCGGTCGCCGCTCGCCACCATCGGCACCAGCTCGACCGCCGCCACGTCCCAGCCGTGCGCGGCGACCAGGGCGTCGCGCGCAAGTTCGGCCTGCGCCACCGCCAGCGGGGAGGCGCGGGTGCCTAGGCGGAACGGGCGGTCGGGTGTCGGAGCCATCGGCGCCAGCGCCTAGCGCGAAGCTTGCCGCACCGCAAAGCGCGGCTAAGGTCGCGCGCGTGGATAGCGGCGCCCCCATCATCCTCGGCATCGAATCGAGCTGCGACGAAACCGCGGCTGCGCTGGTCACCGGCGACCGCCGCCTGCTCGCCCACGCGCTCGCCAGCCAGATCGACGAGCACGCGCCGTTCGGCGGGGTCATCCCCGAAATCGCCGCGCGAGCGCATGTCGAAAAGGCGATGCCGCTGGTCGAGCAGGCGCTCGCCGAAGCGGGGCTGGGGCTCGCCGACGTGGACGCCATCGCCGCCACCGCTGGGCCGGGTCTGATCGGCGGGGTGATGGTCGGGCTAGTCACCGGCAAGGCGCTCGCCCATGCGGCGGGCAAGCCTCTGGTCGCGGTCAACCACCTCGAGGGGCACGCGCTGTCACCGCGGCTTACCGACCCCGTGCTCGACTTTCCGTACCTCCTGCTGCTGGTGTCGGGCGGGCATTGCCAGCTGCTGCGGGTGGAGGGCGTCGGCCGCTTCCGTCGTCTCGCCACGACCATCGACGATGCGGTGGGGGAGGCGTTCGACAAGTCCGCCAAGCTCCTCGGCCTCGGCTACCCCGGCGGCCCTGCGCTGGAGCGGCTGGCGCGAGAGGGGGATGCGCGCGCGGTGCCGCTGCCGCGTCCGCTCAAGGGATCCGCAGAGCCGCACTTCAGCTTTGCCGGGCTAAAGAGCGCGGTCGCGCGCGCGGTCGCCTCCGGGGCCTATGCCAACGCCGACATCGCTGCGAGTTTTCAGGCGGCGGCGGTCGATTGCCTAACCGACCGCACGCGCCGCGCGCTCGACACTGGAGGAGAGGTTTCCGCGCTGGTCGTCGCGGGCGGGGTCGCCGCCAACGGCGCGGTGCGGCGCGCGCTCGAAATGCTGGCGGCGGATCGGGGCCTGCGCTTCGTAGCGCCGCCGCTGTGGCTGTGCACCGACAACGCCGCGATGATCGCCTGGGCCGGGGCGGAGCGCTTCATGGCCGGGCTGACCGACCCTCTCGACACCCCCGCCCGCCCCCGCTGGCCGCTCGATCCCACCGCCGAAGCCGTGCGCGGCGCGGGAGTGAAGGCATGATCGCCGTGCTCGGAGCGGGGGCGTGGGGGACGGCGCTGGCGCAGATGCTCGCCAGCGACGGCAGCGCGGTGACGCTATGGGCGCGTGAGGCGGAGGTGGTGGAGGGCGTCAACTCCGCGCGCGAAAACCGCATCTTTCTTCCCGGCATCGCGCTCGCCCCGAACATCCGCGCGACCAGCGACCTTTCCGATCTGGGTGGCGCGCAGCTGCTGCTCGGCGTCGTGCCCGCGCAGCATATGGCGCGCGTCGTCGCCGACCTGCCCGACCGAAACGCGCCCATCCTCCTCTGCAGCAAGGGGATGGAGCAGGGTTCGGCGCGGCTGATGACCGACGTGCTCGCCGATGCCGGCTGGGCGGGGATTATCGCGGTGCTGTCGGGGCCGACATTCGCGCATGAGGTGGCGGCCGGGCTCCCCGGTGCGGCCACACTCGCCGCGCCGACGCTCGGCGAAGCGGAGCGGCTGGCGCAACTGGTGCGCCGCGCGACATTCCGTCCCTACGCCTCCGACGACCCGATCGGCGCGGAGATCGGCGGGGTAGTAAAGAACGTCCTCGCCATCGCCTGCGGTATCGTCGACGGCGCGCAGCTCGGCCAGAACGCGCGCGCCGCGCTGATCGCACGCGGCTTTGCGGAAATGACGCGCTACGGCCTCGCGCGTGGGGGGCGGATCGAGACACTGTCGGGGCTGGCCGGACTGGGCGACCTGGTGCTGACCTGCTCCTCAACCTCCTCGCGCAACTTCAGCTTCGGGCGCGCGCTGGCGGAGGGGGTGAGCCCGGCGGGCCTTCTCGCCGACCGCCGCACCGTCGCGGAGGGCGCGTTGAGCGCGGGCGTGCTCGCCCAGGACGCGCGCTCGCGCGGCATCACCATGCCGATCGTCGAAGCGGTCGCCGCGATCCTCGATGGGCGAGCGAGCGTCGAGGACGCGATCGCCGCGCTCCTTTCCCGCCCGCTGGCGGTGGAGGGCTGGGCGGCGCGCTAGGCGCCGTCTCCGCTCCGCGGCCTCAGCCCAGCCTTTGGGCCACCAGCGCCTTGAGATCGACCTGCGCGCGCGGGCCGACCTGCGCGATGATCGCGCGGGCACACACCGCGCCGGCGGTCAGCGCGTCGTGGAGCAAGCGCCCCTCGGCGAGCGCGGAGAGCACGCCTGCCGCGAACAGATCGCCCGCGCCGGTGGTGTCGATCACCTGCTCGATCGGTTCGGCAGGCACGTCGACCCGCTCGCCCTCGCGGCAGCCGGTCGCACCATGTTCGCCGTTGGTGGCGATCAGCAGCGGCACCTTGGCGGCGAGCGCGGCGACCGCGCGGTCGTGGTCCGCCTCCCCGGTCAGGGCCTGCGCTTCGGCGGCGTTGGCGAACAGAATGTCGACCTGGCCTTCGTCGATCAGCGCGCGGAAATCATCGCCGTGGCGCGCAATCACGAAACTGTCGGAGAGGGTGAAGGCGACCTTGCGCCCGGCTTCGCGCGCGACGCGAATGGCGCGGCGCATCGCAGCGCGGGGCTCCGCCGGATCCCACAGGTAGCCTTCGAGGTAGAGCGTGTCCGCGGCCGCGATCTGCGCTTCGTCGAGCGCCGATGCAGGGAGGAACTGCGATGCACCGAGGAAAGTGTTCATCGTCCGCTGCCCGTCGGGCGTGACGAGGATCAGGCAGCGCGCGGTCGGCGGCTCGCCCTCGCGCGTCGGCGTGGTGAACTCGACCCCGAGTGCGGTGAGGTCGTGGCGGAACACATGACCGAGCTGGTCGTCGGCGACCTGGCCGACGAAGGCACATTTGCGCCCGAGTGCAGCCATTGCCGCGAGCGTGTTCGCCGCCGATCCGCCGGACATTTCGATGCCCGGCCCCATCGCGGCGTAAAGCTCCTCCGCCTCCCCTGCGTCGATCAGTCGCATCGAGCCCTTGTCGAGCCCGCGACCCGCGATCATCGCATCGTCGGCGCGAGCGATCACGTCGACGATGGCGTTGCCGATGGCGATGATGTCGGTGCGTTGGGTCAAGCGTCGCGTCCTTTAGGAGATCGCGGGCGCCGATAGGGGCGGGGCGGCACAGGCGCAAGCCGCGCGCCCTCCGCGGCGCCGCACGTCAGTGGACGAAGCGCGCCACCACGTCGCGATAGCTGCGGCTAACCTTTACGTCCGCGCCCGAGGTCAGTACGAGGAAGCATTCGCCGTTGGTGTGCGGCTTCACCTCACGTACCTGACCCAGGTTGACGATCCAGCTGCGGTGCACGCGCTGGAAAAACCGCGGGTCGAGCCGACGCTCGAGGTCCTTCATCGTCTCGCGCAGGATGAAGCTCTTTTCGCCGGTATAGACCACCATATAGTCGCCGGCGGCTTCGATCCGTTCGATCGAGTCGACGTCGACGCGGAAGATCTGCCCGCGATCCTTGATGTTGATGAGCTTTTCGAAGCGGCTCGACGCGACGGGCTCCGCGGTGTCGTCGCTCGCGGCGGCGACCTGTTCGGCGGCTTCGGGCGCGACTTCCGCCAGCACTTCCTTGAGTCGCTCCGCCTCCTCCCCCGCGCGCGCTTCGGAAAGGCGCCGCCGCACCCGGTCGAGCGCGTCGGCGAGCCGCTGCGGTTCCACCGGCTTCAGCAGATAGTCGACGGCCTGCGCCTCGAACGCCTTGAGCGCATGGTCCTGATAGGCGGTGACGAACACGAACAGCGGCGGGTCGACGTCCATCAGTCCCTGCACCACCGAAAAACCGTCGAATCCCGGCATCTGGATGTCGAGGAAGACGAGGTCGGGTTTGTGCATCTTGATCTTGCGGATCGCCTCGCGCCCGTTCTGCGCGGTGTCGACCACCTCGATGTCGCTGTGCGGTTCGAGCCGGAGCGTCAGCCCCTGCACCGCGAGCTTCTCGTCATCGACGAGGACGGTGCGGATGGTCATGCGGGAAGCGCGGCCCTGGGCTGCCCCGCCGGCAGTGCCTCCGCAGCAATGCGCCGGTATGGCAGTTCGATGGTCACCACGTAGCCGCCGTCCTTGCCCTGGCCTGCATCAAAGCGCTGCTCCTCTCCATAAGCCTGCGCCAGCCGGTCGCGAATGTTCGCGAGGCCGACGCCGGTGGAGGGAGTGGCGAGAGCGATGTCAGGCGGCAAGCCGCCGCCGGTATCGGACACGATGATGCGCACTCTTTCGCCGACGAGATGCGCGGCGACCCGCACGTCCGCACCGTCTTCGGACGGCGTGACGGCATATTTGATCGCGTTTTCGATCACCGGTTGCAGCAGCAGCGACGGCATCGCTGCATCCGCCGCGGCCGGATCGATGTCAAAACTGACGCGCAACCGCTCCTCGAACCGCATCTTTTCGATCTCGAGGTATAGCTTCAGCGTCTCCACCTCCTGCGTCAGCGTGACCATCGCCGACGGTTCGTTGGCGAGTGTGTAGCGCAGGAACGACGAAAGCCGGCTCAACATCGCATTGGCGGGCTCGGTCTGCTTGAGCAGCACCAGCGTCGATATCGAATTGAGCGTGTTAAACAAAAAGTGCGGGTTGATCTGGTAGCGCAGCATGGCGAGCGTGGATGCGGTGGCCTGGCTCTCCAGCGCCACCAGCTGATCCGCCTGCTGCTCCACCCGCAGAAAATAATTGATCGCGAAATAGAGCGCGGACCAGCCGGCCAGGAATACGATGTTGAGGAACAGCGGCACCAGCATCAGCGTGGAAAAGGCGACCTCCTCCCCGCGCGGCTGGATCGCGACCATCGATGCGTCGATGAACGCGTAAACGACGGTGGAAGCGATCAAAGCCCCGATCGCGCCCGCCCACGCAGCGAAAGTCCCACGCCGCATCAGCTGCCGGTAGACGACGGCGAGCAGGAGGCTGAGCGAAAAGCCGGTCAGCGTCGACACCATCAGCGGGGCGAGGCCAGCGATGCTCTGCCCACCCGCCAGCGCCGAGATCGCGCGGAGCATGAACAGCCCGCCCCAGCCGAGGCTCTGCAGCACCCAAAAGGCGCGAACCTTGTCGTCGAAGAAGGGCTGGGCGCGGGTAGAAGGGCGGAACGGATCACGCGTCGGTCCCGCCTGCGGCGGCGGCACGGCGGTGCTGGAGGCGACTGGGGGGGCGCCGACCAGCCAACTGCGCAGCGTATCGGACCAGTTCACGAGCAGGCGCTCCAGCACAGCATGGAGCCTATATGCGAGCGAAGCCGATGGCGGGACAAGCGCAATATGCCCTCCCCACCGGCGCTCGCCATCAGATGTTGGTCCGGGCGGAAGCCACGCGTCCGCCCGGTCCACAAGCCAGGCGCGTCAGATCAAAGCCGCTGCGCCATCTCGAGGTGATGTTGCAGAGTCGGGATCGTTTCGCGTGCCAGAGCCGCCGTCGTGGCGGGCCCCGTGTTGGCCTGGCGCTGATATTTTTCGATATCCTTGCGGTGATCGTCACGCATCAGCTTGCCGAACTCGCGATCGAATTCAGCGCCGCGCAAGCGGCTTAGACGGTCGTAGTTGCGCTGGCCCTCTTCGGTCGCCTCGTCGCGCAGGGTGATGCCGTGCTGCGCCGCGAGTGCCGCCAGCCGGACCCGATGCGCGCCATGTTCGCGTTCGAGCATGCGGCCGTACTCCTTGCCGGTTTCCGACGAGGCGCGCTCCTGAGCAAGCTTGCCGATCTGCGTTTCGCCGAAGTCTCCCTTGGCTGCCTCGACCAGGAATGCGGCGTCGACGCCCGCCGCATCGCCCTTCATCGAAGTCGTGGTATTGGTCGTCGGTGCGGTCGACGCGGTTGCGCCAGGCGAGGTCGTCACCTCGTTCGTAACGGTGCGTTCAGTTTCGGCCGGTCGACGGTTGCAGCCGGAGACGACCAGCGCGAGAGCGAGCGCCGTTGCTGCGACAATCCTTTTGTTAGATCCCATCATGACTTCGATCCTTTCGTGCCTGTCGTCGCCAGGGGCGGCGGCGCATCAGGTGTGAAGCCGGTGATCTTCGCCAGCGACAGGTAAACGCGCGCGGCAGGGTTTGGATCAAAGGAAATCGGGGTCGTGCGTGCGGGCATGGCGGCTGCGGCGGAGCGGCGTTGGGCTCAAAACCGGCGCCGTCTATGACATCGGCTCCGGTTCCTTCGAAGCCGTCGGAAGGGGGATCCATTCCTCCTCGTCGAGGTAGGGGAGCTTCATCCGCCCCGCTGCCCAGTCCGCCTTGGCCTGTTCGATCCGCTCCTTTGAAGATGAAACGAAGTTCCATTCGATGAACCGCTCCCCGACGGGTTCGCCGGCGATGAGCATGACGGTGGTCTCGCGAGTGGCGAAAAGGTCGGGTGCGTGCGCGCGTGACAGCACCGCCATCTCACCTTCCGCCACGCGCCGACCGGCAAGTTCAACCTCGCCCCGCGCAACGTAGATCGCGCGCTCACTCAACAGCGGCGGGACCGACAGGCGCGCACCCGGTGCCAGTTCCCAGTGCACGTAAGCGAGGGGGGAGTGCGTGCGCACCGGCGCGCGAACGCCGAACGCTTCGCCCGCGATCAGTCGACCGCGCACGCCGCCATCCTCCCATCGCGGCAGCTCCGCCGAAGGATGGTGGGTGAAGGCGGGGTCGGTCTCCTCATCCGCCTGCGGGAGCGCGATCCAGAGCTGGATCCCGTCGAGGCGTCCGCCCTCGCGCCGTGCGCGTTCAAAGCGTTCGCTGTGGGTGATGCCGCTCCCGGCGGTCATCCAGTTGACCTCACCCGGGCGAATCGGTTGCTGCGAGCCAACGCTGTCACGGTGCATGATCTCACCATCGAACAGGTAGGTGAGCGTGGATAGGCCGATGTGCGGATGCGGGCGAACGTCGACCTCCCGCGGCAACCCGGGCGCAAAGTCCGCGGGGCCCATGTGATCGAAGAAGATGAACGGACCGACCATCCGCCGCTGCGGCGCCGGCAGGACGCGGCCGACCTCAATCCCGCCGAGGTCCTTGCGCCGCTGACGGATGATGCGCTCGATCATGATCAGACGCGAAGGTCGGCCCAGTCGGGGTTCTTGTCGAACAGCCGAGCGACGTAGCTGCACGCCGGGCGCACCTTGAAGCCGTCGCGTCGCGCGTCGGCGACCAGCGCGTCGACCAGCTTGCGTGCGGCACCGGTGCCTTGCGTCGCCCCGTGCGCGTAGGTGTGGTCAGCGCTGACGGTGCCATCGGCGCGGCGCGAGTAGATGAGCTCCGCCTCCTCCGAAACGCCCTCGACGCGCGCGACATAGCGCCCTCCGCTGGCGGACTCTTCGTGACGAACGTCGATGTCGGGCATGCGCTTTCCCCTGGCTGGATGATGCGTTCACAACCCTTGGGGTCGGCACATGATCCCCTGGCGATGGCTTGCGCGAGGATGCGAGCATGGCGATGCTGGCGCGATGGTGCTTCACACCCCGGACGGGCGCTACATCATCGTGCGCGGGCGGCTATGGCGCGCGAGCAATCCCGCGCTGTCCGAACAGGCGCGCGCGGCCGCGGTCAAAGCGCTGATGGACGCTCGCCGCGCCAAGAAGGCGGCGATGGCCGCGGGCGATCTCCCGGCGCGTGCGGCAGCGAAGGCGGCGGTGGACGATGCCAAGGTCGCGCTGGGTGAACGCGGGCCGCCCTGGTGGGACGATGGCGCGCCCGACCTCAACCGGCGGTTGGTGAAGAACAGCCCCTACGCCGACTGGTGGCTGGGCCTGACGGAGGAGGAGCGCGCTCGGTGATGCTTGCGCGGGATGCCCCCGCGCCCCATCTCCGCCGGCATGGTTCCTCTGAGCGTTCTCGACCTCGTCCCCGTCATCGAAGGCGGCGATGTCGCGCAGGCGCTGGCCCGCACCGCCAGCGCCGCGCGCGTCGCGGAGGGCGCGGGTTACAAGCGCTATTGGATCGCCGAACATCACGGCATGGCCGGGGTGGCGGGAGCGGCGACGAGCGTGGTCATCGGACACGTCGCCGCGGCGACAGCGACGATCCGCGTCGGCGCGGGCGGCATCATGCTCCCCAACCATGCCCCGCTGGCGATCGCCGAGCAGTTCGGGACGCTGGCCGCGCTTCACCCCGGGCGGATCGACCTCGGCCTCGGACGCGCGCCGGGGAGCGACGGGCGTGTCGCGCATGCGTTGCGTCGGAACCTGGCGAGCGACGACGGGCAGTTCCCGCGCGACGTGGTGGAACTCGCGGCATATTTCGCGGGCGATCCGCGTCTCGGCATCACCGCGACGCCGGGGGCGGGTGCCGATGTGGAGATGTGGATCCTCGGCTCGAGCCTGTTCGGCGCGCAGCTGGCGGCGATGCTCGGACTGCGCTTCGCCTTTGCGAGCCACTTCGCGCCCGATCATCTGATGGACGCGCTCGCCATCTATCGTCGCGAGTTTCAGCCCTCCGCTTCGCTCTCGCGCCCCTACGCGGCGGCCGCGATGCAGGTCTTCGCGGCGCCGACGCGGGAGGAGGCGGAATTCCTCGCCAGCTCGCAGGCGCAGGCGTTCGTCGCCTTGCGGTCGGGTTCGCCGGGGAAGCTCCAGCCGCCGGTGGAAGCCTATCGCGAGAGCCTGCCGCCACAGGCGCAAGCGATGCTCGCCCACGTCGGGCGTCATGCCGCGGTCGGCACGCCCGCGGAGGTCGCGGCTTCGATCGCGCGGTTCGTGGCGGACACCGGCGTCGATGAGGTGATCACCACGGGTTCGGTCTTCGACCCGGCGGCGCGCGAACGCTCGTTGGTACTGACGGCCGAGGCGTGGTCGGCGCGTTCTTAATTCGACTTGGGCACGCGGCGCATAACCCCGGCCATGATCGAGCGGCCGCCGAGATCATGGGTTCGCTCGCCGCGACAGTCGATTAGGTAGTCCGCCGTGGGGTCCACCAGCTCCAGCATCAGGTCGAAACGCTGGCCGGAAACGGTTTCCGCCACCGACCGCACCGCCGCCTCTTGGCTGTCGGGGGTGAGGTAAGTGAGCACCTCCCGCACCGTCAGTGCCCGCCGCTCGGCGAGGCCGAACATGGCATAGAGGTTGTCGGACCAGGTAATTTTCTCCGACTGCAGGTCGATCTCCCAGAAGCCAATGTCCGCTTCCCGCGATGCGAGGCGGGTGCGGCGGACTTCGCGCTCGAGGGCTTCGGCGGTGGCCGCAATCCCGCTGCGGGTGCGGCGCAACAGCATGGCGCAGCGCTGGTTTTCGATGAGGTCACCGGCGACCGTCGCGAAATCGCGCATCGCGGCGCGTATCGCTTCGTCGGGCGGGGCGATCTCCGAATAGATGGTGCACAGGACGGCGATGGTACGGCCGCGGTCGTTCTTGATGGGATATCCAGCGTAAGTGACGCTCGGCATCGCCCGCGAGATCATGGTGTCGCGGGTGCGGGGATCGGCGGTGATGTCTGGAACGACAAGTTCGCGGCCGCTCTCGATCACCAGCCGACAAATGCTATCCGCAAGCGGGGTGCGTTCGATCGTGATTCCGGCGCGGGCGTAAAAACGCTGGCACTGGTCGTCGATGAACGTGACCGTTGCAAGGCGGGCCCCCGAATCGCGCCGGGCGAGGTTGACGAGGATCGTCAGCGACGTCGGAGCGACGTTCTCTTCGGAAAATACCCAGTTGTACATAGACCCTCAGTCTGCCCGTCGGCGCAGTGGGTTTCCAGAGGTTAATGACTTGTTACCCGGCGAGTGGGGTTTTTTGTGCCGCAGTAGGGATTTGTTTACGCATTTGCGCGATATGAGCCCCGTCGCGGCGCTGTCGGGGACCAGCAAGAGCAGCGCCAGCAACGAAAAGGGCGGCTGAAGCGATAAGCTCCAACCGCCCTTCCGAGGAACGACCGCCCGAGGGGACCAGACCAAGGGCTGTCGACAAACCGGGAGACTGGGGCTCCGGGTTCGAAGGCCGTTCTCCTCCACAATCGTAAACGATTGGTGAAGTTTCACCTGCGAATGCGAGCAATTCGCATTTGTTGGTGCGTTTGTCGGCGGCGGTGGTGCGGCTCCCTCGGTGCGCTCGCGCCAGTCGGGCGCGTCGCTGGCCTCTCCGTCCCCCGTTTATCCGCTGTTCATTTGCACGGGGCCCGTCCGCGGGGTAGGGCGCGAAGCCATGTTCTCCATGCCCGAGGGTTCTCATCCGATGCGCTCCAAGTTCACCTCCAGCCTGCTGCTCGGTCTGACGGTTGCGTTGGCCGCGCCGACGCTCGGCGGGTGCGCGCGTATGCGGGGAATGCAGGGCTATATCTTTGACCAGACGCTGGCGGATTCGATCGCGGTGGGGATCGACAATCGTGCCTCGGTCGAACGCACGCTCGGCCGTCCGACCTTTGCGAGCCAGTTCGGCGGCGGCCAGATGACGTCGCCGGAGCAGGCGCGCGACTGGTATTATCTGTCACGCCAGACTCGCCAGCTCGCCTTCGGTCGTCCGCAGGCATCCTCGCAGCTGGTGCTGCACGTGCAGTTCGACGCCAACGGCAACGTCGCTGCGGTCGATCGCACCGGGGTCGACCGCGTGGTTCAGCTGTCCCCCAACGGCGACAAGACGCCCACCCTCGGCCGTGAACGCAGCTTCTTTGAAGAGCTGTTCGGCAATATCGGCACTGTCGGCGCGCCGGGTGCAGGCGCCGGCGCGGGTAGCGGACCCGGCGGCGGCTGAACGGGCCTCGTCAGCGGTTTTCGCTGGTCTCCCGCGTGCCTCCGCCTGCGCGGGAGCACGCCCAGCGCGCTACGCGTCAGCTTCCCCGCACCCGCGCGATCCAGGCGTCGACCTGCGCGTCCATCACATCGAGCGGCACCGGGCCCTGCTCCAGCACCGCCGCGTGAAAGTCGCGCAGGTCGAAGCGGTCGCCTAGCGCCTGTTCCGCCCGCGTCCGTGCCGCGCGGATGGCGAGTTCGCCGATCTTGTAGCCGAGCGCCTGCCCCGGCCAGCTGATGTAGCGGTTGACCTCCGCTTCGATGTTGGCGTCGGTCAGCGCGCTGTTGTCGCGCATGAAAGCGATCGCCTGATCCTTGCTCCAGCCCTTGGCGTGGATGCCGGTGTCGACCACCAGCCGGCAGGCGCGCCACATTTCATAGGACAGACGCCCCATGTCCGCCTGCGGCGTGTCGTAGAGCCCCATCGGAATGCCGAGCCGCTCCGCGTAGAGGCCCCAGCCTTCGACGAAGGCGGTGAAGCTGGAGAAGTCGCGCCGCCAGCGTGGCAGGTCGAGCTCCTGCTGCAGCGCGATCTGAAGGTGGTGGCCAGGCACCGCCTCGTGCAGCGACAGCGCGGGGATCTCCCAGAACGGGCGTTGGTCGAGTTTGCTGGTGTTGACGTAATAGGTGCCCGCCGTCCCCGCCGCGGCCGATCCGCCGCTGTAGTAGGCGGTGGTAGTGCCCTCCGCTGTCTCCGCCGGAATCTCGCGGATGGTATAGGGGAGCCGCGGAAGGGTGCGGAAATATTTGGGCAGCTCGCCGTCGATGCGGCGGGTGATGCGCGCGGTGCGCTGCATCAGTTCCTCCGGCGTGCGCGCGAAGTAGGCGGGGTTGGTGCGCATGTCGGCGATCATCGCTTCGCGCGAGGCGAAGCCCGCACGTCGCGCGACCTCGCTCATCTCGGCGCGGATGCGGGCGACTTCACGCAGCCCGATCTGGTGAATTTCCTCGGGCGTCTTGTCGGTGGTCGTCTCCTGCCGAGCGCGAAACGCATAAAAGGCGGCGCCGCCAGGCTGCGCGGACACCCCCACCGCGCTGGCGCAATGCGGGCGATACTCGCGCTCGTAAAAGGCGAGGTGCCGGTCGAGGGCGGGGTACACCTGCGCGCTGATGACCTGACGCGCGCGAGCCTGGAGCGCGCTCCACTGCGCTTCGGGAATGGCGTCTGGGCGCGGCCGGGTGAAGGGCGCGTAGTAGCGCGACTGGGCGACGTCCGCCGCCTTCAGCCCGCTGATCGAGCGCGGATGGCCGTCGAGCACCGCACAGGGCAGCGTGTAGCGCCCGCGGACCGCCTGGCGCACGACTTCGATCGCGGCGTCGCTCTGCGCCGGATAGAGCTCCATGCGGCGGATCCAGCCCTCATAGTCGGCGGCGCGTCGGAACGGGAGGCCGTCGGCGAGGCCTGCGAAGCCCTGATGCCAACCAGCGTAGGTGGTGAACAGCTGGTAGCGCTGGCCGAAGCGGTTGGCCTCCACCGCCTCGCTCAGCTGGCGGCGCATGATGCGCGCGGCGGTGGCCTGCGCCGGAGGGAGTTGCGCCAGCGGCACCCGCTCCACCCGGGCGAGCATCGCCTGCGCTTCGTTCGCGCGCGCGTCCATCGCCGCGACGCTCGGGTCGGTGAGGCGGATGGTAGTCTCACCGACGCCCAGCATCGCGGCATATTCGGGGCTTTGTCGCAGGAGCAGCGCATCATAGTCGCGCTCGATCGCGGCGAAATCCTCGACCGGACCGGCATATGCAGCGGTCGCGGCGAGCAGCGCCGCGGTTGCGGCTATCAGACGCGTCATCATTCTCTCCCAATCCCTATGCCAGGGAGCTTAGCGTCACGGCGGCGCGTCGCAAGCGGCCGCAAAAGCGGCGAATCGAGCCAAGCGAACGGCGAGGCGTCAGGGCGCTCAAGGCGCGATGATTGACCGTTAACCATTTGGCCCGCAAGAAACGTGCAAGCGGCAGGAATGCGGGGGAACAACCTATGGCGGTATTCGCGGCGGCAAGCGTCGGACGGCGGCTGGTGGCGCCAAGCGCCACGCAGTTGGCGCAAGCGATGGGCCGCCACGCCTCCGCCACCGTCCTGATGTTCGCTGTGATGCAGAACTGGGGCGTCGTCGCGCTCGCAGACCGCCCCTATGGTCAGCTCCTGCCGTTCGTCGCCCTCGGGCTGCTGCTGCTCGTGGCGCTGCCTTATGCCCGGCGGGTCGAGCGCCGCTGGCGACGGCTCGCCGAAGCGGCGCTTCCGGGCGGCGACCTTGAACGGCACTATCGTCTCGACCGCGCGCGGCTGTGGCGGGGCGCGTTCCTGCTGCCTGCGCTATGGATCGGCGCGGTCGCGGTGCTGAGCCTGCTCGTTCACTAAAGCCCGCACAGGCCGTCAGCCTTCCCCCCGTTGCCGCGGCGCACTAGATGCGCGGCCATGCTTGATGACCTGCCTCCCGTCCAACGCCTGATCGATGCGGGAGAGGCGGCGGTGCGCGCGGCGCGCGCGGCGGGAGCGGATGCGGCGCAGGCGGATGTCGATGCGGGCGTGTCGCTGTCGATCGGCGTGCGCGACGGTCGCCTTGAAGACAGCAGTCGCGCCGAGAGCGAAGGGCTCTCGCTCACCGTCCATGTCGGCCAGCGCAGCGCCAGCGTGTCGAGCGCGGACCTGTCGCCCGCGACGCTCACCCAGCTGGCGGAGCGCGCGGTGGCGATGGCGCGGCTGGCACCCGAGGACCCCTACGCCGGGCTCGCCCCGGCGGAGCGGCTGGCGGGGGGCGAGGAGCGCGCGCTCGACCTGATCGACCCTGCGCCTCCGCCCACGCCGGAGGCGCTGCGCGACATGGCGCTGGCGGCGGAGGCAGCGGCGCTGGGTGTCGCGGGCGTGACCCTCTCCGAAGGCGCGGGCGCTGCGGCGAATGTCGGCACGCACGCGCTGGTCACCAGCCACGGCTTCGCCCGCGCGGCGAGCGCCACCGGCCACATGCTCTCCGCCTCGGTGCTCGCGGGCCCCGCCGACGCCATGCAGCGCGATGGGGACTATGCGAGCGCGCGCTTCGCCGCAGACCTCGACGCAGCCGAAGCGATCGGTCGCAGCGCGGGCGAGCGCGCGGTGCAAAAGGTCGCGCCGGTGCGCGTGCGCAGCGGCGCGATGCCGGTCGTTTTCTCGCCCCGCGTCGCGTCGAGCCTCATCGGTCACATCGTCTCGCTGATGTCCGCGCCGCGCATCGCCCGCAAACGCAGCCTGTTCCGCGGGCGAGAGGGCGAGGCGCTGATCGCGGATGAGATCACGCTCACCGACGACCCCTGGCGCGTACGCGGCCTTCGCAGCCGCAACTGGGACGGGGAGGGCGTCGCAAGCGTGCCGACGTTGCTGGTCGATCGCGGCGCGCTCGGCCCGTGGCTGACCGATGCCGCATCGGCGCGCCAGCTCGGCCTGCCGCTGACCGGGCATGGCGGGGGAGGGGGCGGTGTCTCCGCCTCCAACCTGATCGTCGCGCCCGGCCCGCGCAGCTTCGACGCGCTGATCGGCGACATCGGCGAAGGGCTCTACGTCACCGAGCTGCTCGGTCAGGGGGTGGACCTTGTCAGCGGGGATTACAGCCGCGCGGTCGCGGGGCGGCGGATCGTCGGTGGCGTGCTCGGCGAAGCGTTCGACGGTGCGACCGTCGCGGGCAACCTCCTCGACATGTTCGCGAGCTTGTCGGCAGCGGACGATGTCGACCGGCGCCGGTCGGTGCATGTCCCCTCGCTGCGCTGCGATGCGCTGACCGTGGCGGGCGACTGAGCATGGCGAGCCTCGAGGCGATCGCGTCGGCGGCGCGGGAGGTCGGCGACCGCGCGCTCGAACGCTGGCGATCGCTGCGCGGTGGCGGTGCGGTGCGGCAGTGGTCCAAGGCCGACGCCAGCCTGGTGTGCGAGGTCGATCTCGACGTCGATACGCGGCTCAAGACGTTGCTCGGCGCGCTCGCCCCCGATGCCGGCTGGCTCAGCGAGGAGACCGCGGACGATCCGGCGCGGCTGGGGCGCAGGCGGCTGTGGTGCGTCGACCCGATCGACGGCACCCGCGACTTTCTGCGTGGCCGCAGCGGCTGGGCGGTGTCGATTGCCTTGGTGGAGGAGGGCGCACCGGTCGCCGGCGTGCTCTACGCTCCCGCGCGCGACGAGCTGTGGGCGGCGGAGCGCAGGCGGGGGGCGACGTGCAACGGGCGATCGCTCAGCGTCGGCGCGCGCGACATGTTGGCCGGCGCGCGGGTGCCGAGCCACGACCTCCCGGCCGAGGACCGCGACCTCACCAAGGTCGAGCAGCCCAACAGCATCGCGCTACGCATGGCGATGATCGCCGCCGACCGCGCCGACCTCGTCGCGACGCTGCGCTGGGGGTTCGAGTGGGACATCGCCGCCGCGGCGCTGATCGTGGCGGAGGCGGGCGGACGCGTTACCGACGCGCTGGGCGCGCCGCTCCACTTCAACAAGCCCGATCCGCAAGCGTTCGGCGTGCTGGCGAGCGTCCCCGGCATCCACGCCGCAGCGGTGGAGCGGTTGGCGGAACGCGCGAGGGTGGCCCTGCGCAAATAAGCCGACGAGTCGCGGCCACTGTCATGCTGAAGTTCAGGGCGTCGAGATTGTGGTGGGGCGAGCGATTTGGCAGGGGGCGGCAATGACCGACGCTGCTTCCCCCGCCGCCGCCCCTTCCGCCACCGACCGCCCCCAGCGCCCGCTCGCCGCGATCATCCTCGCTGCGGGTTCTGGCACGCGCATGGCGTCGGCGAAGCATAAGGTGCTGCATCCGATCGCGGGCAAGCCGATGCTCGACCATTTGCTCGACGCGGTGGGGGCGATCGGGGCGGAGCGGACCGTCGTGGTGGTCGGCGCGAACGGCGATCAGATCGAAACGCACCTCCACCGCCGCTCGGATGCAGAGCGGCTGACGGTTGCGTGGCAGCACGAACAGCTCGGCACCGGTCACGCCGTGGCGCAGGCAAAGGCGGCGCTCGACGGGTTCGCGGGGGATGTGCTGATCCTCTACGGCGACGTGCCGCTGGTGCGCCCGGAAACGATGCGCCGCATGGTCGAGCGGCTGAACTTCGGCATCGAACCGCGCGCGGTGGTGCTCGGCTTTCGCCCGGAGGACGCGGGCGCCTATGGTCGCATCATCGCCGGAAACGACGGCACCATCGCGCGCATGGTCGAATATAAAGACGCCAGCGCCGAAGAGCGCGCGGTCGACCTTTGCAATTCAGGGCTGATGGCGGTGCGCAGCGCGGAGCTGTTCGTGCTGCTCGACCGCATCGGCAACGACAATGCGGCGGGCGAATATTATCTTCCCGACATCGTCATGCTGCCCGGCGCCAAGAGCGCGGTGATCGAGGTCGGCGATCCGGTGGAGGTCGCCGGCGTCAACAGCCGCGCCGAACTGGCGAGCCTCGAGCGGGAATGGCAGCGCATGGCGCGGGCCAAGGCGATGGCGGCGGGAGCGACGCTGCTTGCGCCCGAGACGGTGTTCTTCTCCGCCGATACCGAGCTCGGTCGCGACGTGGTGGTCGAGCAGAACGTCGTGTTCGGCCCCGGGGTCCGCGTCGCCGACAACGTCCGCATCCGCGCTTTCTCGCACCTCGAAGGTTCGCAGGTTGCGAGCGGGGCAGAGGTCGGCCCCTACGCCCGGCTGCGCCCCGGAGCGGTGCTCGAGAGCGGGGCGAAGGTCGGCAACTTCGTCGAGGTCAAGTCTGCCCGACTGGGGGAGGGGGCCAAGGCCAACCACCTCAGCTACATCGGCGATGCCGACGTCGGGGCGGGAGCGAACATCGGCGCGGGGACGATCACCTGCAACTACGATGGCTATTTCAAGCACCGCACCGAGATCGGCGAGCGCGCATTCATCGGCTCCAACAGCGCGCTGGTGGCGCCGGTGAAGATCGGCCGCGATGCGATTGTCGCGGCCGGCAGTGCGGTCAGCCGCGACGTCGCCGATGGCGAACTGCGGCTCGTGCGCGCCGAACAGCTGGTGAAGCCCGGCTGGGCGGATCGCTTCCACGACGCAATGCGGCGCAAGAAAGCCGAGGCCGCCGAGCGGACACCCAAAGCGGGCTCTTCTTGAAACTTTAGCCGCCGCGGTTTATTGTGCAGTGCAACATAACGGCGTGCGCGTCGTTGTGGACCCTATAACGCGCCTCGGCATCGACCTTGGCGCACGTTGGCGGCTCTCCCCGCCCTCGACAAGGAACTGCCATGACCGAGAACATCAAGAGCCAGGTCGAAACCGCGCAGGCGCAGGCTGCGGAGTTCGCTCAGACCGCGCAGACGCAGATGACCGACGCCGCTGCCAAGGCGCAGGAAAGGCTGCGCGATGCGACCGAGTTCGCGCGCGGTAACGCCGAAGCGTTCGCCGAATCGACCCGTATCGCGATCGAAGGTTTCAACAGCCTCGCCAACGAATGGGCGACCTTCGCCCGTTCGCAGATGACCGAAGCGACCGAATGGTCGAAGCGCTATGCCGCGGTGAAGAGCCCGACTGAGCTGGTCGAGCTCAACCGTGAAGCGATGCAGGCGGGCATCGACGCGCTGGTGAAGCAGTCGAGCAAGGCGACCGAACTCGGCCTCAAGCTCGCCAACGATGCGACTGCGCCGCTGTCGAGCCGCATCGCGATGGGCGTCGATCGGCTGAAGACCGCCGCCTGAATTATCGCTCGCCGGTCCGAGCGACCGGCGGGAACCCGCAGCGCCCGCCCCTGCACTTCGCGTGCAGTGGCGGGCGTTGTCGTTTTCGGTCAGTCACGGCGGCAGCGGCTGCTTGTCAACGTGGGGGCCGAGACCCTATTTTAGGCCGATGCAGCCCCTGACTTCGGTTTCCTCCACGCGCCTGCCGCAGACGATGACGGACGATGATCGCCGCGCGCCGCCGGGCGACGACACCGGCACCGGGCTCGCCACCCGCACCCGCGCGCGGGCGAAGAAGCCGTCGCTCTACAAAGTGCTGATGCTCAACGACGACTACACCCCGATGGAGTTCGTCGTGATGGTGCTGCAGCGTTTCTTCCGCATGGACATCGAACAGGCGACGCGCGTCATGCTCCACGTCCACCAGCGCGGGGTCGGCGTGTGCGGAATCTTCAGCCTGGAGGTCGCGGAGACCAAGGTGACGCAGGTCATGGACTGTGCCCGCGCCGCTCAGCACCCGCTGCAATGCACGCTGGAAAAGGCCTGAGCCAGGCTCTCTGCCGCTCCGCAAGGTTTCCAGAAATACGTGTGCCCCCTAAGGAGGCAGGGTACGTTGGTGGAGCCTAGCGGGATCGAACCGCTGACCTCCTGCATGCCATGCAGGCGCTCTCCCAGCTGAGCTAAGGCCCCGTCACCAACGAAGCGCGTCCGGGGTGGCCCCACGCGTGGGGGCGCGGGTGGACGCGATTGCGAGGCGCGCCTTTAGCGGAGGCGCGCCGCGCTTGGCAAGACGCAAGATGCGCCCTGCCGTCTAACCGTCAGACCTCTTCGTCGCCGTCGCCGGGGGCGTCGACGCCCAGGTCATCGTCGCCGCCGAGATCCACGTCATTGTCGGGCGAAACGTTGTCGTCATCCTCGACATCGACGTCGAGATCCACGTCGGCGGGCGCATCCGCCGCTTCCGCCGGGGCGACGCCAGGCTTGGCCTGCTCGAACGGCATCGGCTGCTTGGACTTCAGCGCCGGTTCGGGCTGCCAGGCATAGCCGCACTCGATGCAGGTGACCGGATCGTCCTTTTCGAGGTCATAGAAGCGGGTGGCGCATTTGGGGCAGCTACGCTTGTGGCCCCATTCAGGCTTGATCATCGAATCTCTGTCCGCTGGAGGGTCGCGAAAGGGCGCAAAACGTCGCGGAGAGCGCGCCGTTCGCCCGGCGGCGCGCGCCTTGCCAGAGCGGGGGCGCAGTGTCAAAGCCGCGCGCGATGCGAGCCGCCCCCGCCCCCGCGCCCGCGCGCTTCGCCCCCAGCGGGCCGCTGCGGGGGGAGGTC
>ERZ501016.160-NODE-160-length-28812-cov-15.773203_pt1 | contig 28812 bp, 29 predicted proteins | sample MGYA00248889_ERZ501016 | MGnify/ENA primary metagenome ERZ501016 (study PRJEB25958, sample SAMN03398594) | human skin metagenome | study: EMG produced TPA metagenomics assembly of the Human Skin Microbiome Metagenome (human skin metagenome) data set. | reverse complement strand
CCTGCGCGGCGTTCCTGGCCCGCGCCGGCCAGTACTTCGCCGCGCACGGCATCACGCGGATCGAGCAGGTCATCACCGACCCCGACCAGCCGTCTGTCATGAACGTCTCTGCCGGGTACACCTAGGCTTCGGCCATGTCCGACATCGCCCAGCACACCGACGCCGACGCCCTCGTCCGGGAGCTCGCGACCGCCTCGCGGACCGCCTCCCACGTCCTGGCCCAGCTGCCGCGCGCCGCGAAGGACTCGGCCCTGCGCGCCATCGCCGACGCCCTCGACGCGGCCGTCGACCCGATCGTCGAGGCGAACGCCGAGGACCTCGAGCGGGGCCGGGCGGGGGGCATGGCGCAGGGGCTGCTCGACCGTCTCGCGCTCGACGAGGTGCGCATCCGCGCCATCGCCCAGGCGGTGCGCGACGTCGCGACCCTGCCGGACCCGGTCGGTGAGGTCGTCCGCGGCTCCACCCTCGCCAATGGCCTGCAGATCCGTGAGGTCCGGGTGCCGATGGGGGTCGTCGGGATGATCTACGAGGCCCGCCCGAACGTCACCGTCGACGCGGCGACGCTGGCCCTGAAGTCCGGGAACGCCGTCATCCTCCGCGGGGGCTCGGCGGCCGAGTCCTCCAACCGGGCGCTCGTCGGCGCGATCCGGGGCGCGCTCGCCGCGGAGGGGCTGCCGGAGGACGCGGTCCAGCTGCTCGAGGGCGGTCGGGAGGCCGCGACGGCCCTGATGCGTGCCCGCGGCTACGTCGACCTGCTCATCCCGCGCGGGGGAGCGGGCCTGATCCAGCAGGTCGTCTCCGAGTCGACCGTGCCCGTCATCGAGACCGGCGCAGGGGTCTGCCACGTCTACCTCGACGAGGGCGCGGACGCGCAGAAGGCCCGGTCGATCGCCCTCAACTCCAAGACCCACCGGCCGAGCGTGTGCAACGCGGCCGAGACGCTGCTCGTCCACGAGGACGTCGCCGGCACGCTCCTGCCGGGCATCCTCGCCGAGCTCGCCGAGGCCGGCGTCGAGCTGCACGCCGACGAGCGGGCGAGGGCCGTCGCCCGCGAGGCCGGTGTCCCCACAGTGGAGCTGGCGGACGGCGACGTCGACACCGAGTGGAACGCCTTGGTCATGTCGGTCGTCACGGTGCCGAGCCTCGACGCTGCCGTCGCGCACGTCCGCGCCCACGGCACCGCGCACACCGAGGTCATCGTCACCGAGGACCGCGCGGCCGCGCGGCGGTGGACGAACGAGGTCGACGCGGCGGCGGTCGTCGTCAACGCCTCGAGCCGGTTCACCGACGGTGGGGAGTTCGGCTTCGGCGCAGAGATCGGCATCTCCACCCAGAAGCTCCACGCCCGCGGCCCGATGGCGCTGCCGGAGCTGACGAGCACGAAGTGGATCGTCGAGGGGGACGGCCAGGTGCGCTGAACCGGGGGCCCGTCGGAGCGACGGCGGCCCGGGACGACGCGAGGGCCTCACGGATGTCTCCGTGAGGCCCTCGCCTCGGTGAGGGGATGCCTTGCGGCCCCGCGCGGCGGCGGTACCGACCGGGGTCGGTTCCCACTCGGACCGGCCGGCCACGCCGCCTCACCGCGGCGCCGCCCGCGGCCTCCACCCGAGCGGGCTCGGGCGAGCACCCCTTCGTGAAGGGGCAGGAGTCGTCGTTATCCCTCCGGTCCTCTCGTCGAGCGCGCGGGGCGGCCGGGATCTCCCGACCGCTGGTCCGGCCCGCGACGAGGCTTGAGGTCTTTCCTACGTCCCGGTAACGGCGTGTCGCAAGTCGCTTCACCGACCCGCTCGGCGGTTGCGACGAACGGTCGGCCGTCGTCCGTTCGTCCACAGGAAGCGGCCCGGTCCGCCGGGGTTGTCCACACCCCTGTGGGTGGGGCCCGTGGACGACGTGGTCCCGGGTGACCACATCCCGGACACCCGGGCCCGGCCGGTAGGCTTGCGCCCCATGACGATGCTTTCCGTGGCCCAGGACGTCTCGATGGCCCTCACCCGCCTCGTGCTCGAGACCGACGAGGACGCACTCGTGCCGCAGCTGCACCACAAGGAGCTGCCGATGCCGGACTGGGGCTTCGGGCTCCTCGCCGTCGTCCTGTTCGCGCTGGGCCTCGCCGCCGTGTGGTCGTTCCGCCACACCGCGGCCAAGCTCGGTGGGACGGAGGACCACCCCGCGGACCCGTCGCTCGACGGTCCCGTGAACCCCGGGCACGGGGCCCGGCACTGAGCACGCCCGCCACCCGCATCGGGGTCATGGGTGGCACCTTCGACCCGATCCACCACGGGCACCTCGTCGCCGCCAGCGAGGCCGCGGCGCGGTTCGACCTCGACGAGGTCGTCTTCGTCCCCACGGGCCGGCCGTACCAGAAGGACGCGCAGCGCGTCTCGCCCGCCGAGCACCGGTACCTCATGACCGTCGTCGCGACCGCGAGCAACCCGCGGTTCACTGTCAGCCGCGTCGACATCGACCGCGGGGGTCCGACGTACACGATCGACACCCTGCGTGATCTGCACACGGAGCGGCCCGAGGCGGAGCTGTTCTTCATCACCGGCGCCGACGCTCTCGCGAAGATCCTGTCGTGGAAGGACGCGGACGAGATGTTCGAGCTCGCGCACTTCATCGGCGTGACGCGCCCTGGTCACGTCCTGTCGGACAAGGGGCTGCCCGACGACCGGGTGACTCTCCAGGAGGTGCCCGCGATGGCGATCAGCTCGACCGACTGCCGCGCGCGTGTCGCCGCCGACGAGCCCGTCTGGTACCTCGTGCCCGACGGGGTCGTGCAGTACATCGCCAAGCACGGGCTGTACCGGGCGACCGGTGCCGGCCCGGGGAAGCAGGACTGACGTGCCCGCGACCGACCGCGCCATCGAGCTGGCCACGACCGCTGCCGAGGCGGCCTCCGACAAGATCGCGACGACGATCACGGGGATCGACGTCTCCGGCCACCTGCCGCTGACCGACGTCTTCCTCATCGTCTCCGCGAGCACCGAGCGGCAGGTCGGCGCCGTCGTCGACGAGATCGAGGACCGGCTGCGCGAGGAGCACGGCGTCAAGACGATCCGGCGCGAGGGCCAGCGCGAGGGTCGCTGGGTGCTCCTCGACTTCGGCGACGTCGTCGTCCACGTCCAGCACGACGAGGAGCGCGAGTACTACGAGCTCGCCCGGCTGTGGCGCGACTGCCCGGAGATCGACCTGGGCGTCAAGGGCAGCGACCAGACGTGAGCGGGAGCTCGTCGGCGACGGCACAGGTCACCGGGCTCGAGCGGCCCCGGCGGTTGCTCGTCCTGCGGCACGGCCAGACGACCCACAACGCCGGGGGGATCTGGCAGGGGCAGATCGACACCGACCTGTCCGACCTCGGGCGGGAGCAGGCCGCGGCGGCGGCGCGGGCGCTCGGCGGGCGGGGGATCGACGTCGTCGTCGCCTCCGACCTGCGGCGGGCCGCCGACACCGCGCGGACCATCGCCGACGTGCTCGGGCTGGAGGTCCGGCTGGACCGGCGGTTCCGCGAGATCCACGTGGGGGAGTGGGCCGGGCGCACGGTCGCCGAGGTTGCTCGGGCCTACCCGCAGGACATGGAGAGGATGCGCACCGGCGAGGACTTCCGGCGCGGGGTGACGGGCGAGTCGCTGGCCGACGTGGCGGACCGGGTGCTTCCGGCGGCGCAGGAGGTCCTCGCGGCGCTGCCGGCCGGGGGGACGGCCCTGGTCGTCGCCCACGGGGTGTCGGGGCGGACCGTGGCGGCCGAGCTCGCCGGCATCGACGCGCGCACGGCCTGGCTGGCGCTGGGGTCGCTGGAGAACTGCCACTGGGCGGAGGTCGGGGAACGGCCCGGCGGCTGGCGGATCGAGGCGTGGAACGTCGCGTCCTGACCGATTTGGCGAGCACCCTCGCCCGTGGGTAGAGTTACGCAGTCCCCGCGAGGGGGCCCACCCACTCGGGGCTGTAGCGCAGTTGGTAGCGCACCTCCATGGCATGGAGGGGGTCAGGGGTTCGAATCCCCTCAGCTCCACCGCCCGCACCGTGATGGTCCTCGAAGCCCCTCCCGTTCCCGGAGGGGCTTCGTCGTTGCGAGGGTGAGTGCGATGATCACGACGATGGGCGCGAGCTATCCGGACCGGGCGGCGCTGCTGCGGCGGCTGCGGGCCGTGCGCGACCGGATCGACCGCGACTACGCCCAGCCGCTCGACGTCGAGGAGCTCGCAGCCGGGGCGCACCTGTCGGCCCGACACCTCACGCGCGAGTTCACGAAGGCCTACGACGAGACACCGTACGGGTACCTCATGACGCGCCGGGTCGAGCGGGCGATGGCCCTGCTCCGGGAGACGGACCGCAGCGTGACCGACATCTGCCCGCTCGTCGGTGCGTCCTCGCTCGGCTCCTTCACGACCCGGTTCGGTGAGCTCGTCGGGATGACGCCGACGCAGTACCGGGAACGGGCGCGCCGGAACCTCGCCGGGCTCACCCCGTGCCTCGCGCGGACCGTGACGAAGCCTGTCCGGAATCGAGAAGTGCCGCCGCCGCTGGCTCCGTAACGTCGTCGGCATGGACATCACGATCTTCCAGAGCTTCCTGCCGACCACCGACCCCGAGGCGTCCCTCGCCTTCTACCGCGACGTCCTCGGCTTCGAGGTCCGGCTCGACGTCGGCGAGGGGACGATGCGGTGGATCACCGTCGGCCCCACGGGTCAGGACACCGCGATCGTCCTCCACCCGCCGGGCGTCACGCCGGGCGTCACCGACGACGAGCGTCGCGTCCTCACCGAGCTCGTGACGAAGGGCAGCTATTTCGGCATCAACCTCGTGACCCCCGACCTCGAGGGGGCGTTCGCCCGCATCGTCGAGTCCGGCGCCGAGGTCGTCCAGGAGCCGACCGACCAGCAGTGGGGCAACCGCGACGCGGCCTTCCGTGACCCGTCCGGCAACCTCGTCCGCCTCGTCCAGCGAGACGCCTGATGCCCGGGTTCACCAAGGCCGAGCGGGAGGCGATGGCCGCCGCGCCGAGGAGCTCAAGGCCGAGGCCTCGAGCGGGAGGAAGGGCAGCCGGAAGGCCAAGGACGAGGTCGCCTGCCTCGACGCGATCGCCGGGATGGACCCCGAGGAAAAGGCCGTCGCCGAGCGTGTCCACGCGATCGTCACCCGCACGGCGCCGGACCTCGCGCCGAAGACCTGGTACGGGATGCCCGCGTACGCGGACGCCGACGGCAAGGTCGTCCTCTTCCTCCAGGTCCGCGGCAAGTTCGGCACCCGGTACTGCACCCTCGGCTTCAACGACGTCGCGCGGCTCGACGACGGCTCGATGTGGCCGAGCGCCTATGCCGTGACGAGCATCGACGGGGAGGTCGAGCAGCGCATCGAGGCCCTCGTCACCCGCGCCTGCGGAGTGGCAGAAGGCTGAGGCTGGTGTTCGTTCATTCTTCGGCTGGGGCCTGACTAGGGTCGATCCCGTGAAGCGTCAGAATCGCGAATACACGGTGTATGTCGTCGAGCTGGACGAAGGTGGTCTCAGCGACGAGGACCGGCGGCGGGCAGAAGGAACACGGGGAGCCGTGTATGTCGGGTACACGTCGAAGACGCCCGACGAGCGACTGCGGGTGCACCAAGGAGGAGGCCAGAAGGCCGGGCGGGTATTCAAGCGAATGCGGGACCCATATGCCTCCCGGCTTCGCATGGACGTGCTGGATTATCTCGGTACGTACCCCACGCCGGAAGAGGCGCGTCGCAAGGAAAGAAAGGCACATAACCGTCTCGAGTTCGACGGATTCCTCGTGTTCGGGGACAAGGGCAAGAAGTTGAACCTGTCGAGACAGCCGATGACGAAGAGCGCCACGGGGTCGACCCGGAAGCGTGCGACGAAGGGTAGGCAGTCGAGCCGCTGAGCCTCCGTCCATGCGGCAGGCTTGGGGGATGGCTCTGCCGCACCTGTCTCCAGCCGCGCTCGAGGCGCTCGGCTGGGTCGGGTCGGCGATCCTCGTCGTCTCGCTCCTGCAGACCCAGCTGTTCCGGCTGCGGGTCATCAACCTGGTCGGGTGCCTCGTGCTCATCGCCTACAACGGGCTGGCGCACGTGTGGCCGATGGTCGGCCTCAATGTCGTCCTCGCCGTCATCAACGTCGTCCAGCTGTCCCGGTCGGTGCGGGAACGCCACGACGCGCAGCGGTACGAGGTCCTGCGGGTGGCCCCCGACGACGCCTACCTGCGGCACGTCCTCACCACGCGGGCCGCGGACATCGCCCGGTTCAACCCCGGCTTCGACCCTGGGGCCGCGTTCGGGGCGGGCGACGAGGCGTACCTCGTCCTCCTCGGCGACGAGACCGTCGGGGTCGTCCTCGTCGAGGACCGCGGCGACGGGCAGGCCCGCATCCGGCTCGACTACGTCACCCCCCGGTTCCGGGACCGCACGCCGGGGGAGTTCGTCCTGGGCCCCGACGGACCGTTCCGCGGCCGCGGCTGGACCCGGGTGACGACGCCGCCGGGGATGCGCGGGGCGTACTACGACCGCCTCGGCTTCCGCCGCGAGGGCGACCACCACGTCCTCGACCTTGCCCCCGAAGGAGACACCCTCGACAGGTGAGACGGTCCGCCGGACCCGTTCCGCGAGGCTCGTCCCGGCCCTACGGTGAGCGCATGTGCGACACCCTCGTCACCGTCACCGCCGACGGGATGATCTTCGGGAAGAACTCCGACCGCGACCCGAACGAGTCGCAGCACCTGGAGCGGGTGCCGGCCCGCACCCACGAGCCGGGCTCGACCGTGCGCTGCACCCACAGCACGATCCCGCAGGTCCCGCGCACGAACGCCCTGCTGATCTCCCGTCCGTGGTGGATGTGGGGCGCGGAGATGGGGACGAACGAGCACGGGGTGACGATCGGCAACGAGGCCGTCTTCACCCGGCGGACGGACCGGGGTGAGCCGAGCGGCAGCGAGCTGCTCGGGATGGATCTCCTCCGGCTGGCGCTCGAGCGCGCGGACACCGCCGCGGCCGCCGTCGAGGTCATCGTCACCCTCCTCGAGCGGCACGGTCAGGGCGGCTCGTGCAGCCACGAGCACCCGCGGTTCACGTACGACAACTCGTTCATCGTCGCCGACCCCGGCCAGGCGTTCGTCGTCGAGACCACGGGGCGCAGCTCGGCCGTCGAGGAGGTGACCGGTCGCGGTCGGTCGATCAGCAACGGGCTGACGATCACCGGTTTCGCCCGGGCGCACGCCGACCCCGTCAAGGGCCGCGTCGCGGCCTGCGACGCGCGTCGTCGGCGGACGGAGGCGACGGCAGCGCGGGCCGCCGGGGTGGCCGACGTCATCGCCGGCCTGCGCGAGCACGACGGTCCGGCGCCGCGCTGGTCAGCGGTCAACGGCGCCCTGTCCGCGCCGTGCGCCCACGCCGGTGGCCTGCTCACCTCGACGCAGACGACCGGCTCCTGGGTCGCCGACCTCCGTGGCGAACCGACCCACTGGGTCACCGGCACGAGCGCCCCGTGCCTCTCGCTCTTCGTCCCCGAGCCCGCTCCCACCGCCGACCAGGCGCCGAGCGAGCACTCGCTCGGTGCGGCCACGAGCGGCAACCGGTTCAACCCGGTCGACCGGTGGTGGCGGCACGAGGAGCTGCACCGCCTGGCCATCCGGGACCACGCCGCAGCCCTGGCCCGGTTCGGCGACGAGCTCGACCGGGTCCAGCGCGCCTGGCTCGCCGCCCCCCCGAACCCCGTCGACGCGTGGGAGGTCGCGGACGGCGCCTACGCCCGGTGGGCGGACGACCTGCGCGCCGCCGACCTCCCCGACCGGCGCCCGGCGTGGCTGCGTGCCCTGTGGCGTCGGTGGGACCGCCGGGCGGGGATGCCCGTTCCGGCGGAGCAGAGCGGGGCTGCCGCATGACCGCGCAGCCGTCGGTCGCCGTCGTCGGCGCGGGCCTGGCGGGGTTGGCGTGCGCGACCCGGCTGCTCGCGGCCGGGCTCGAGGTCACCGTCCTCGAGGCGCGCGAGCGGGTCGGCGGGCGCACCGAGGGCGGGCACCTGGCCGACGGCACCCCGATCGAGCTCGGCGGCCAGTGGCTCGGCCCCGGCCAGAACCGGATGCACGAGCTCGTCGCCGACCTCGGCCTGGAGACCTTCCGGACGTGGAACGACCAGGGCCGCATGGTCATCGACCTCCGGGGCCGCCGGACGACGATGCGCTCGCACAAGGGCGCCGTCCCGCGGCTGAGCCCTTTCGCGCTCGCCGACCTCGGGCAGGGCCTGGCCCGGTTCACCGCCCTCAGCTCGCGCGTCGACCTGCGCCGGCCGTGGGAGAGCCCCGACGCGCACGACCTCGACGGGCAGACCTTCGAGACGTGGATCCGGCGCAACCTGCGCACGCCCTCGGGCCGGGCCTACTTCCGCATCGCGTGCGAGGCGGTCTTCTCGGCCGACTCGACGGACCTGTCGCTGCTCCACGCCCTCTTCTACAGCCACTCCGGGACCGACCTCGAGACGCTCCTCGCGACCGACGCCGGCGCCCAGCAGGACCGGGTCGTCGGTGGGAGCATCCGCATCGCCGAGGCCATGGCCGCCGCCCTCGGCGACCGGGTCCGGCTCGGCGAGCCGGTCCGGCGGATCGAGCACGACACGGCCGGGGTGCGCGTGGAGACCCGCACCGGCACGGTCGTCACGGCCGACCGGGTCGTCGTCACCCTCCCGCCGACGCTCGCCGGCCGCCTCGAGTACGCGCCGGCCCTGCCGAGCTGGCGCGACCAGCTGACCCAGCGCGTCCCCGCCGGATCGGTCATCAAGTGCTACGCCGCCTACGACCACCCGTTCTGGCGCGACGCGGGGCTCAACGGCCAGGCCGCGAGCGACCGCGGGCCGGTGAAGGTCACCTTCGACAACTCACCGCCGTCGGGGACGCCGGGCATCCTCATGGGCTTCATCGAGGCCGACGACGGTCGGGAGTGGGCCCGACGTCCGGAGCAGGAGCGCCGGGAGGCGGTCCTCGCGTGCTTCGCGCGTTACGTCGGACCGCAGGCGCTCACGCCGGTCCAGTACGTCGAGCGGGACTGGATGGCGCAGGAGTTCTCCCGCGGGTGCTACGGCGCGCACTTCGCCCCGGGGGTGTGGACCGCCTACGGGCACGCCCTGCGGACCCCGGTGGGGCGGATCCACTGGGCGGGCGCGGAGTGCTCCCCGGTGTGGAACGGGTACATGGAGGGTGCCGTCCGGTCCGGCGAGACGACGGCCGCCGAGGTCCTCGCCGCCGGCTGATCGTCACCGCGGCCTGTTCGGCGAACCCCGACGGGTGTGACGAACGCCGCCCCGTTCGAACCCGTCGTGCTTCGCCGAACCCGTCGCAGTTCGGGGCGCCCCGCTTCGTCGAACCCGTCGCGGTTCGGGGGGACCCCGCGCGGCACGCCCGGATCATGGACCCCACGCCAACCCCATGTTTCGGTACGCATAACATTCCCTTATGCATCTGACCCCCGTGCATCTGGCAGGAGCCACCCGATGAGCGCCGACACCCACGCCCGGCCCGGCACCCGCCCGCCGCGGGCGACCAAGCCGAACGGGCAGTGGAAGGTCGACGGCCGCGAGCCGCTCAACGACAACGAGCGATTCAAGGCGGAGGAGAACAGCCTCGACGTGCGCCAGCGGATCGAGGAGGTCTACGCCAAGGAAGGCTTCGACTCGATCTCCGACGACGACCTCCACGGCCGGTTCCGGTGGTGGGGGCTGTACACCCAGCGTCGCCCCGGCATCGATGGCGGCCGCACCGCCCAGCTCGAGACGAGCGAGCTCGAGGACAGCTACTTCATGATGCGCGTGCGCACCGACGGCGGCGCGATGACGACCGAGCAGCTGCGGGTCGTCGCGGGCATCTCGACCGAGCTCGCGCGCGACACCGCCGACATCTCCGACCGGCAGAACATCCAGTACCACTGGATCCGGGTCGAGGACGTCCCGGAGATCTGGCGCCGGCTCGAGTCGGTCGGCCTGGGCACGACCGAGGCCTGCGGCGACTGCCCGCGCGTCATCCTCGGCAGCCCGCTCGCGGGGGTCGCCGCGAACGAGATCATCGACCCCACCCCGGTCATCGAGGAGATCCAGCGCCGGTTCATCGGGGACCCCGAGCTGGCCAACCTGCCGCGCAAGTTCAAGTCCGCCATCACGGGCCACCCGAGCCTCGACGTGGTCCACGAGATCAACGACATCTCCCTCGTCGGCGTCGTCCACCCCGAGCTCGGCCCCGGCTACGACCTGTGGGTCGGCGGCGGGCTGTCGACGAGCGCCCGGCTCGCGGAGCGGCTCGGCGCCTTCGTCACCGAGGACCAGGCGGCCGACGTCTGGCACGCCGTGGTCCAGATCTTCCGCGACTACGGCTTCCGCCGGCTGCGGAACAAGGCCCGCCTGAAGTTCCTCCTGGCCCAGTGGGGACCGGAGCGCTTCCGGGAGGTCCTCGAGACCGAGTACCTCGGGTACGCCCTGGCCGACGGACCGGCGCCGGAGCAGCCGAGCGCCCCCGGCGACCACGTCGGGGTGCACCTCCAGAAGGACGGCCGCCGGTACGTCGGTGTCGCGCCGCGGGTCGGTCGGGTCAGCGGGTCGATCCTCATCCGGGTCGCCGAGCTCGCCGAGGCGGCCGGGTCGCGACGCGTCCGCCTCACCCCGCACCAGAAGCTCGTCGTCCTCGACGTCGAGCCCGATGCGGTCGACACGCTCGTCGCCGGGCTCGAGGAGCTCGGTCTCACCGCGACGCCGAGCGTCTTCCGGCGGTCGACGATGGCCTGCACGGGCATCGAGTTCTGCAAGCTCGCGATCGTCGAGACGAAGGCGACCGCCGCGGCCGCGATCGACGAGCTCGAGCGCCGCCTCGCCGACCTCGACCTCGACCAGCAGGTCACCCTGCACGTCAACGGCTGCCCGAACAGCTGCGCGCGCATCCAGACCGCGGACATCGGCCTCAAGGGGCAGATCGTCACCACCGACCAGGGGGAGCAGGTCCCCGGCTTCCAGGTCCACCTCGGTGGGACGCTCACCGACTCGCGCAACCCCGACGAGCCGGTGCTCGGCCGGACCCTGCGCGCGCACAAGATCGCGGCCGCCGAGCTGCCCGACTACGTCGAGCGGGTCGTCCGGGCGTGGGACGCCGGGCGGGAGCCCGGTGAGTCCTTCGCCGCCTGGGCCCACCGCGCCGACGAGGAGGCCCTCCGATGACGACGACCCGCACCCGGACCCGCACGCCGGAGGAGCTCGAGACGATCGCGCACGACGGCGCCGAGCGCTTCGCCGACGCCGACGCCGACGCCGCGACCGTGCTCGCCTGGGCCGCCGAGACCTTCGGCGACGGGCTCGTCGTCGCGTGCTCGATGGCCGACGCCGTCCTGCCGCACCTGGCGTCCGAGGCGCTGCCCGGCGTCGACGTCCTCTTCCTCGAGACGGGGTACCACTTCGCGCAGACGCAGGAGACGAAGGCGGCCGTCGCGGACGCGCTCGACATCACCCTCGTCGAGGCTCTGCCGGAGCTCACCGTCGCCGAGCAGGATGCGAAGTACGGACCGCGGCTGCACGACCGCGACCCCGCGGCCTGCTGCCGGATGCGCAAGGTCGAGCCCCTGCGCCGCGCCCTCCTGGGCTACGACGCCTGGGTGACCGGCGTCCGTCGCGAGGAGGGCCCGACCCGCGCGGACGCGCCCGTCGTGTCGTGGGACGCGGCCCATGGCCTGGTGAAGATCAACCCGCTCGTCACGTGGACGCTCCAGGACCTGATCGACCACACCGAGGCCAACCTCCTGCCCGTCAACCCCCTGCTCGGTCAGGGCTACCCGTCGATCGGGTGCGCCCCCTGCACCCGCCCGGTCGCGCCGGGCGAGGACCCCCGCGCCGGTCGCTGGGCCGGCTTCGCGAAGACCGAGTGCGGCATCCACACGTGAAGACCCCGACGATGACCACCCCGACCCTTGCCCCCACACCGAGCATCCCCGGCGCACCGGCCGACGGCACGCCCGACCTCCTCGACGTCCTCGAGGCCGAGGGCATCCACATCATCCGCGAGGCCACCGCCGAGCTCGAGCGGCCCGTCCTGCTCTTCTCCGGCGGCAAGGACTCCGTCGTCATGCTCCACCTCGCGAGCAAGGCGTTCTGGCCCGCGCCCGTGCCGTTCCCGGTCCTCCACGTCGACACCGGGCACAACTTTCCCGAGGTCCTCGCCTTCCGCGACGCGACGGTCGAACGGCTCGGGCTCCGGCTCGAGGTCGCGTCCGTGCAGGACTACATCGACGACGGCCGGCTGACCGAGCGACCCGACGGCACCCGCAACCCCCTGCAGACGATCCCGCTGCTCGACGCCATCGCCGCGCACCGCTTCGACGGGGTCTTCGGCGGCGGCCGGCGCGACGAGGAGAAGGCCCGCGCGAAGGAGCGCGTCGTCAGCCTCCGGGACGAGTTCGGCCAGTGGGACCCGCGCAACCAGCGCCCCGAGCTGTGGCACCTGTACAACCCGCGCCACCGGCCCGGCGAGCACGTGCGCGTCTTCCCGCTGAGCAACTGGACCGAGCTCGACGTGTGGCGCTACATCGCCCGCGAGGAGATCGAGCTGCCCTCGCTCTACTACGCCCACGAGCGGGAGGTCTACGAGCGCGACGGGATGCTCCTTGCGGTCGGCCCGCACACGAGCGAGGCCGAGGCCGCGCAGGCCGCGCCGCGCAGCGTCCGCTACCGCACCGTCGGTGACATCTCGTGCACCGGCGCCGTCGAGTCGGACGCCGCGGACGTCGATGCGGTCGTCGTCGAGGTCGCGGCGAGCACCCTCACCGAGCGGGGCGCGACCCGCGCCGACGACCGCCTCTCCGAGGCCGCCATGGAGGACCGCAAGAAGGAGGGCTACTTCTGATGAGCACGCTGCTGCGCCTGGCGACGGCCGGTTCCGTCGACGACGGCAAGTCGACACTCGTCGGCCGTCTCCTGCACGACACGAAGAACGTCCTCGCCGACCAGATGCTCTCGATCGAGCGCGTCAGCCGCGAGCGGGGGATGGGTGCGCCCGACCTCGCGCTCCTCACCGACGGCCTGCGCGCCGAGCGGGAGCAGGGCATCACCATCGACGTCGCCCACCGGTACTTCGCGACGGCCAACCGCTCGTTCGTCCTTGCCGACTGCCCCGGTCACGTCGAGTACACGCGGAACATGGTCACCGGGTCCTCGACGGCCGACGCCGTCGTCCTCCTCGTCGACGCCCGCCACGGGGTCATCGAGCAGACCCGGCGGCACCTCGCCGTCGTCGCGCTGCTGCGCACGCCGCACGTCATCGTCGCCGTGAACAAGGTCGACCTCGTCGGGTACTCGCAGGAGCGGTTCGCCGAGGTCGACGCCCAGGTCCGGGCCGCGGCCGCCGAGCTCGGGGTCCGCGAGGTGACGACGGTGCCGGTCTCGGCGCTCGTCGGGGACAACGTCGCGGAGCGCTCCGCGGCGATGCCGTGGTACGAGGGCCCGAGCCTGCTCGAGCTCATCGAGACGATCCCCGTCCTCGACGACACGATCGAGGCACCCTTCCGCCTCCCGGTCCAGCTCGTCGTCCGGCCCCAGGGCGCGGCGATCGGTGCGGACGCCGACCCGAGCCTGCTCGACTACCGCGGCTACGCAGGCCGGATCACCTCCGGCAGCGTCGCGGTGGGCGACGAGGTCGTCGTCCTGCCCTCGGGCCGTCGGTCCAGCGTCGCCGGGATCGATCTCGGCAGCCGCACGCTCGAGCGCGCGAGCGCACCGTCCTCGGTGACGATCCGGCTCACCGACGACGTCGACGTCTCGCGGGGCGACACGCTCGTCACCGCGGAAGACGTGCCGGCGCTCACCAGGTCCCTCGACGCGCGGCTGTGCTGGCTGTCCCCGACGCCGCTGCGCGAGCGGGCCAGGGTGCTCGTCAAGCACGGCACGGCGACCGTGACCGCGATCGCCGAGCGGATCGAGAACCGGCTCGACGTCGACACCCTCACCGACGGCCCGGCGGACACGCTCGAGCTCAACGACATCGGCACCGTCGCGCTGCGCCTGGCGTCGCCGATCCCCGCCGAGGAGTACGCCCGCACCCGCGCCGGCGGCGCGCTCGTCGTCGTCGACCCCGCCTCCGGCGCGACGCTGGCCGCGGGCATGGTCGAGTCGATCCGCGCGGAGGGCTGACCCGGTGCTCCTCGACCTCGACCTCACCGACCGTCGGGTCGTCGCCGTCGGCGGCGGGCCCGTGACGGCACGCCGCGTGGCGGCGTTCCTCGAGGACGGTGCACGCGTCACCGTCATCGCCCCGCAGGTGTGCCCGCAGGTGGCGGCCCACGTCGCCGTCGGCGCGGTCGAGCACGCCGCCCGGGCCTGGGACGGTCCGGCCGACCTCGAGGGGGCCTGCCTGGTCCACACCGCCACCGGCGTCCCGGCCGTGGACACCGCCGTCCGCAGGGCCGCCGCGGCCCTGGGCATCTGGGCCATCGACGCGACGGACGCCGCGGCCTCACCGGTCCACGTCCCCGCCCGGGGCGTCGTCCCCGTGTCCGGCGGTCGGCTCAGCGTCGCCGTCCACGCCGGTGGCCATCCGCGACGCGCCGTCGCCGCCCGCGACCTCGCCGTCGCCGCCCTGACCCGCGCCGCCGCCGACGGGCGCCTCGCCCCGGCCGGCTCCCGCTCGCTCGGCCGACACTCGATCACCGCTCGGAGGAGCGCATGAGAAAGCTCGTCATCATCGCCGTCGTCGGCCTGGCCGCCCAGCTCGTCGACGGCGGGCTCGGCATGGGGTACGGCGTCACCTCCACCTCCCTCCTGCTGTCCGCGGCCGCCCTGACGCCCGCCGTCGCGTCGGCGACCGTGCACCTCTCCGAGCTCGGCACCACCGCCGCGTCGGGAATCGCGCACTGGCGGCTGGGCAACGTCGACCGCAACCTCGTCCTGCGGCTGGGCCTGCCCGGCGCGATCGGCGCGTTCGCCGGCGCGACCGTCCTGTCGCGGCTGTCGACCGAGGCCGGCGAGCCCGTGATGGCGCTCATCCTCGCTGCGCTCGGTGTCTACGTCATGCTCCGCTTCGCCCTGCGCCCGCCGAAGGTCTCCCAGGCACGCACCTCGCCGCACACCGGCCGGGCCCTCGTCCCGCTCGGCCTCGTCGGAGGCTTCGTCGACGCCACCGGTGGCGGCGGCTGGGGGCCGGTGTCGACGACGAGCCTGCTGTCGGCGGGCAAGACCGCCCCGCGGACGGTCATCGGGTCCGTCGACACCTCGGAGTTCCTCGTCACCCTCGCCGCGAGCCTGGGCTTCCTCGTCGGCCTCGGGGGGTCCGGCATCGACCTGGCGCTCGCCGGCGCGCTGCTCGCCGGCGGTCTCGTCGCCGCGCCGTTCGCCGCGTGGCTCGTCAGCCGGCTGCCGGCCGTCGTCCTCGGGACCGCCGTCGGCGGCATCATCGTCCTGACCAACCTGCGCACCCTGCTGTCCGCGCTCGGGGTGGACGGAGACGCGCGGGTGCTCGCCTACATGGTCGTCACCGGCGCGTGGGGCGCGGCCGTCGGTGTCGCCGCGACCCGCCACCGGTTCACCCGACGGTCAGCCGGGGCGGGCGAGATCGAGGGCGCACCCGCGTGAGCGCCCTCGTCGTCCTGGCGCACGGGACGGCGAGCGACGCGGGGACGGCCGCGGTCGAGCGCCTCGTCGCCGATGCCGGCCGCCGGCTGCCGGGGGTCGAGGTCCGGCTGGGCTACGTCGACGTGCGCGCGCCGGACCCCGCCCGAGCCCTGGCGGGCACGGTCGATCCCGTCGTCGTCCCCCTGTTCCTCCTCGCCGGCTACCACGTGCGGACCGACGTCCCGGACGCCGTCGCCGCCCACGGCTCCGGCACGGTGACCGAGCACCTCGGGGCCGCGCCGGAGGTGATCACCGCCCTGGCGGGACGTCTCGCCGGCGCCGGAGCGCCGCAGGCCCCCGTGGTGCTCGCGACCGCCGGGTCCTCCGACCCGCGCGCCCGTGCCGAGGTCGAGGTCGTCGCGCGGGCGCTCGCGGACCGGACCAGCCGCGAGGTCGCGGTCGGCGTGCTCTCGGGCGACGGACCCGCCGTCGCCGACGTCGCCGGAGGGCTCGCGCGGCCCGAGTCCCCGGTGCTCCTGGCGCACCTGCTCGCCCCGGGGCACTTCCATCGTCGGCTCGAGGCGGTCGGCGCCGGGCTGGACCTGCCCGTCACCGTGCCGGTCCTGCCCTCGGACGCCGTCGCCGACCTCGTCGTCCGCCGCTACCGCGAGGCGCTCGGGGACTGACCGAGCGGGCCCGTCGCCCGAGGCCGCTGCGATAATCTGGCCCGCCGCCACCGCGTGCACCGACGAGAGACGAAGGACCCCATGACGCAGACGCAGCACCGGTACACCGCGGAGCTCGCCGGGCGGATCGAGACCGCCTGGCAGGACCGGTGGGAGGAGCTGGGCACCTTCCGCGCCCCCAACCCCGCGGGGCCGTGGGCGCAGCCGGAGCAGGTGGCCGAACGCGACGGGCACATGCTCGTCATGGACATGTTCCCCTACCCCTCGGGCGCGGGCCTGCACGTCGGCCACCCCCTCGGGTACATCGCGACGGACGTCGTCGCGCGCTACCACCGGATGCTCGGCAAGAACGTGCTGCACTGCCTCGGGTACGACGCCTTCGGCCTGCCGGCCGAGCAGTACGCGGTCCAGACCGGGCAGCACCCCCGGACGACGACCGAGGACAACATCGCGGTCATGGCGCGGCAGCTGCGCCGACTGGGCCTGGGGCACGACGACCGTCGGGCGATCCGCACGATCGACCCGGACTACTACCGCTGGACGCAGTGGATCTTCCTGCAGATCTTCAACGCCTGGTACGACGAGGAGGCCGTGCGCCCCGACGGCGGCACGGGGCGGGCCCGCCCGATCGCCGAGCTCGTCGCCCAGCTCGAGGCGGGCGAGCGGGAGACGTCGGACGGACGCCCGTGGGCCGAGCTGTCGGAGGCTGAGCGCAGCGAGGAGCTCGCCGGGTACCGGCTCGCGTACACCCACGAGGCCCCGGTCAACTGGGCGCCGGGCCTGGGCACCGTCCTGTCGAACGAGGAGGTGACGAACGACGGCCGCTCCGAGCGCGGGAACTTCCCCGTCTTCAAGAAGAACCTGCGCCAGTGGATGATGCGGATCACCGCGTACGCCGACCGTCTCGCCGACGACCTCGACCGCGTCGACTGGCCCGAGAAGGTCAAGACGATGCAGCGCAACTGGATCGGGCGCAGCACCGGCGCGCAGGTGTCCTTCCCCGTGACGACCGCCGACGGCTCGATCGACGTCATCGAGGTCTTCACGACGCGTCCGGACACCCTCTTCGGCGCGACCTTCATGGTCCTCGCGCCCGAGCACGACCTCGTCGACACGCTCGTCCCGGACGCCTGGCCGGAGGGGACCCGCGACGCGTGGACCGGCGGCGCGGCCACCCCGCGGGAGGCCGTCGACGCCTACCGCCGGGCCGCCTCTCGCAAGAGCGACGTCGAGCGGCAGCGCGAGGACAAGGAGAAGACCGGGGTCTTCACCGGCGCGTTCGCGACGAACCCGCTGTCCGGCGAGCCGGTCCCCGTCTTCGTCGCCGACTACGTCCTCGCCGGCTACGGCACGGGCGCGATCATGGCCGTCCCCGCGCACGACGATCGCGACTTCGACTACGCCCGCGCCTTCGACCTGCCGATCCGGCGGGTCGTCGCGCCCGTCGGCGAGGCGGTCGACCCCGACGCGGAGATGACCGAGGCGTTCACCGGTGCCGGGATCGCCGTCGCCTCGAGCAACGGCGAGGTGAGCCTCGACGGGCTCGGGCTGCAGGAGGCGAAGGCGACGATGATCGCCCACCTCGAGGAGTCGGGGATCGGCGAGGGCAGCGTCACCCATCGGATCCGCGACTGGCTCTTCTCCCGCCAGCGGTACTGGGGCGAGCCGTTCCCCGTCGTCTTCGACGAGGACGGCGTCGCGCACGCCGTGCCGGAGTCGATGCTTCCCGTCGAGCTGCCCGACGTGCCCGACTACAGTCCGCGCACGTTCGAGCCCGAGGACGACTCGTCCTCGCCGGAGCCGCCGCTCGGCCGCGTGCCGGAGTGGGTCGAGGTCGAGCTCGACCTCGGCGACGGCCGGGGCACCCGCCTCTATCGCCGCGAGACGAACACGATGCCGAACTGGGCCGGCTCGTGCTGGTACTACCTGCGCTACCTCGACCCGGCGAACGCCGACGCGCTCGTCGACCCCGAGAACGAGGCGTACTGGATCGGCCCGCGCCCGGAGCCGGTGCCCGGGGCGCCCGCCGGCACGCGCGACCCCGGCGGCGTCGACCTCTACATCGGCGGCGTCGAGCACGCGGTGCTGCACCTGCTGTACGCCCGGTTCTGGCACAAGGTGCTCTACGACCTCGGCCACGTGAGCAGCGAGGAGCCGTTCCGGACGTACTTCAGCCAGGGTTACATCCAGGCGCCGGCGTTCACCGACGACCGCGGTCAGTACGTGCCGGCCGCCGAGGTCGAGGAGGTGCCGTCGGCCGACGGGGCCGAGTCGACGTGGACGTGGCAGGGGCAGCCGGTCAACCGCGAGTTCGGCAAGATCGGCAAGTCGCTGAAGAACATGGTCAGCCCCGACGAGATGTACGAGGCGTACGGGGCCGACACCTTCCGGGTCTACGAGATGTCCCTCGGCCCGCTCGAGCAGAGCAAGCCGTGGGACACCCGCGCGGTCGTCGGCAGCCAGCGCTTCCTCCAGCGGCTGTGGCGCAACGTCGTCGACGAGGAGAGCGGGGAGTGCCGGGTCGTCGATGCCCCGCTCGAGCCCGCGACGGCGACCCTCCTGCACCGGACGATCGCGGCCGTCCGGTCGGACTACGCCACGCTCGGGTTCAACACGGCGATCGCCCGTCTCATCGAGCTGAACAACCACCTGACCAAGCTCGACGCGGTGCCGCGCGAGGTGGCGGAGGCGATCGTCCTCATGCTCTCGCCGATCGCGCCGCACATCGCGGAGGAGCTGTGGCGGCGGCTCGGTCACGAGCACTCACTCGCCTTCGCGCCGTTCCCGGAGGTCGACGAGAGCCTGCTGGTCGAGGACACGGTCACCTGCGTCGTCCAGATCAGGGGAAAGGTCCGCGACCGCGTCGAGGTGCCCGCCGACATCTCCGAGGACGCTCTGCGCGAGCTCGTGCTGGCCCGCGAGAAGGTCGCGGCGGCGACGGCTGGCGGCATCCGCACCGTCGTCGTCCGTGCGCCGAAGCTCGTCAACGTCGTCCCCGCCTGAGCCATGACGACGGGGGCAGGCCTCGAGGGCGACGGAACCGTGGGCCTCGGCGTGCCCGTGACGCCCACGGACGCGTCGGACGACCCGTCGGTCGAGACCGTCGCCTCCGCGGGCGACCCGCCGCCCGCGGAGCAGAAGCCGGTGGCGCTCGTCGTCGACTCGACCGCGTCGCTGCCGGTGGAGCTGGCGGAGGAGTCCGGCGTGATCGTCGTGCCGCTGCACGTCGTCGTCGACGACGAGCAGTTCGTCGAGGGGGTCGACATCACGGCGCAGGAGGTCGCCGACGCGTTGCGGCGACGGGCCCCGGTGACGACCTCGCGCCCGTCACCGGACGCCTTCGCCCGCGCCTACGCGACGGCCGCGGAACGGGGCGCGGGCTCGATCGTCTCGGTCCACCCGAGCGCCGAGCTGTCCGGCACGATCGGGTCCGCCCGGCTCGCGGCCGGTCGCGCCGAGCTGCCCGTCCACCTCGTCGACAGCCGCGCCGTCGGGATGGCCGTCGGGCTGGCGGCGGCCCGGGCGGCCCGCGCCGGTCGGCACGGGGGGAACGCCCACGACGTCGTCGACGTCGTCCGCCGCGAGTGCGGGGCGAGCTCGACGATCTTCTACGTCGACTCGCTGGACCACCTCCGACGCGGTGGTCGGATCGGGGCGGGGGCGGCCTTCCTCAGCGCACGTCTGTCGATCAAGCCGGTGCTCGAGCTCCGCAACGGGGCGATCGTGCCCATCGAGAAGGTGCGGACGGCGACGAAGGCGCTCGCGCGGATCGAGGACATCGTCACCGAGCGCGTCGCGGCCGTCCCGGCCTGGGCCTCCGGCACCGAGATCGTCGTCGAGCACGTCGATGCGGCCGACCGCGCCGAGAGCCTCGCTCGCCGACTCGAGGAGCGCCTGCCACAGGTGGGGTCCGTCTCCGTCGTCGACCTCGCGGCCGTCGTCGCCGTGCACGGCGGCCCGGGGACGATCGGGGTCGCCGTCTGTCCCCACGGCCCGGGTCACGGCGCGCCGCGGGCACACTGATGCCCATGAGCGAGAAGCCCTCCGTGATGTTCGTGTGCGTCCACAACGCCGGGCGGTCCCAGATGGGCGCGGCGTGGACCCGGCACCTGTCCGGCGGTGCGGTCGAGGTGCGCTCGGCCGGGTCCGCCCCGGCCGACTCGATCAATCCGGCGGTCCACGAGGCCATGCTCGAGGTCGGCATCGACCTGGCGGGGGAGACCCCGAAGATCATCACCCCGGAGGCCGTGCAGGCCTCGGACGTCGTCGTGACGATGGGGTGCGGGGACACCTGCCCGTACTTCCCCGGCACGCGCTACGAGGACTGGGTCCTGGAGGACCCGGCGGGGCAGGACGTGGCGATGGTGCGCCGCGTCCGGGACGAGATCCGCGTCCGGGTCGAGACGCTGCTGCGCGACCTCGACGTCCCCGTGGTGGGGTCTGCGGGCTGAGCGGACCTGGTCGGACCGGCGGCCCGGCCTCGTCGCCGTCCACAGCCAGCGGCCGGCGCGTGGTCCGATCCACAGGCGCCTGAGCGAGGGTGATCGCGCCGGGCCGGATCCCTAGCGTCCCGGTCATGCCGCTGACCCGCCAGCACCCGCCGCGCGACCGCCTGCTCGAGATCCTCGCCGAGGTCGCCGGCTCCCGGACGCCCCTGGACGACCGCGCGGGTCGAGCGACGAGCGGGGGACCCGGCGACGCGTGGGTGCCCACCCGGGACGACGTCGCCGCGGATCCCGCCCCCGACGGCGTCCACGACGGAGTCCTCCGGCGGCGCGCGCGAGCGGGGACGGCCGCCCCGGCGCCGCTGACGATCCCCCCGGCCCTGCGGGAGGGTCGGCTGGCCGTCGACGGACGCGTCCTTGCCGCGGTGCTCGTCCTCGTCGTCGGGGTGGCCGTCGTCCTGGGGGTTCGGGTCCTGCGCGCCCAGGACGCCGGCACTCCGGTCGCCGCATCCCCGGGCGGTGTCGAGCAGACGGGAGACCGCAGCGGCTTCACGTCGACGGCCGGGGCGTCCGCATCGTCGGCCGGCGCTGCGGAGCCGTCGCCGGGTGCCGCGGCGCCCGCCGGCGCACCCGGGGCGACCGGGGAGGTCGTCGTCGACGTCGTCGGGCGCGTCCGCCGGCCGGGGGTGGTGCGGCTGCCGGCGGGTTCCCGGGTGGCCGATGCCGTCCGCAGGGCCGGGGGCGTGCGCCAGCCCGCGCGGACGAGCGACGTCAACATGGCGCGACCGGTCGTCGACGGTGAGCAGATCCGCATCCCCGCGCCGGGTGAGAGACCGTCCGTCCCCGCGCCGTCCGGGCCGGGGGCGCCCGGTGCCGCACCGGCCGGCGGTGCGGCGGGCGGTGCCGGCCAGGTGAACCTCAACGAGGCGGACCAGTCAGCGCTCGAGGAGCTGCCGGGCGTCGGGCCAGTCACGGCGGAAAAGATCCTCGCGTGGCGCACGGAGCACGGTCGGTTCACCTCGGTCGACGAGCTCAAGGAGGTCAGCGGGATCGGCGAGAAGACCTTCGCGGAGATCGCTCCGCACGTCACGGTCTGACGGATGCCGCACCGTGGGCGGGACGCCGACGTCCCACGCGGCGACTCTGCCCGTGCCCATCCCCGGCTGGACCTCCGGCTCCTGGTGCCCGCCCTCGTCGCGTGGGCGGGGACCGCGGCGACGATCACGCGTGAGCCCTGGCTCGTCGGTGGGCTCGCGGCGTCGTGCATCGCCGCCGGGGTCGTGCTGCGCGCCCGGCCCCTCGCCGCCCTCGTCCTCCTGGCGACGGGTCTGACGTTGCTCGCGTCCGCGGCCCACGGGTCCGTTCGCACGGCCGGCCCGGTCCCGGGGTGGGCCGCCGCCGGGACCCACGCCCGGATGGAAGGGGTGGTGCTCGCCGAGCCGGTCGTGCTCACGCGGCCCGGCCAGGACGCGGTGACCGTCATCGTCCGGGTCCGGCTCGAGCGGGTGACGGCGCGAGGGCAGACCGCGCGGGTGAGCAGCCCCGTTCTCGTCCGGGGTGACGAGCGGTGGCGCGAGCTCGGCTGGCGAGACCGGGTGCGGTTCGACGGTGGGCTGCGGGCGGCCGATCCAGGCCAGCGCGAGGTCGCCGTCGTCCGGGCCGAGATGCCGGAGGTCGACCCCCGGCCGCCGTGGCTGCGCTCGACCGATCACATGCGGGCGGGGCTGCGGGAGGCGTGCGCCGGGCTGCCCGCCGACTCCCGCGGGCTCCTGCCGGGGCTCGTCGTCGGCGACACCTCCGGCACCCCGCCGGAGCTCACCGACGCGATGACCGAGACCGGGATGTCCCACCTGAGCGCCGTCTCGGGCTCGAACGTGGCGGTCGTGCTCGCGTGCGCGATCGGCCTGGCGCGGGTGCTCGGCCTGCCCCGCCGCTGGCGGCCGTGGGTGGCCGGAGCGCTCCTGCTGTGGTTCGTGGCGCTCGCCCGCCCCGAGCCGAGCGTCATCCGGGCCGCGACGATGGGGGCGATCGGGCTCGTCGGGATGCGCCGGTCGACGAGGGCGGCCGGGCTCCCCGTGCTCGCTGCCGCGATCATCGCGCTGCTGTGCGTCGACCCGTGGCTGTGCCGCTCGTACGGCTTCGCGCTCTCCAGCCTCGCCACGCTCGGCCTCCTCGTCCTCGTCCGTCCGTGGGGGGACGCGGTCAACCGGTGCCTGCCGTGGCGGCTGGGCCGACGGCACCCGTGGCTCGGGCCGGGGCTCGCGCTGCCGGTCGCCGCGCACGTCATGTGCGCCCCGGTCGTCGTCCTGCTGCAGGGGGAGGTCAACGTCGTCGGCATCCTCGCCAACCTCGTCGTCGCGCCGCTCGTCGAGCCGGCGACCCTGGGCGGGGTGGCCGCTGCCCTCGTCGCCCTCGTCGACGTCCGAGTCGCGTCGTGGATCGCGTGGACGGGAGGGGTGCCGGCCGAGATCATCGCCCGCACGGCCCGCGTCTTCGCCGACGTCCCGTACGGGGCGATCCCGTGGCCGGACGGTCCGCTCGGCGCGTGGCTCCTCGCCGGCCTGAGCCTGCTCGTGCTGCTCGCGTGGCCGTGGCTGGCCCACCACGTGACCCATCACCTCGTGGTGGTCGCCGCGCTGGTCGCGACCGCCGCGGGCGCGGCCGTGCCGACCACCGTCGTCACGTGGCCGCCGGACCGGTGGCGCGTCGTCGTCTGCGACGTGGGGCAGGGGGACGCGATCGTCGTGCGCAGCGGGCCGCAGCGTGCCGTCCTCGTCGACACCGGGCCTGACCCCGGGCCGGTCGACTCCTGCCTCGACCGCCTCGGGGTCGCCATCCTCGACGCCGTCGTGCTCAGCCACTTCCACGCCGACCACGCCGGTGGGCTCGCCGGGGCGTACGACGGGCGCCGGGTCGAGCGGCTCCTCACCTCTCCCGTCCGCGAACCGGCCGAGCAGGTCCGGGCCGTCGAGGATCTCGCGGCGGAGCACGACACCCCCGTGTCCGACCTCGTCGCGGGGGACCGGTTCTCGCTCGGGGAGGCGAGCGCGACCGTGTGGTGGCCCGCCCGCCGGATCGGCGACGGGTCGGTGCCGAACAACGCGAGCGTCGTCCTGTCGATCCGCACCGGCGAGGCGCACGCGATGCTCACGGGCGACGTCGAGGCCGAGGCCGGGCGCGCGATCGTCCTGCGGATGCGCCGTGACCCGGCGATGGCGGCCGAGCTCGACGACCTCGACCTGCTCAAGACCCCCCACCACGGCAGCGCGAACCTCGACGAGGAGTTCCTCACGGCGGTCGCCGCGCCCGAGGCGGTCGTCAGCGTCGGCAAGGACAACGACTACGGCCACCCGACCCCGGGACACCTGGCGGTCCTCGGGCGTGCCGGGTCGCGCGTGCACCGCACCGACGAGTGCGGTGACGTGGCCCTCGTCGACGGCGACGGCGGGCTCCGCCTGGTCACCGCGCGGTGAGCGTCAGGCGTCCGGGCCCGCCTCGATCTGCCGGGCGCTCGCGCACAGCGCCTTGAGGGTGGCCTCGACCGCTGGGACGCGCTCCAGGTCGGGGGTGGTCACGACGCTGATCGTGCGTCGGGAGGACTGGGCCAGCGGGCGGATGGCGACGTTCTCGTTCGGCTGGCTCGCCCGGATGAGATCGGGGATGAGCGCGACGCCCAGGCCGGCGGCGACGAACCCCTGGACCGCGACGAAGTCCTCCGTCTCGAACATGACGCTCGGCACGAAGCCGGCACCGTTCGCCAGCTGCAGGAGGTGACCGCGGCAGCGCGGGCAGCCGGCGATCCACTCCTCGTCGGCCAGGTCGGCGAGGTCGACCGTCGGCTGCCGTGCGGCCGGGTGGTTCGTCGGCAGCGCGACCCGCACCTCGTCCTCGATGACCTGCGAGACGACGAGACCCTCGAGGTCCTCCTCGGCGGCGGCCGTCGAGCCCGCGTAGGAGAACGCGACGGCGATGTCGCACTCCCCGGCGCGCAGGGCCGCGATCGACTGCGGCGGCTCGGCCTCGGTGAACGACACGGTGACGTCGGGGTGCGCCTTCCGGACGGCCGCGAGCGCTCGGGGGACGAGGGTGGCCGACGAGCTGGGGAAGGCCATGAGACGCACCCGCCCGGCACGCAGGCCGACGATGGCGGCGACCTCTTCCTCTGCCTCGTCGAGGGCGGCCATGACGGGTGCGGCGTGCCGGGCGAGGGCCTCGCCGGCCTCGGTGAGCCGGACGGAGCGACCGGTGCGCTCGACCAGGACCGTCCCCGTGCGCTGCTCGAGTCGTCGCACCATCTGCGAGATCGCCGGTTGCGAGGAACCGAGGGCGTTCGCCGCGGCCGTGAAGCTGCCGTGGTCGGCGATCGCCTTCATCACGCGCAGGCCGGTGGAGTCGAGCATGGGGGCAGGATAGGCGTCGACGGTCGGGGAGGATGGGGCCGTGCAGATGGAGGCAGGGGCCGTGCGGCGGACGGTGGCGAGCGTTCGCCCGCTCGATGTGACCGTGACGCGACCCGGCACCGTCGAGGAGATCGCCGACAACCTCCGCCCGGCAACCCGCGGTGCGCCCGCGCTCGCCCTCACCGGCGCGGGGGTGTCCACCGACTCGGGGATCCCGGACTACCGCGGCCCGGACGGTCGGCGGCGCGTCGCCCCGATGGAGCTCGCGGAGTTCGTCGGCTCGCCCGAGGCCCGCCGCCGGTACTGGGCTCGCTCGTTCGTCGGGTGGGCGCGGTTCGACGCGGCGCGGCCGAACGGGTGCCACACCGCGCTCACCGCCCTCCAGCGGGCGGGGGTCGTCGGTGGGATCGTCACGCAGAACGTCGACGGGCTGCACCAGCGGGCGCGGGCCACCGACGTCGTCGAGCTCCACGGCTCCCTGTCGGCGGTCGTGTGCCTCGGCTGCGGTGCCCGGACCTCCCGCACCGACCTCGACGTGCGGATACGTGCCGACAACCCCGGGTTCGAGGCGACCTCCGACGAGATCCGTCCCGACGGGGACGTCTCGCTCGAGGCGGCACACGTCGAGCGGTTCGTCGTCCCACGGTGCGCCGCGTGCGGTGCCGACCTCCTCAAGCCGGACGTCGTCTTCTTCGGCGAGTCCGTCCCGCGACCGCTCGTCGACGAGGTGTTCGCACGGGTGGAGGCCGCACCCGCCCTCCTCGTCCTCGGCACGAGCCTCGGAGTGATGTCGGGGCTGCGCTTCGTCCGGCGCGCCGCGGCCCGCGGCATCCCCGTGCTGACGATCACCCGCCGTGCGACCCGCGACGAGCACCTGCACACCGTGCACGTCGACGAGCCGCTCCGGCCGGCGCTGGAGCGGCTCGTCGAGCTCGTCGGCTGAGCGCGGTCAGACGCGGCGCAGGACCGCGGTCACCTTGCCGAGGATCGTCGCGTGGTCCCCGTCGATGGGGTCGAAGGCCGGGTTGTGCGGCATCAGCCACACCTTGCCGTCGCGGCGCTTGAACGTCTTCACGGTCGCCTCGTTGTCGAGCATCGCCGCGACGATGTCGCCGTTGTCGGCAGTCGGCTGCTGCCGGACGACGACCCAGTCGCCGTCGCAGATGGCCGCGTCGATCATCGAGTCACCGACGACCTGGAGGAGGAACAGCGGACCCTCGCCGACGATCTGCCGGGGGAGGGGGAAGACGTCCTCGACGGACTCCTCGGCCGTGATCGGGACGCCAGCGGCGATCCGCCCCAGGACGGGGACGTAGGACGCCTCCGGGCGCTCGTCGCCCGAGCCCGTCGGGTCGACGTCGTCCGGGCTGGCGCCACCGCGGTAGCCGGTGAGGTCCGACGTCGTGCCCGGGTCGGTCACCTCCGGCCGCACCTGCGACGCCGCGGGGTCGACGACCTCGATGGCCCGGGGACGGTGCGGGTCCCGACGCAGGTACCCCTTGCGCTCGAGGGTGGAGAGCTGGTGGGCGACGCTCGACGGGCTGGTCAGCCCGACCGCGTCGCCGATCTCGCGGATGCTCGGCGGGTACCCGCGGCGCTCGACCTGGGTGCGGATGACCTCGAGGATGCGCTGCTGGCGGACCGTCAGCGCGGTGCCCGTGTCCCGGTCCGGCAGCGCGGTGACGTTCTCCGACCGGGTGCCGGGGGCGTCGTCGGATCCCGTGCCACGGCCTCGCGACTCGCGCGCCATCTCGATCAGTCCTTCCCTCGCGGAGCCGGGCGGGGGCCGTTGTCGGACCTCGCTGGTTGGCTCCTTCTCGTGGGAACAAGCGTACGGATCGCCGGTGCCGCACTCAAACACCTGTTCGACGCGTGTCTTGCCCCGCGTCGAACACGCGTGCTACACATTGGACGTACGTTCGATCGAACAGGGTTTCGAACGTGGCCGGACCAGCCGGTCGCGCAGGACTGGAGGACAGCATGACCGCAGCACTCGCCGACTGGCAGCCGAGCTCGCCCCGCCCTCGCCGCCACCTCGTGCCGGTCCCGACCGGGGGTGCCGTCGTCGTTCGTGAGCCCGCTGTGCGGATCACCCGCCGGGGTCGGCTCGCCCTCACGGTCCTCGTGACGGCCGTCGTCGCGCTGGCCCTGTTCGTCGGCCTGGCCGGCGCCGGCGAGGCCGCCGGGGGAGGCCGCATGGTGACGGTCGCGCCGGGCCAGACCCTGTCGGAGATCGCTGCCGTCGAGATGCCCGGCCGCCCCGTCGCCGAGGCCGTCGTGGCCCTCCGGCTCGCGAACGACCTGCCCGGCGACGGAGTCGCCGCGGGGCAGGAGCTCGTCATCCCGGAGTGAGCCCCAGAGCTCCTCGGTGCACTTCGACCCGGCGCCGAGGTGGGGATCGCCGGTCGCCGCTCGCGGTGGCCGGCGATCGTCATCCCGGCGTGTCGCCCGGATTCTCGGGAGCGCGCGGGACGCGCCCGACCTCGACGCTTGCGCCCTCGTGGGTGATGGGTTGTAATGGCACTACATCTAGTGGTTACACCGATGTGATTCATCCACATGTTGTGCACCATTCGTGCACAAGGAGATCGGTCCTACCCACAGGTTCTCCCCATCCCAGGCACGACCCCGACATGCGAGAGGAGCCCTCGGTGCACTGCCCGTTCTGCCGCAACACCGACTCCCGGGTCGTCGACTCGCGCACCGCGGACGACGGCGGCCAGATCCGGCGCCGGCGCCAGTGCCCGGCGTGCAACCGTCGGTTCACGACCATCGAGACGGCGAGCCTGTCCGTGCTCAAGCGGTCCGGGGTCACCGAGCCGTTCAGCCGGAGCAAGGTCCTCGTCGGCGTCCGCAAGGCCTGCCAGGGGCGCCCGGTGAGCGAGGACGATCTCGCGGTGCTCGCCCAGCAGGTCGAGGAGACGATCCGGTTGGCCGGCAGCGCCGAGGTCGACGCGCACGAGGTCGGCATGGCGATCCTCGGGCCGTTGCGCGAGCTCGACGAGGTCGCCTACCTCCGGTTCGCCTCCGTCTACCAGGGCTTCGACTCCCTCGAGGACTTCGAGGCCGCCATCGCGCTCCTGCGGGCCGAGCGCGAGCCGACCGTCGACGAGCCCGCCCCCGCCAGCACCACCTGATCAGCCCGACACCGCCGCACCCACCGACACCACCAGCACCCGGACCCCAGCAGGAGAGAAGACCGATGACCGAGACCGCCGACACGGCCGCCCCCACCCGGCCCGCGAAGGGCCTGACGATCGAGCGCATCTTCACGACCGAGGGCGTCCACCCGTACGACGCCGTCACGTGGGAGTCGCGCGACGTCGTCCAGCAGAACTGGAAGACCGGGGAGACGATCTTCGAGCAGCGCGGGGTCGAGTTCCCCGACTTCTGGTCGGTCAACGCGAGCACGATCGTCACGACGAAGTACTTCCGCGGCGCTGTGGGCACCCCCGAGCGGGAGACGGGCCTCAAGCAGCTCATCGACCGCGTCGTCCTCACGTACGTCCGGGCGGGCCAGGAGCACGGTTACTTCGCGACCGACAAGGACGCGGAGATCTTCGAGCACGAGCTCACGCACGCGCTGCTCCACCAGGTCTTCTCCTTCAACTCCCCGGTGTGGTTCAACGTCGGCACGAAGTCCCCGCAGCAGGTGAGCGCGTGCTTCATCCTGTCGGTCGACGACTCGATGGACTCGATCCTCAACTGGTACAAGGAGGAGGGGTTCATCT
>ERZ501016.158-NODE-158-length-29001-cov-16.381469_pt1 | contig 29001 bp, 26 predicted proteins | sample MGYA00248889_ERZ501016 | MGnify/ENA primary metagenome ERZ501016 (study PRJEB25958, sample SAMN03398594) | human skin metagenome | study: EMG produced TPA metagenomics assembly of the Human Skin Microbiome Metagenome (human skin metagenome) data set. | reverse complement strand
GGATCTCAAGCGGGCCCGCCCGACGCGGGTGCGTCGGGCGGGTCCGGGTGGTTCCCGTCAGGCGGGGACCGTCACTTCTCGGGGACGGTCACCTTGCCGTCGATGATGTCCTTCTTGTAGCCCTCGAGCTTGTCCTTGATGTCGTCGACGCGGCCGCCGGTCGTCGAGTAGCCGACGCCGTCCTGCTTGAGGTCGTAGACGATGTTGCCGGCCTTGTTCTCACCCGTCGTCGCGGCCTTGATGTAGTCGAAGACGGCGACGTCGACGTTCTTGACCATCGACGTGAGGATGACGCTCCGCAGGCCGGCCTCGGCCGTCTTGGCCTGGTCGGAGTCGACGCCGATCGCCATCTTGTTCGCCTTCTTGGCCGCCTTGAACACGCCCGTGCCCGAGCCGCCGGCCGCGTGGTAGACGACGTCCGCGCCCTTGTCGTACATGCCCGCGGCGGCGGCCTCGCCCTTGACCGGGTCGGCGAAGCCCGAGCCGTCGTCGGCGAGGTACTTGACCTGGACGTCGATCTTCGGGTCGACAGCCTTCGCGCCGGCCTCGAAGCCCGCCTCGAACTTGTTGATGAGCGGGACGTCCATGCCACCGACGAAGCCGACCTTGTGGGTCTTGCTCTTGAGGGCGGCGGCGGCGCCGACGAGGTAGGAGCCCTCCTGCTCGGCGAACGTCAGCTGCGCGACGTTGTCACCGGCGGAGTCCTTCGAGGCGTCGTCAATGATCGCGAAGTGGACGTCCGGGTTGGCCTTCGCGGCCTTGCCGACGGCCTTGCCGTAGATGAAGCCGACCGCGATGATGTTCGTGCAGCCGTCGTCGACGAGGGTGTTGAGGCGGTCCTCGCGGGCGGCGTCGTTGTCGCCCTGCTTGGCCTCGACCTCGTCGGTGGTGACGCCGAGCTCGTCCTTGGCCTTGTCGAGGCCCTTGGCGGCGGAGTCGTTGAACGACTGGTCGCCGCGACCGCCGACGTCGTACGCCATGCAGGCCTTGACGTCGGACGTCGCCTCGCCGGCCGTCGTGTCCTCGCCACCGCCACCGCAGGCGGAGAGCGCGAGCGCGGAGACGGACAGGGCCGCAGCGAGCTTCATCGGGGAACGCACAGGGGTACTCCTTGGTCGAACGGGTGGCAGCGCACGGCGGGTGCCGATCCCGTCCACGGTACGGCTCTCACGCCGCGAGGTTCGCCTTGGCGGCCGGACTGCGACGGAACCGTTACCGCGACGCGGGCTGCCGTGCATCGCGGGCCGCGCCCAGCGCGAGGTGGACCAGCAGGCCGACCGCGTTCGGCAGGGCGCGCTCGTCGACGACGAGGTCGCCCTGATGGAGGTCGAACGTCCGGCCTCCCGGCGCCCGGGTTCCCAGCCGCGCCATGGCGCCCGGCGCCTGCGCCAGCAGCCAGGAGAAGTCCTCGCCACCGAGCGACTGCGCCGTCGGCACGGGGGTCAGCCCGGCGGCGAGCGCAGCCCGACCGAGGTCGGCGATCGCGGTGACGTCGTTGACGACGGGGGGCACGCCCCGGGTGTGCCGGAGGTCGACCCGGACGCCGTACGGCGCGCTCTGGGCGGTGACGATCTCGCGCAGGAGCGGTTCGATCCCCTCCCACACCGACTGGTCGAGCACCCGGAGCGTGCCCAGGGCCCGGCCGTGGGCAGGGACGACGTTCGGCGCGACCCCGGCCTCGACGACGCCCCACACGAGCGCGACGCCCGAGCGGGGGTCGAGGCGGCGCGACAGCGCGGCGGGCACCTCGGTCATGATCTTGGCGAGCGCGAACGTGAGGTCCTCGGTCAGGTGCGGCCGCGAGGTGTGCCCGCCGCGGCCGGTGAGCCGGACCTCGACGAGGTCGCTGGCGGCGGTGATCGGCCCCTCGCGCAGCCCGATCGAGCCGACGTCGAGACCCGGGTCGCAGTGCAGGGCGAACACCCGGTCGACCCCGCCCATGTGGCCCGCCTCGACGACCTCGTGCGCCCCGCCGGGCATGACCTCCTCGGCAGGCTGGAAGAGGCAGCGGACCGCGACCCCGGCGTCGATGAGGACGTCCTCGAGCTCGGCGAGCACGAGGGCGGCGCCGAGCAGCGCGGTGGTGTGGACGTCGTGGCCGCACGCGTGGCACACCCCGTCGACGGTCGAGGCCCAGTCGAGCCCGGTGCGCTCCTGGACGGGCAGGGCGTCGATGTCGGCGCGCAGGCCGATCCGCAGGCGTGGCTCGCGCGCGCCGATGTCGGCGACGAGACCGGTGCGCGGCATCGGCGTGACGCGGGTGCCCGCCCGGTCGAGCCGGCCGCGCAGGAGCGCGGTCGTGCGGGTCTCCTCGCGCGACAGCTCGGGGTGCGCGTGGATGTCCCGGCGGATGGTGACGAGCTCCGGGAGTACGCCCGCGATCACCGATGCGACGGTGGTCTCGGGCAGCACGGGGATCTCGTTCATCTCAGGGCGCAGGGTACGCCCACCCGCCCCGCCCACCGCGCCGACGGCGGGTCAGCCGAGCGTCGAGCCCGGCCGGAAGGCCTCGAGGACGCGTGCGGCCGCGTCGACCGCCGAGACGGACCCGTCGCGGACGCCGGGCTCGACCTCGGCCAGGACCGCCCGCACCGCCTCGTCCCGGCGGACGTCGTCGCGCAGCGCCGCGTCGACCATCGCCCACATCCACTCGTGCTGCTGCTGCGCACGCCGTCCCTCGAGCGAGCCGTTCTCCTCGAGGTGGGTGCGGTGGTCGAGGACGGCCTGCCACACCTCGTCGAGCCCGTCGCCGGTGAGGGCGCTGCACGCGATCACCGGGGGCCGCCGGGCCTCGGGCGAGGGGTTCATCAGCCGCATCGCACCGCTGAGCTCGCGCGCGGTGACCCTGGCCTCCCCGGCGTGCTCACCGTCGGCCTTGTTCACGGCGATGACGTCGGCGAGCTCGAGGATCCCGCGCTTGATCCCCTGGAGCTGGTCACCGCTGCGGGGCAGGGCGAGCATGAGGAACGTGTCGACCATCTCCGACACGGCGACCTCGGACTGGCCGACGCCGACCGTCTCGACGATGACGACGCCGAAGCCGGCGGCCTCGAGGACGAGCATCGACTCCCGCGTCGCCCGCGCGACCCCGCCGAGGTGGTTGCCCGACGGCGAGGGCCGCACGAACGCGTTCTCGTGGCTCGTCAGGGACGCCATCCGGGTGCGATCCCCCAGGACCGAGCCACCCGTGCGGTTGCTGCTCGGGTCCACCGCGACGACCGCGACCTTCTCCCCGCGCTCGACGAGGCGGGTGCCCATCGCGTCGATGAACGTCGACTTTCCCGCCCCGGGCACGCCGGAGATCCCGACCCGCAGTCCGCTGCCGACGGTCGACCCGGGAGCCGCGACGAGCTCGCTCACGAGCTCGCGCGCGGCGACCCGGTGGTCGGTCCGCTTCGACTCCACGAGCGTGATCGCGCGTGCCACGTGCGCGCGGGACCCGGCCCGCACGCCGTCCGCGAGGGCGGCGACATCCACCGGGATCAGGCCGACGCGGCGCGGGCCGACAGGGCCTGCACGAGCCGGACGGCCGCCTGCGAGATGACGGTGCCCGGCGGGTAGATGTCGTCGGCACCGTTGGCCCGCAGCTCGTCGAAGTCCTGCTCGGGGATGACCCCACCGACGACGATCATCAGGTCCTCGCGGCCGAGAGCATCGAGCTCTCGGCGCAGCGCCGGCACGAGCGTGAGGTGGCCCGCGGCGAGCGAGCTCACCCCGACGACGTGGACGTCGGCCTCGACGGCCTGACGCGCCACCTCGGCCGGCGTCTGGAACAGCGGGCCCACGTCGACGTCGAACCCGAGGTCGGCGAACGCCGTGGCGATGACCTTCTGGCCGCGGTCGTGGCCGTCCTGGCCCATCTTCGCGACGAGGATGCGCGGGCGCCGACCCTCGGCCTCCTCGAACTCCTCGACGACCCGGCGGGCCTCGGTCACGGCGGAATCCTGCCCGGCCTCGTCGCGGTACACGCCCGAGATCGTACGGATCTGCGCGGTGTACCGACCGAAGACCTCCTCCATCGCGGCCGACATCTCCCCGACCGTCGCCTTCGCTCGGGCTGCGTCGATGCACAGCGCGAGGAGGTTGCTCGACATGTCCCGGCCGCCCTCGGCGCGGGCGCCGGCGGTGATGGCCTGGAGGGCTGCTGTCACCTCGGCGTCGTCGCGCTCGGCGCGCAGCCGCTGGAGCTTGGCGATCTGCTCGGCGCGGACGCGGGCGTTGTCGACCTTGAGGACCTCGATCGGCTCGTCCTCGTCGACGACGTACGTGTTGACACCGATGACCGGCTGCTGCCCCGAGTCGATCCGCGCCTGGGTGCGGGCGGCGGCCTCCTCGATACGCATCTTCGGGATGCCGGCCTCGATGGCCTTGGCCATCCCGCCCGCCTCCTCGACCTCGGTGATGTGCTCCCACGCGCGCTGGGCGAGGTCGTGGGTGAGCTTCTCGACGTACGCGCTGCCGGCCCACGGGTCGATGACCCGGCACGTGCCCGACTCCTGCTGGAGCACGAGCTGGGTGTTCCGGGCGATCCGGGCGGAGAAGTCCGTCGGGAGGGCGATGGCCTCGTCGAGCGCGTTCGTGTGGAGGCTCTGCGTGTGGCCCTGCGTCGCGGCCATCGCCTCGACGCAGGTGCGGACGACGTTGTTGAAGACGTCCTGGGCGGTGAGCGACCAGCCGGAGGTCTGGCTGTGCGTCCGCAGGCTCTGCGACTTGGGGTTCTTCGGCTCGAACTGCTGGACGAGGCGCGCCCACAGCAGGCGGGCGGCGCGCAGCTTGGCGACCTCCATGTGGAAGTTCATCCCGATGGCCCAGAAGAACGACAGCCGCGGGGCGAACTTGTCGACGTCGAGCCCGACCGCCTGACCGGCGCGGATGTACTCGACGCCGTCGGCGAGGGTGTACGCGAGCTCGAGGTCCTGCGTCGCCCCGGCCTCCTGCATGTGGTAGCCGGAGATGGAGATGGAGTTGAACCGCGGCATCTTCTCGCTCGTGAACGCGAAGATGTCGGAGATGATCCGCATCGACGGCTCGGGCGGGTAGATGTACGTGTTGCGGACCATGAACTCCTTGAGGATGTCGTTCTGGATGGTGCCGCTCAGCTGCTCCGGGCTCACCCCCTGCTCCTCGGCCGCGACGACGTAGAGCGCGAGGACCGGCAGGACCGCACCGTTCATCGTCATCGACACGCTCATCTGGTCCAGCGGGATGCCGTCGAAGAGGGTGCGCATGTCGTAGATCGAGTCGATCGCCACGCCCGCCATGCCGACGTCGCCCTCGACGCGGGGGTGGTCGCTGTCGTACCCGCGGTGCGTCGCGAGGTCGAAGGCGACCGACAGGCCCTTCTGCCCCGCGGCGAGGTTGCGGCGGTAGAACGCGTTCGACTCCTCGGCGGTGGAGAACCCGGCGTACTGGCGGATCGTCCACGGCTGGTTGACGTACATCGTCGGGTACGGGCCACGCAGGAACGGGGCCTTGCCCGGGACGGTGTCGAGGAAGTCGAGGTCGGCCGTGTCGGCGTCGGTGAGCACCGGCGGCACGTCGATCTTCTCAGGGGTCTCCCACGCCACGCCCGCGCCCTCGATCGCTGCGGAGGCGGCGTCCCAGCGCTGCTGCGCGTCGGACGAGGGGGTCGGGTCGCCGAGACCGGCGCCGCTGAGGGACGGGATCGCGCTCATGCCTGCGCTCCTTCGGTGGGCTGGCCGGTCTGGGCGGCGGCGTCGGCCGGGCTCGGGGCGCCGTGCGCCTCGTGGGCGGGGACACCGAGCCGGTCGAGGAGGTCGGTGAGGAGGGCGACGACGTCGTCCCCGTCGCGGACGGAGCCGTCGAGCTCGACGCCCTCGGCCTCGCTCGCCCGGCCCGCGAGGAGGACGGTGCGCGCCCCGGCCTCGCGCAGCGTCGCCGCCGCGTCGGCCGCGCCGGCGGCGTAGCCCTTCGGGGACGAGCACAGCATCGCGACGGAGGTGCCCGCGCCGCGGAAGGCGTCGGCGAGCTCGGTGCCGGCGAGTCCCTCGGCGAGGACCGGCTCGATCCCGGCGACCCGCAGGAGGTTCGAGGCGAAGGTCTCTCGCGCGCCGAAGTCGCGGCGGGTGCCGAGCGCGGCGAGCAGGACGGTCGGGGTGCGCTCCGCCCGGGCGGCCCGGGCCCGCAGGGCCTCGAAGACCTCGCCGTCGCGCCAGGCGCGCAGGGCGTCCTCGCCTCCCGCGGGAGCCACCGGCCGGGGGCGCCGCTGCGGGGCCTGCTCGTCGGCGAGGGGGAAGGTCGAGGTGCCGGTCAGCGGCTGGGCCCGGGTCGACAGGGCGGCCAGGCGCTGCGCCGAGGTGGCCTCGATGCGGGCGCGGACGTCGGCGAGGACGGACGGCTGGAGGATGCCGCCGGCGGCGTCGATCTCCTCGACCCGGCTCCACGCGTGCTGCGCGACGTCGTCCGTGAGGGACTCGACGTACCAGGAGCCACCGGCCGGGTCCGCCACGCGCCCCACGTGGCTCTCCTGGGCCAGCAGCGACTGGGTGTTGCGCGCCAGGCGCCTCGAGAATGCCTCGGGCAGGCCGATGGCGTGGTCGTAGGGGAGGACGGTGATCGCCTCGGCCCCGCCGGCCGCCGCCCCGAAGCACGCGAGGGTGCCGCGCAGGACGTTGACCCACGGGTCGGTCGTCGTGAGCATCCGCCACGCGGTGACGGCGTGGATGCGGGCACCGCGGGCGTCCTCGGGGACGCCGGCGAGCTCGCCGACGCGGGCCCAGACCCGGCGGAGGGCGCGCAGGACGGCGATCGTGAGGAACTGGTCGGCGGTCGCGGGGACCCGGAACTCGATCTGGGCGAACGCGTCGGCGGCGTCGACGCCCTGCTCGACGAGGTGGCGGACGTACGCGACGCCGGTCGACACGGCGAGCGCGACGACGTCGGTCTCGGCGGCGCCCGCGTCGTGCCAGCAGCGGGCGTCGACGGTGATCGCCCGCACCCCGGGGAAGCGGTCGAGGCTCCAGCGGACGTGCTCGGCGAGCGTGCCGAGATCGGTGGTCCCGCCGCGCGCGGCGGCGCGTCCGACGGGGTCGAGCCCGAGGTTGCCCCGGGCCTGGTCGGGGGTGATCGCCGCGTTCTCGAGGACGGCGCGCAGGGCGTGCGCGGCGGCGTCCTGGTCGTCGGTCGAGGAGACGACGACGGGCGCGAGGTCGAGCAGGACGCCCTCCAGGACCCGGGGCAGGTCGGCGGGGTCGATCGCGTCCGGCCCGGTCCGCACCCAGACCGAGTGCCCGCCGTTCTCGAGGTCGGCGAGCACGGCGGCGTTCGTCGCGGCGGCGTCGGGGTCCTCGTGGAGCTGCCGGACGTCCCACGGCGTGCCGGGATCCCGCGGGCCGGTGCCACGGGTGAACGGCATGGAGCCCGGCAGCCCGAGCGGGACCGGGTGCTCCGGACGGCGGTAGAGGGGGTCGATCGTCAGGTCGCCGACGAGATGGCTGCGGAGCTTCTCCTCGGCCTGCTCGCCGGTGAGGTGCGCGTCCTCCGGGCGGCCCTTGTTGACGACGGCGGCGACGAGCTCGCGCCACTCCTGGGTGCTCGCCGGGTCGAACCCCTCGGCGAGCCGGATCTGATCGGCCATGGGGCGCACTCTATTCCGGCACCCTCACCCCGCGGGGGCCCGTCTCACCCGGTCGCGACTGCATCCCGAAGTGGGATGCAGTCCGATATGGTGAGGACGTGAGCACCCAGATCGCCGTCCGCCTGCCCGATGACGTCGTCGCCTTCTTGGACCGGAGCGTCGCCGCCGGGGTAGCACCGAGCCGGGCCGCTCTCGTGTCCCAGGCCCTCGAGCGGGAGATGCGCCTCCAGGCGGCGCTCGCCGACGCCCGCACCCTCGCCGGACGCGGCCCCGACGACGATCTCGATGGTCTCGTCCGCTGGACCATCGACCACCTCGACGTCGACCGCTGACGTGCGCGAGATCTGCCTCGCGCGGCTCGACAAGACCCGGCCCGTCCTCGTCCTCACCCGCCAGGCTGCGCGCGCATCGATGACGAAGGTCACGGTCGCGCCCATCACCTCCACCGTGAAAGGGCTCTCGAGCGAGGTCGCGCTCGGACCCGACAACGGGCTGGAGGAGGGGAGTGCCGCCGCGCTCGACAACACGGTGACCATCCCGACCGCCTCGCTCGGCAGGACGATCGGCTTCCTCCGCCCCGACCAGGAGCACGCACTGGCCGTCGCCGTCGTCCTCGCGTTCGACCTCGAGCTCGACCTCCTTGCCGACTGAGCCGGCGGTCGCGCTCGTCCGCATCTCTCGCGTGCTCGCACCCGCTCCGGCGACGGGACGGGGCGGGCGGGCTCTCAGGTGAGGTCGGTGCGGCCGTTCTCCTTGAGACGCGCGACGACCTTCTTCACGTCCTGGGCGCGGTCGCGCGTCGTCACGAGGAGGGCGTCCGGGGTGTCGACGACGACGACGTCCTGCACCCCGACGAGCGCGACGAGCCGGTCCGTGCCGCGCAGGACGAGCCCGCTCGCGTCGATCGCCTCGACCTGATCGGCGTCCCCGACCACCGTCAGCGGCTCGTTCGCCCCCTGCGCGGTGAGGATCTCCCGCAGCGACCGGAAGTCGCCGATGTCGTCCCAGCCGAAGTCGCCGCGGACGACGGCGACGTTCCCCTCGTCGGCCGCGGGCTCGGCGACCGCGTGGTCGATGGCGATCTTCTCCAGGGCGGGCCAGACCGTCTCCAGCTGGTCCGGCTCGGCCGCCAGGCGCCGCAGTCCCGCGGCGAGGTCAGGATGCCACTGCGCGAGCAGGTCGAGCAGGACGCTGGCCCGGACGACGAACATCCCGGCGTTCCACCGGAACTCCCCCGTCGCGAGGTAGCGCGCCGCTCGGTCGGCGTCGGGCTTCTCGACGAACTGGCGCACCTTCCGGGCCATCCGGGTGCCGCGGATGGGGGCGCCCATCTGGATGTACCCGAAGCCGGTCGAGGGGAAGGTCGGCTCGATGCCGATCGTCACCAGGCGTCCGGAGCGCGCCACGTCGACCGCCTCGCGCACCGCGTCGTGGAAGACCGGCAGGTCGCCGATGACGTGGTCGGCGGCGAAGGATCCGATGATCGCGTCCGGGTCCCGGCGCTCGAGCACGGCGGCCGCCCAGCCGATCGCGGCCATCGAGTCCCGCGGGGACGGCTCGCACAGCAGCTGTCCATCGCCCAGCCCCGGGAGCTGCTCGCGGACCGCCGCCTCGTGGACCGCCCCCGTGACGACGACGACCCGCTCGCCGACGACGGGCTCGAGCCGGTCGACCGTGGCCTGGATGAGCGACCGGCCGCTGCCGGTGAGGTCGTGAAGGAACTTCGGCGAGGAGGCCCGGCTCGCCGGCCACAGGCGAGTCCCCGCACCCCCCGCCGGGACGACCGCCCAGAACGACTCGACCCCCCGGCCCGTCGCGACGCCCTCCCCCGGCGCGCCCGGACCCGTGCTCACCCCGCTGTTCGTCATGGCCCAGACGGTAACGTCCCCAGCGTCCGACCTCGCGGCGACGGAACCTTCACCGGAGGGTCACCCCATCGTCGATCGCGGGCCATCGAGCCGGGAGATGCTGATCAGATGCGCGTTGCGATCGTCACGGAGTCGTTCCTGCCCCAGCTCAACGGCGTGACGACGAGCGTGTGCCGGGTCGCCGAGTGCCTGCGCGAGCAGGGCCACAAGGCGGTCATCATCGCCCCCGGCCCCGGCCCGAGCTCCTTCGCCGGCCACCTCGTCCGCACGATCCCCGGGTTCACCGTCCGCGGGTTCCGGGCCGGCATCCCCACGGCCGCCCTCACCCGCACGCTGCGCGACTTCAGGCCCGACGTGCTTCACGCCGCCTCGCCCTTCCTCGTCGGCGCGCGTGGTCTCCAGGCGGCCGAGCACATGGACATCCCCAGCGTCGCGATCTACCAGACGGACATGCCGAGCTACGTCCAGCAGCACGGTCCGGGTCCCATCGGTCGGGGGGCCGCGGAGATCACGTGGCGGTGGATCCGCGGGCTGCACGAGAAGGCCGGCCGCACGCTCGCCCCCAGCCAGCCGACGCTCGACGAGCTGCGCGCCCGCCGGATCCCGCGCACCGCGCTGTGGGGCCGGGGGGTCGACACCACCCTGTTCACCCCGAGGTGGAAGGACGACCAGGAGACGAAGGACCTGCGCCGCACCCTCGCCCCGAACGGCGAGGTCCTCCTCGGCTACGTCGGGCGGATCGCCCCCGAGAAGGAGCTGCACCGGCTCGTCGAGCTCGCCACGATCCCGGGCTCACGCATCGTCATCGTCGGCGAGGGCCCCAGCCGGACGGAGATCGGCGCGCTGCTGTCCGAGGCGGTGGCCCGGCAGTCCGGCCGCCCGAACCTGCCGCCGGTCTTCCTCGGCAAGCGCAGCGGGGAGGAGCTCGCCCGGGCGTACGCGGCCTTCGACGTCTTCGTCCACACGGGGACGAAGGAGACCTTCGGCCAGACCCTCCAGGAGGCCGCCGCGATGGCGCTGCCGGTCGTCGCCCCCGGCGTCGGCGGCCCGCTGGACCTCGTCGCCCACGGCGTCACGGGGTACCACTTCGACCCGGACCGTTCGGGCGACCTGCGGCGCTGGAGCACCGCCCTCGTCGAGGACGCCGCGCTGCGGGAGTCGATGGGTGCCGCGGGGCTCGAGCGGGTGCGGAACCGGTCCTGGAGCGCCCTCACCGAGCAGCTCGTCGGCCACTACGCGACGACGATCGACGAGCACCGCACCGCCGCCTGATCCTCCCCGTGCCCCGCACCGCCCGACCACTGTCGCTGCTCGCCGCCCTCCTGCTCCTCGTCCCGGCCAGCGCCCCGGCACACGCCGTCCCCGCCCCCGCTCAGGCCGCGACGACGCCCGACCGGCGCCCGACGCTGCCGCGCCCGAGCATCGTGTGCGCCCCGCACTGCGTCGGCGGGTCGGCGATGTCGGCCCGGGGCGTCGTCTACCGCGGCTCCGGGGTGCCGGCGCCGCCACGGGTGAGGAACCTCTCCTGGATCGCCGTCGATCTCGAGACCGGGGAGGTCCTCGCCGCGAAGGCGCCGCACGCCCGGCTCCTGCCCGCGAGCACCCTGAAGATCCTCACGGCGCTCACGCTGCTGCCGGTGATCACGCCGGAGAAGCGCTACCGGGCGATGCCCTCGGACGTGCAGGCGGAGGGCACCCGGGTCGGGATCCTGCCGGGGAAGACCTACTCGGGTCGGGAGCTGTACGACGCGCTCCTGCTGTCCTCCGGCAACGACGCGGCGTACATGCTTGCGCGCGTCGCGGGCGGGCGGGCCAAGACCCTGCGGGCGATGAACGAGACGGCCCGCGAGCTCGGCGCCTTCGACACCGCCGCCGGCGACCCCTCGGGGCTCGACGCGCCGGGGCAGCGCACCTCGGTCTACGACCTGGCCCTCATCACCCGGGCGGCGATGCGCAGCCCCCGGTTCCGCGCCCACGTCGCGCGCCGGACGGCCCGCTTCCCCGCCGGGCCGGGGAAGGGTGGACGACGCGAGCGCTTCACGATCAGCAACCACAACCCGATGCTGTGGAACTACGCGGGGACCTACGGCGTGAAGAACGGCTACACCACCGCCGCGCAGCACTCCCTCGTCACGGTGGTCCGGCGGGGCGGCCGGTCGATCCTCGTCGCGCAGCTGCACAGCCTCGAGGGCGGTTGGCGGCCGGCCGCTCGGCTGCACACGTGGGCGGCCCGGTACGCCGGCCGGCTCCGGCCGGTGGGCACCCTCGTCGCCCCGGGCACGCCCGACCCGGCCGCCCCCGCGCCCGGGCCGACCACCCGGGCCTCCCGGGCGGGATGCCCCGCCGCGGCACCCGTCGGCGGTCACACGGGGGTCGTCGCGGCCGACCGCCCGCCCACCGGGTCGCGGGATCCCGTGGTCAGGTCCTTCGCCTGGCTCGGTGGCGTCGCCCTCCTCGGCGTCGTCCTCGCCGGGGCAGCGCTCGAGCGGGGCCGCCGCACCGACCGCCGCGCTCGGGGCTGAGGCGGCGCCTGCGGCCGGGTCTGAGCCCTGCCGCACGCGTCGGTCACCCGCGCAGCTCCACCCGGCGATGGGTGCGCCACGCCCCGTCGCCGTCGTGGACGTACACCTCGAACGCGGTGACCTCGAACTCCGCGAGGAAGTCGGCGAGATCGTCGAAGGCGATGTCGAGCTGGTCGTCCGAGAGGTGGTGCCCGACGGTGACGTGCGGGTGGTAAGGGAAGTCGAGGTCCCGCGCGACCGGGCCGGAGCGCACGTCCCGCTCGAGCTGCTCGCACGCCGGTATCCCCCGTGCGACCTGCACGAAGACGACGGGCGAGACCGGCCGGAAGGTCCCCGTCCCGCGCAGCGTCATGACGAACGGCGCGTGCCGCCCACCGACCCCGTCGAGGTGCTCGAGGAAGGGCGGCAGCTGCGGGTCCTCGATCTCCGTGGGGGGCAGCAGCGTCACGTGCGGCGGCACCGCCCGGGCCTGCGGATCGCCGTAGACGGCTCGCTTGCGCCGCAGCGTCGTCCCCCACGGCTCGGGCACGGCGACGGCGACGCCGACGACGGGCACGGTCAGACCCCGGCCGCCAGCAGCCCGACAGCCTCCCGCACCCGATCCATCGTCGCTGCGGCGACGGTCCGGGCGCGCTCGGCACCCGCCGCGAGGATCCGGTCCAGCTCGGCGGGGTCGGAGGTGAGCTCCTCGATCCGCTCCCGGAACGGGGCCACCGCATCGACGACGACGTCCGCGACCTCACCCTTGAACGACCCGTAGCCCTGCCCCTCGAACCGGCGCTCCAGCTCGTCCACGGGAGTGCCGGACAGCGCCGAGTGGATGACGAGCAGATTGCTCACCCCCGGCTTCCCCTCGGGGTCGTAGCGGACCTCGCCCTCGCCGTCGGTGACCGCCGAGCGGATGTTCTTCGCGATGCGCTTCGGGTCGTCGAGGATGTCGATCATCCCCTTGGGTGACGAGGAGGTCTTGCTCATCTTCGCCGTCGGCTCCTGCAGGTCCATGATCTTCGCGGACTGCTTGAGGATGTGCGGCTCGGGGACGACGAAGGTCTCGCCGAAGCGCTGGTTGAAGCGGACCGCGAGGTCGCGGGTGATCTCCAGGTGCTGGCGCTGGTCCTCACCGACCGGCACGCGCTGCGCGTCGTAGAGGAGGATGTCGCCGGCCATGAGGACGGGGTAGGTGAACAGGCCGACGTTCGCCTTCTGCCCCTTGGCGACCTTGTCCTTGAACTGCGTCATCCGCTCCATCTCGCCCATCGCGGTCTGGCACGACAGGACCCACATGACTTCGGCGTGCTCGCGCACATGGCTCTGGCAGAAGACGGCGCACCGGTCCGTGTCGATGCCCGCGGCGATGTACTGGGCGGCGGTGAGCCGGGTGCGGCGCCGGACGACCTCCGGGTCCGTCGCCACGGTGAGCGCGTGCAGGTCGGCGACGAAGAAGTAGGGCTCGAAGTCGTCCTGCAGCCCGATCCAGTTCGCCAGGGCCCCGATGTAGTTGCCGATGTGGAGGGAGTCGCTCGTCGGCTGCATCCCCGAGAGGATGCGCGGGCGGCTGGTCGGGGTCTGAGCCATGCCGGCCATTGTGTCAGCCGTGCGCGCCGCGACTGCCGTCTGCCTCCTCACGGATCTCGAGGAGGCCGAGCGTCTCGAGGTCGGCCAGGCACCGTCGGACGTCGGCCTCGACGGTGGCCGGGTCGAACCCAACCGTCTCGGCGACCGCGGCGACGGTCTCCGGGAGGGACCGCCCCGGTGCGATGTCGTGGACGATCGCGGCCGGCCCGTTCAGTCGGTGGATCGGCCCGTCGGGCAGCCGGGTGAGGAAGGTGGCCCCGGGATTGGCGAGGTCGCTGCCATCGACCCGCGCGACGACCGCCGGCACCGCGTAGGTGGTGTCAGCCACGACGCCTCCGGACCCGCCCGACGGCCGCCTGCCGCAGCTCGCCGGTCGCGCGCCGGACCCGGCGGGCCTGCGCCCGGAGGACGTCGGTCGCGGTCGGTGGCCGGCCGAGCTCCATCGCGAGGTGGTCGGTGTTGACCAGCGCCGCGCTGAGTGCGAGGCGCAGCGCGCTGCGGCGGTCCGGGGCAGCAGCGATCCGCGCCCGCCACTGCTGCGTGCGCGTCGCGCCCGGTGCGAACGACCGCCAGAGCGCAAGGTTGCGGTCGTCGCCGTCCGGATCCTCCCCGACCGCCACGGCGAAGGCCGTGCCGGCGTCGAGCTCGTCCCGCAGCGCGGCGACGGCGGTCCGCGCGTCGGGGGCGGCGTCGTGCCACGCGACCCGCACGTCCTCGAGCCCCGCCCACTCCAGCCCGCGGCCGGCGTGGAGGACGAGCAGGAGCGCCTGCGCCGGGACCGACGGGACTGCGACCTCGTGGCCGGCGATGAGGATCCCCCCGCGATCGGCCCACAGCCGCTCGAAGGCCGCCGGCGGGGGCACCGCGATCCCCGGGAAGTGCCGATGGACGTCGACGTAGCCGAACGACGCATGGCGCAGGGTCGCCGCGTGCTCGAAGACCGACCCCGTACGGAAGTCGGTGACCATGACCCATCCGTGCCGTCGCATCGTGCCGAGCAGGCGGTCGACGTGGGCGGGCCGCACGAGGACGTCGGCGTCCGAGCTGCCCATCCGGTGCCCGGCCAGGGACGGGTCGAGCGCCGGCCCCTTGATGTGGAGGATGTCGGCCCCGACATCGTCCGCGAGGTGCTGCGCCGCAGCGTGGGCGAAGGCGACCCGGACCGCCAGCGGGATGTCGACCTCGTCAGTACGCACCGCGACCGCCGAAGACTGCGGAGAAGGTCCGGGCGAGGATCGCGAGGTCCTGCAGCATGGACCAGTTGTCGACGTAGTACAGGTCGAGCCGGACGGAGTCCTCCCACGACAGGTCGGACCGCCCGGAGACCTGCCAGAGGCCGGTCATGCCGGGCCGGACGCGGAGCCGGCGCCGGACGTCGGCGGCGTACTGGTCGACCTCGCTCGGCAGCGGGGGGCGGGGGCCGACGAGGGACATCTCGCCGCGCACGACGTTGAACAGCTGGGGGAGCTCATCGAGCGAGTACCGGCGCAGGAACCGCCCGGGTCGGGTGACCCGGGGGTCGTCGGCCATCTTGAAGAGCACGCCGTCGGCCTCGTTCTGCTCCTGCAGCTCCGCGAGCACCCGGTCGGCGTCGACGACCATGCTGCGGTACTTCAGGCACTCGAAGGTGTGCCCGTCGAGGCCGACGCGCTCCTGCCGGAAGAGTGCGGGCCCCCGGTCGTGGAGGCGAACGGCGAGCGCAGCGGCCAGCAGGACCGGCGAGAGGAGCAGGAGCAACGCGCTCGCCCCCGCGAGGTCGAACACCCGCTTGAGCATGCGGGTCGCCCGCGCGCTCTGCGGAGGCTCCACATGGACGAGGGGAAGCCCCGCAACGGGACGGATCGCCAACCGCTCGCTCGAGATGTCGGTGAGGGCGGGCACGACGATCATCTCGACGTCGTGCGACTCCATCGCCCACGCGACCCGCCGAAACGCCACGGCCGAGGGGAACGAGCCCTCGGCGAAGATCACCGCGCCGATGTCACCCCCGGCGACCAGGTCCGCCACCTCCTCGGGCGACCCGACGATCTCGACGCCGCCGCCGGTCCTGCCTCCCTGGCGGCCACCCTCGACCCGGTCCGGCACGAGCGCCCCGGCCACCTGGTACCCCAGCCACGTCTCGCGCTCGAGGACCGCGGCGATGTCGTCGACCTTGCGCGGGACCCCCGCGATGAGGACCCGCTCCTGCATCAGGCCCCGGACCCGGGCGAGGTGGACGACCCGGTTGAGAACGATGCGTCCGCAGATGAGCAGGGGCGTCCCGACGCCGAAGAGGATGACGTAGAACGCGCGAGAGAGCGGGAACTGCAGGAGGTAGCAGCCGACGCCCACGACGGCCGCGAAGGCGAGGGACCCAAGAAGCACCCGTGTGTAGTCGCTGGTGTCGCTCGCGTCGTTGCGGCGGGGGTACCCGCCGCGGAGCCAGATGGTGAGGATCCACCCGACGAGCAGCGCTGGGACGGCCGTCGCTGCGATGTCCTCCAAGTCGCTCGCGGCGCCGAGGTAGGGGATCGCCCTCCGAGCGGCGACCGCGAGAAGGATGGCCGCCGCGAGGATCAGGAGGTCGAGGAGGACGAGGAGGGTGCGGGAAAAGCGCAGGCGAGAGAGCACCCCCCTGCCACCTCCTCGACGTCGATCCGCGTACATCCGCTCGCGGGCCCCCGTCAGGGTAAGCACAGCACCGTCCGATTACCGGGGTTCGGGAACATTGGTGCCAAGTTCGGCGGCGAGCGCCCGGACCCGCTGCGCGAAGCGGTCCTCGCCAAAGCTCGTCGCGTGCGCCCGGATGGCCGCGGGATCCCACCTCGTCTGCTCGGCCGCCGCGATCCCCGCGGCGATCGTGCGGGGTGTCACCTCGTCGACGAACACCCCCGTCCGCCCCTCGAGCACGGTGTCGAGGTAGCCCCCGGCACGCAGGGCGACGGTCGGGACGCCGGCGGCCGCCGCCTCGAGGGGGGTGAGGCCGAAGTCCTCGAGGCTGGGGGCCAGGAGGCAGGTGGCGTGGGCGTAGACCCACCGCAGCTGGGCGTCCGTCAGGTCGCGCGCGAGCCGGACGTTCGGGGGGGCGCTCGACGCGATCTCTGCCCGCAGCGGGCCGTCGCCGACGACGACGAGCCGGTGGCCGGTACCGCGCACGGCCTCGATCGCCGCGCCGACGTTCTTGTACGGCAGCAGCCGCGACACGATGAGGAGATTCCCCTCGTCGGCCCAGTCGGCGAGCGGCGCCACCGGCTCGAGGGCGCCGTCGGCATCGATGCCGAACGGCGGGGCGAGCACCTCGGCCTCGATGCCGTACGCCTCGCGGATGCGGTCACGGACGACGCGCGAGTTCGCCAGGTACCGGTCGGCCCGGGCCGCGGCCGCGGCGTCCCAGCGGCGCAGCCACGGCGTGAGCGCGGCGAGCGCCAGGCCCTTCGGCGAGCGCCAGCGCGGACCGCCGAGATAGTTCTCGGGCTGGTACAGCCACCGCGCCGGGGCGTGGCAGTAGACGAGCACCCTGCCGTCGGTGTCGAAGCCGTGGGCCCAGCCGCTGCTGCTCGCGACGACGAGGTCGGCGTCGATCCGGTGACGCCCGACGACCGGCGCGAGCACCGGCAGCGCTCGCCGAGGATCCCGCCGCAGCGGCGCGACTCGCTGCAGCGGCGTCGTGACGACCTCGAGGTCGGCGAACTCGGGGTAGGTCCCGTCTGGCTCGTACACCGAGGTGTGGATGCGCGCGCCGGGGAAGGCCCGGGCGATCGCGAGGACGACGCGTTCGGCCCCGCCGCGCTGGGTGAGGTAGTCGTGGGCGATCGCCACGCGGGGCCGGGTCATCGCAGGTCCGCCTCGACCATCCGCGCGACGATCTCCTCGAAGCCGACGGTGGGCGCCCAGCCGAGCTCGCGGCGGGCGCGGCCCGCGTCCCCGACGAGCTCGGTCGCGTCGACGGGTCGGACGAAGCGAGGGTCGATCCGCACCCGGCCGTCCCAGTCCTCGATCCCGACGCGGGCGAACGCGGCGGCGACGAACTCGCGCACCGAGTGCGAACGGCCCGTGCCGATGACGTAGTCGTCCGCGTGCTCGTGCTCGGCGGCGCGGACCATCGCCTCGACGTAGTCCGGCGCCCAGCCCCAGTCGCGGCGGGCGTCGAGGTTGCCCAGGGCGAGGACCTCGTCGGACCCCTGAGCGATCCGCGCGACGGCCGCGGTGATCTTGCGGGTGACGAAGCTCTCCGGGCGCCGCGGGGACTCGTGGTTGTAGAGGACGAGGCTGACCGCGTGCAGGCCCCGCGCGCGGTAGACCCCGGCGCACAGGTGGGCGTAGGCCTTCGCCGCGCCGTAGGGGTTGACCGGTCGCAGCGGCGTCGACTCGTCCTGGGGGGACCGGTCCGGCTGCCCGAAGATCTCCGCCGACGAGGCCTGGACGAAGCGGACGGGTGTCCCGGTCCGCTCCTGGACGCGCCACGCGGCCTCCATGAGCCCGACGGCCCCGACAGCGTTGATCCGCGCCGCGCCCCTCGGCCGCTCCCACGCCAGCGCCACCGACGACATCCCCGCGAGGTTGTAGACGTGCTCCGGGGCGACGTCGGCGACGATCGCGTCGACGGCGTCGTGGTCGAGGATGTCCTGCCGGTGGAGGACGACGTCGTCCGCGCCCTCGAACGTCGGCGTCGTGTCGTCGTCGGGACGGACGAGCCCGTGGACCTCCCAGCCGTCGGACAGCAGTCGCTCGGCGAGATATCCGCCGTCCTGGCCGGTGATCCCCGTGATGAACGCCCGGCGGGCGCTCACGCGCGCCCCCGCTCCACCTCGAGGTCGTGCTCGACCATCATCGCGACGAGCTCCTCGAACCGCACGCGCGGTTCCCAGCCGAGCTTCTCCTTGGCCTTCGACGCGTCGCCGATGAGGAGGTCGACCTCGGCCGGCCGCATGAAGCGCGGGTCCTGGACGACCCGGTCCTGCCAGTCGGCGATGCCCACGTGTCCGAAGGCGGCGTCGAGTAGGTCACGGATGGAGTGGGTCTGGCCGGTCGCGATGACGTAGTCGTCGGCCTCGTCCTGCTGGAGCATCCGCCACATCGCCTCGACGTAGTCGCCGGCGAAGCCCCAGTCGCGGCGGGCGTCGAGGTTGCCCATCGAGATGGTGTCCTGCAGGCCGAGGCTGATCCGGGCCACGGCGCGCGAGACCTTGCGGGTGACGAACTCGGGGCCGCGGCGGGGGGACTCGTGGTTGAAGAGGATCCCGCTGCTGGCGTGCATCCCGTAGGACTCGCGGTAGTTGATCGTCATGTAGTGGCCGAAGACCTTGCTCACGCCGTACGGGGAGCGGGGCCACAGCAGGGTGGTCTCCTTCTGCGGCACGTCCTGCACCTTGCCGAACATCTCCGAGCTGCTCGCTTGGTAGAAGCGGATGCGGCCGGGGTCGTCGCCGGCGTGCAGGCGCACGGCCTCGAGCACGTTGAGCACTCCGTTGCCGGTGACGTCGGTCGTGACGAAGGCGTTGTCCCACGAGTAGGCGACGAAGGACACTGCGCCGAGGTTGTAGACCTCGCTCGGGTCGGCGTTGCGCATCGCGCGCAGGAGGCTCGAGAGGTCGGTGAGGTCGCCGGTGTGGAGCTGCACGTCGGGGACCACCTCGCGGACCAGCTGCTCCTTCGGGTTGTTCTGCCCGCGGATGAGGCCGTGGACCTCGTACCCCTTCGACAGGAGCAGCTCGGACAGGTACAGCCCGTCCTGACCGGTGATCCCGGTGATGAGGGCGCGGCGGTCGGTCATGAGGTCTCCGGCGGGTTTGGGGGTGGTGGTTCATGGGCGATGCCAAGGTCGTCGAGGAGAACGGCCAGCCGGTGTGCGCCGGCTGTGGGTGAGTAGTGCGCCGCCCAGCGACGACGGCCTGCCTCGACGACCCGCTGACGCTCTGCAGGCGCTGCGTCGAGGACAGACCGGATGGTGTCGGCGAGCGCTCCCGCATCACCCGCGGGGACGATCCACGGGTGCTCGGTGCCCACGATCTCGGGAAGCGCCCCCGCGTCGCTCACGATGCACGGGACCCGGGCGGACAACGCCTCGGCGGCCACGAGCCCGAACGGCTCGGGCCACACGGACGGGAAGACGGCCAGGTCCACGGAGGCGAAGAACTCCTCCTTGGGCACCCAGCCGAGCCTGTCGACGAGTGCGTCGACAGGCGCGAGGGCTGCTTCGACGGCCCGTCGCTGCCCCTGGGACGCGAAACGCGCTTCGCCGCCGAGCACGAGCCGGACACTCCCCGGCCGCTGCGCGTCGAGCATGCCGACCGCCTCTGCGAGGACGGGCACGCCTTTCTCCGGTTCGAGGCGTCCGAGGAACCCCACCCGCAGCGGCCGCTGCTGCGCACCGCGACCGCGCTTGGCGCCGCTGGCTACGGGAGGACACCAGTTGGGCAGGGCGCGAGCCCACCGAATGTCGTCGGCCATGTCCTGTGACGGCGCCAGAACGGCGATCGAGCGCATGCACGCGAAACGCGCCGCGACCCGCTGGAGCCCCTCCGGTCGCCGGTGGAGGTGGACGATGCGGTTCCCGTGGCCTGCGGTTGCCAGCGCAGGGACCAACCCGTTGCACCAGAGGACGGAGCCTTCGGGACGGTGGCGCGCGTCCCAGCGCCGGAGCGTGGCCATCCACTCCCGGCGGCTGGTCGCACGCGGCCCGACCACGGGCAGGGCCGCTCCGCGGGCCAGTTCCGAGACCGGGCCGACCGGAGGTGCCACGACCGTGACCTGCACCCCGAGATCGCGCAGCGCGCGGCCGATCGCGACGAGCATCACCTCTCCCCCGCCCACGTCGAGGTTGTTCGTCGCGATGAGCACCGCCGCGTCCCGCGGGTTCACGTGCTGCCCTCGCGCGGTGCAGGGCTCCCCTGTGTGACCACTGCAGCCGCCGGGTTCAGCGCGAGGTGGAAGGCGGCGCCGAGAGCGACCGCAAGGGGGAAGGCGAGCAGCACCTCGCCGAGGTTGAGGGCGCAGACGATGACGGCGGCGAGCGCGGCGTCGACCCACGAACGGGTCCGCCCCTTCGGTGCGCGGCGGAGGAGGACGACGGCCAGCGCGACGAACGCGATCATCACCGCGTACGCCAGCCATCCGCCCTCGGCGCGGATCGCGAGGTAGCTCGAGTGGTAGAAGAACGTGTCGCCGTCGACATCGACCCGCGCCGTGCCCGGGCCGTTGCCGATCCACGGCGACAGCGCGATGTCCTCCCGCTCGATCTCGTAGATCCGCGCGCGGAGGAGGTCGCTGCCCTCCCGGTCGGCGAACTGGCCCTCGGTGCGGAACTCCTCGGACCGTCCTTGGACGACCCACGCGAGGACGGCCGACCCGGCCAGGGCAGGTGTCCTCGGCAGGAGGCGGGTGGCGAGGACGACGGCGCCGATCATCCCCAGGGCGAACAGCGATGTGCGCGACTGCGTGAGAACCGTTCCGACGACGATCACGGCGACCAGGCCGAGGCGCGCCCACCACGACCGGTGGAAGGCGACGGCGATCGCGCCGAAGCCGACGAAGAACATCCCGGCGGCGTTGGGGTCGGCCATCCAGCCCGTGAGGCGGTCCCCGTACCCCGCGTCGACGCCCGCGAACCACGACAGCAGCCCGACGAGGAGACCGACACCCAGGCCCCGGGCGAGCGAGAGCAGGTGCACCTTGCCGACGGCGATGAGGTAGACGAACCCGCACCACAGCAGGACGTGGAGCATCCGGCGGACGGCGGTGACGTCGTTGACCAGCCCGCTCACGGCGAGCACGAGCGGCAGGAGCGCGATGACGGGGACGAGCCAGGCCGAGGACCGCACCGGCACCGTCGGACGGCGGGTCAGCGCCCACGCGCAGATCCCCCCGGCGGCGAACTCCGAGAGCGGGAACCCGCCGGCCGACAGGCGGTCGAGCGGGAGGAGCACCGCGAGGAGGAACACGGGGATGACTGTCGACCGCTCCCGGCGCGCCGTCTCGGTGGCGCTGGCCGTCGGCAGGTCCCATGCGGTGAGGGCCGTGGGCGCGGTCACCTCGTGACCCCGGCGATCCTCGGGACCGTGCGCTCCAAGCGGTCGACGAGGTCGTCCGCGCAGCGGCGGGCCGCCTCCGCCCCACGGCGGTACGGATCGACGACGTCGTCACCGGGGTCGGGTCGTCCCCCGGCCTGCCGGATCGCGCCGACGAGCTCGCGCCCGACGACGGACCCCGGGGTGGCCTCGCACGCCCGGTCGACCTGGCCGAGGGTGGCGACCTTGCTCACGGCCCCCGGCCAGTCCTGCAGGAGCCAGTCGCGGTGGTCGGTCGTCATCGTCACCACGAGGTCCGTGGCGCGGACGAGGTCGTGGGTCACCGGCCGGCTGCGGAACGGGGCGGGGTCGAACCCCCGGGCGACAGCCTCGGCAGCCATCGCCTCGTCCATCGGCGCCGCGGACCAGCCGTGGGTCCCGGCGCTCGCCACCTCCAGGGGCCACCCGTTCCGCTGGGCCCAGGACCGTGCGACGACGTGGGCGAACGCCGACCGGCAGATGTTTGCCGTGCACACGAAGAGGACCCGCAGCGGCGGGTCCGGCGGTACGGAGGTATCGAACGGCATGGTGTCAGCAGCGTAGACGCCGCCGCGGCCGGTCACCGGGCATCCTGTGGAAAGGCTCCACCCCGATCCGGAATGGTCTGTACCCTCACCCTGATCCCCGATTCCTGACCAGGTAGGCCGCGTGACCGTCCTCGACTTCCTCCGCCTGACCCGTGCGAGCGCGAGACCGATCATCGTCTCGTCCCTGCTGTGCCTCGCCCTCGCGGCGCTGTACACCGCGACGAGGCCGACGCTCTACTCGGCCCAGTCGAACTCCGTCGTCCTCGCCGGAAACAACCAGTCCGTACCCGACGCCTACGCGAGCACCACGCTGGCCGAGCAGAAGGCGGGGACCTTCCGGACTCTGGCCGGAGCCCGAGCGGTCCGGGACCAGGTGGCGAAGGACACGGCGGACGGCCGCACACCCCGGGGTTCGTTCACCGCGGTTCCCGCCAAGGGCGGCAACCTCGTGACGATCGAGGCGACCTCGCCCTCCCCGACCGAGGCCGTCGAGCTGGCCAACGCGGCGTCGGAGGCGCTGGCGTCCCAAGCGGCGCTCATGGAGGCGAACTACCGCTCGTCCGCCATCAGCCGGAACATCGTTCAGGTCCGGCCGCTGAACGACGCGGTCGCCCCCTCCACGCCGAGCTCGCCCAACTGGCCGCTCAACCTCGGTGTCGGGCTGCTCGTCGGCGTCGTCCTGGGATACCTCTGGGGCTTCTTGCGCAAGCAGATCGACGTGCGTCTCCGCCACGCCGAGGACGCCGAGGAGCTCGCCGGTGCGAGCGTGCTGGCCGTCATCGCAGAGAGCGACGATCTCGCCAATCGGTCGAAGGACGGCGTCGACGACCTCGGGCAGGCAGCCGAGGCCATGCGCACCCTGCGGACCAACCTCCGGTTCGTCGACGTCGACAACCCGCCGAAGAGCCTCGTCGTCACGAGCGCGAACCAGGGCGAGGGCAAGTCGACGATCGCGGCGAACCTCGCCCGGGTCCTGGCGAAGGCCGGCCAGCCGACGGTGCTCGTCGACGGTGACCTCCGCCGGCCCCAGATCGCGAACGTCCTCGGCCTCGACCCGAGCGTCGGCCTCACCGAGCTGCTCGCCGGGCACGTCCCGCTCGAGGTCGCCCTCCAGGAGACCGACCAGCCCGGCCTGCGCGCCATCGCCAGCGGACGCATCCCCCCGAACCCGAGCGAGCTCGTCGGCTCCCAGCGGATGCGTCGCCTCCTGGAGGAGCTCGGCCGGGACGCGTTCGTCGTCCTCGACGCCCCGCCCCTGCTGCCGGTGACCGACGGCGGTCTCCTCACGGCCCAGGCCGACGGCGCGATCCTCGTCATCCACACCGGTCAGACCCGCAAGGAGCAGCTCGAGCTGTGCCGGAAGATCCTCGACCAGGTCGGGGGTCGGCTGTTCGGCGTCGTCATGAACCGCGCGCCGAAGAAGGGGCTCGGGGCGGTCATGTACGGCTACGGGTACGGCCAGGGCGGGTACGGGAAGACGTACGAGTACCGCGCGCCGGAGACCGCGCCGCCCGGGCGGAAGTCGCGCCGCGAGGCGAAGGGCGCCAAGAGCGTCCGGCGGCGGACGACGGTCGGCTGAGGCCGAACCCCGCGCCGCGCGCTCAGAGACTCTCGTACACCTCGGCGATCCGAGCGGCCATCGCCGCGACCGTCGGAACGGTGGCGGGCAGTGACGGTCGTGTCGGTCCCGGCTCGGCCTGCGCGAGGATCGCAGCGGCGACCGCATCGTGGTCGGCGGGGTCGGCCAGGCACCGGGGCGGCAGCAGCTCGGGATTGCCTCCCACCGGGGAGGCGACGACGCCGACCCCGCGGGCGACGGCGTCGAGCAGCGAGTAGCTGCAGTTCTCCCACGCCGACAGCTGGACGAGGACGTCCGCCCGGCCGAGCAGCTCCGTCGCGTCGACGAAACCGGGCATCGTCACGGCGTCCTGCAGCCCCAGCCGGTCGACGGTCGCGCGCAGCTCGCGCTCGAGCGGCCCGGTCCCGGCGAGCGTGAGGCGGGCCAGGGGCTCGCGCTGCCGGACGAGGGCGAAGGCCTCGAGCAGCTGGGGGATCCGCTTCTCCGGTGCGAGGCGCGAGATCGAGACGACGTGCACCCCGCCGTCCGCGTCCGGCGCCGGCTGCGGGCGTCCCACCGGGTCGACCCCGTTGGGGATGACCGTGATCGGTGCGCTGACGTGCCAGGCGGCCCGCATGGCGTCGGCCGTCGCGTGGGAGACCGCGAGGAGCCGGTCGAACCGCCGGAGACGTGCAGCGTGCATCGCCTCCTTCAGGCGCGCCTTCACCGCCCCCGACTGGTAGAGCAGCCGGTCGCCGGCGATGCCGTGCTCGGTGCTCACCCGCAGGGTGTCCCCCGGTGTCGCCGCGAGGACGACGTCGGCGAACGCGAGATGGCTGTGGGTGACCTCCGGCCGGAGCGCGCGGATCGTCGATCGCAGCACCCGCACGGACGAGGTCGGGCCGGCGTCGACGCCGAAGCCGGGATCGGCGACGACGGCCGCGCCCTGCTCGGCGAGCCGGTCGGCGAGCGGGCCGGGCGGGCAGAGGACGACGAGCGACCACCCGGGCAGACCCGCCCGCACGACGTCGAGGACGTGACGCGCGACCCCGGCGAGGTCGGCGACCGGCACGACCCACAGCGCGGTGCGACGGGTGGGCACGACCATCGTCAGAACCACGCCTCGAGGCGCTCGAGCGCGGTCCAGAAGCCCTCACCGCGGTTGACGTGGCCCTGCCAGATCTCGGGGATGAAGCCGACACCCGGGGCGAGCTCGTCGAGCTGCTGCGCCAGACGTGGCCAGTCGATGTCGCCCTCGCCGACCTGCACGCCCTCGCCGTCGACCCCGCGGCCGTCGACGAGGTGGAGGTGGTCGGTGTGCGGCGCGAGCAGCTCGGTGTACGTCTCGAACGGCACGCCCGACCACGTCGCCGCCAGCCGCGAGTGGGACACGTCGTAGCACAGCCGCCGCCCGTTGGCCGCGGCGAAGTGCGCGGTGTCCTCGGCCCGGACGAAGAGGTTGCAGTAGAGCTGGCCGCCCATGTACCAGGGGAAGGGCGGGAGCGTCTGGGCGCACAGCCGCACGCCGGAGTCGTCGACGCGCTTCAGGCCCGCCTCGACCCGGGCGTACATCGCCGGCAGCTCGTCCTGGCCGACGAAGGCGTCGGTCGTGAACCCGCCGAGGCTGCAGATGACGACGGGGTCGACCTCGGCGCCGTCGACGAGCGGGGTCGTGAACCACGGCTTCATCGACCGGGTGATGTCGATGACGCGCTGCAGCTCGGCGATCGAGCGCTCCCAGTGCTCATCGTCCGTGCTCGCGAGGTTGAGCAGGAAGTCGCCGGCGAAGAGGTCGGGGCTGTGGCAGGCGAAGTGGAACGGCAGCGGGCCCTCGACCCCGTCGAAGGCCTCCGCGACGTCGATGTCGAGGTCCTTGTACGAGAAGTGGAACTCGAGGAAGTCGGGCGTCGCCTGCTCGGTCAGCCCGGGCCAGTCGTGGTACCGCACGGGAAGCCCCCAGGGACGGCGGAACTCGTGGTCCCGCCCCTGGGCGACGGCGTCGGAGAGGTCGGTCGCGTAGAAGAAGTCGCCGGCGTCGATCGGCCGTCGCATCGTGCGCCCGACGAGGCGGGGCAGGGCGTTCGGCTGGAGCCCGCGGCCGGGGCTCTTGACGTCGACGTCGGCCGCGGCGACGACCTCGCCGGGCTCGATCCGTCGGGCGGCGACGAGCGACTTGGCGAGGTTGACGCGGTTCATCATCTCGCCGGTGGACACCGCCCGCGGCGCGGCCGAGCCCATCGCCTGCTCGAGCTCGCGGGTCTGCCGGACCATCGCGGCGAGCTCGTCGGGCAGGAGGCTCACCTTGTGGTCGTTGCCCTCCATCCCGCGGTCGACGGTGACGTGCTTCTCGATCACGCTCGCCCCGAGCGCGACGGCCGCGAGCGGGACGTGGAACCCGCGCTCGTGCCCGGAGTACCCGACCGGGCACCCGGCGAGCTCGCCGATCCGCGCCATGTACCGGAGGTTGACGTCCTTGAACGGCGCCGGGTACGTCGACTGGCAGTGGAGCATGACGAACGGCGTGCCGCTCTCGCGCACGAGCCGTGCGGTCTCGACGATCTCCTCCTCGCTCGACATCCCCGTGGAGAGGATGAGCGGCACGCCGGTGGCCGCGGCGTAGGAGACGAGGTCGTGGTTCGTCAGGTCGGCCGAGGCGATCTTCAGCGCCGGCAGGCCGTAGCCGACGAGCGCGTCGACCGACGGGCGGTCCCACGGGGTGCACATGACCTCGACGCCGCGGGCCCGCGCGTGGTCGAAGGCCTCGAAGAGCTCGTCGTTGGTCAGGGAGAACTTCGAGAGGAGGTCGAGGGTGTACTGCGGGCCCAGGTCCTCCCCCGCGCTCGACCCGTCGCCCTGCCGGTAGAGCGCCTTCATGTCCCGCATCTGGAACTTCACGCAGTCCGCCCCCGCGTCGGCGGACAGGTCGACGAGGCGCTTGGCGAGCTCGAGCGAGCCGTTGTGGTTGATCCCGATCTCGGCGATGAGGAAGGCGGGGTGCCCCGGTCCCAGGGTGCGGTCCCCGATCCGCACCGTCGCGCGCGTCGCCGGGGTGGTGTGCTGCGTCATGCGTCGTCCTTCGCGCGTTCAGTCGTCTCGAAGTGGTGGCGTTCCTGCGCGAGCAGGAAGGCGTCGGTGATCCGCAGGTCGACATCGGTGTCGATGTCGACACCCTCGACCTCGTCCATCTCGAAGAGCGCGATGCGCCCCCCGAGCCGGTTGCCCAGCTCCCGGTAGACCCGGGTCCGGGTGACGTAGAGGGAGCCGGTCTCCCGGAAGCGGAGCTGCTCGCGGGTGAGGTCCTGCCTCCGCGGGCGGGCCGACACCTCGTAGTCGGCGCGCGGCGGGTCGCTCGCCCACCACAGGAAGGGCGCCTGCGGTACGACACCGACCATCGAGTCGGCGCCGGAGGTCTCGAACTCCGCCAGGGCCCGGTCGAGCGTGCCGTCCATGCGGATCGGGGACGTCGCTTGGAGGAGCATGACGACCTGGGGCTCGCGGCCGCGGGCGGCCATCTCGTCGATCGCGTGGAGGACGACGGGCTCGGTCGCCGTCGTGTCCTGCGCGAGGTCGGCCGGGCGGAGGAAGGGCACCTGGGCACCGGCGTGCCGGGCGATGCGGGCGATCTCCTCGTCGTCGGTGGAGACGACGACCTCGGCCCGGCCGTCGCCGACCGCGGTCATCGCGAGCGCCTGACGGATCGTCCACTCGATGAGGGGGCGCCCGGCGACGGGCAGGAGGTTCTTGCGGGGGATGCCCTTGCTGCCCCCGCGGGCGGGGACGAGGACGAGGACGCGGCCGTCGTGGGCGGCTTCCGCGGGCGTGGTCGTCGACGTCACGGTGCGCCTCCGACGAGGTGGGCGGCGATGGCCGCGGCGGGTTCGACCGGCGGGAGCGAGGGCGCCGGGGTCGGGTCGTCGCCCCACCGGGAGAGGCCGTACCGCTCCCAGAACTCCTCGAGCCACGGCGGGGGCGAGACGTGGGTCACCCAGCCGGGGATGCCCCGCGCGGCGGCCTCGAGCACCCCGGTCGAGAACATCCCGACGACCGGGCGGTCGACGCTCGACAACGGCGCGCCGGGGCCCTCGACCTCGATGCCCCGGCGCCGCCACAGGGCGTGCTGCCAGCGCGACAGGCGGTCCCGCTCGGACGGGTGCGGGCGATAGGTCGCGCCGGTCGCGCGGCAGAAGCCCCCGGCGGTGCGGGCCATCCCCCACCGGGACAGCTCGGCGCCGTGGAGCTGGCCGAGGAAGACGGGCCGGTCGTCGGGGTCGACCGTCGCCGGGCGCGCCGCGGCCTCCCACAGCAACTGGGAGCCGACGACGTGCGTCGTCACGTCGTCCCGGTCCGAGCGCCAGAACTCGGCGTCGGCGGCCGACCACGCCAGGAGCGCCGTGCCGGGCGCGAGCGGCGGGGCGTGCGGGGTGAGCAGGCCGTGCTGCACCGTGACGAACCGGGCGCCGCGACGGGCCGCCCAGGCGTGCATCGCCCCACCGAGCCCGGTGTAGTGACCCGCGGCGACGACGGCCCCGACGTCGCCGAGCCGGGGGTGATCGCCGCCGAGGTCGACCTCGGTCGACGTCCCGCGCGCACCGAGCGACGCGGGGTCGAGCGAGGTGGGGACGAGCAGGCCGCCGCCCGGCAGGTGGTTCAGGACGCGCAGGAGCGCCGCCCTCGAGCTGGGGTTCGCGGACTCGACGACGACGAGGTGGCGCGGGCGCTCGACAGCCGAGACGAGGGTGGCGGACGTGGGCGACGCCTGGTCGGTGCCCCGGCCGCGGACCGCCCGGAGACGGGCGACCGGGTCGGTCCCCCGCTGCCAGGTGCGCCACGCGTCGAGGTCCGCGGGGTGCGTCAGGCCCACAGCGCCTCCAGCTGTCGTACGCGGTGGACGAAGGTGTGCTCGGCCAACGTCCGTCGCCTCCCCGCTTCCCGGATCGCCCGGGCCCAACCGGGGTCTCGCGCGGCCCGCTGGTGGTGGTCGACGATCTCGTCGGCGTCGTGGAACACCAGGAGTTCCGTGCCCGGCTCGTAGAACGCGTCGACGTCGTCCCTGTCGATCAGCTGGAGGGCACCGGCGCCGCATGCCTCGAACGTGCGCATCGTGAATCCGTCCGTGACCGTCGAGCCGTGAATGTTCAGTGTCGCCGCGCTGCGGGCCATGACGCGGTGCGCCTCCTCGAGACCCACCTCCCTGGCACCCGGGACAGCGGGCGCCCCGAGGCGCCAGGTGCGGGCGCGATCGATCGGGTGGCCGCTCCAGTCCCGGCCGTAGGCACGCACCGGAATGCCTCGCTCGACGAGCCCTCTCA
>ERZ501016.157-NODE-157-length-29300-cov-16.839665_pt1 | contig 29300 bp, 26 predicted proteins | sample MGYA00248889_ERZ501016 | MGnify/ENA primary metagenome ERZ501016 (study PRJEB25958, sample SAMN03398594) | human skin metagenome | study: EMG produced TPA metagenomics assembly of the Human Skin Microbiome Metagenome (human skin metagenome) data set. | reverse complement strand
GGAGGTCACGCTCACGCCGCCTGACACATCAATCCACAGGTCTTGACTATTCCTCCCGTCACACGCACGAATATGCGTACCCCGCTGTGGCGTGTCAGGGTGCGGTCAGGTTTACTTGTCCTGGGTCACTGTGTGGTGGTTCCCCGTTGCTCTGGGTGAAGGGCTTCGCCTCGTGGAGGGTTCCCATGTCGTTGTGGGGTCTGGCTTCTCGTCGGGTGTTCGTGGCGGCCGTGGTTGCGGTGGGCGCGTTGGTCGCAGCGGATGGGACTGCGGCTGCGGTGCCTGAGGCTCCACCAGCACGTGTCCCGCAGGCCAAGCCGGCGGCGCCGCGGGTGGACTCGGCGCGGGACGTGGTGTCGGCGCGGGTGGCTGCGCGGGCGCAGGGCGCCCCGGTGGAGGCTCTCTCGGAGCGGTCCGAGTTCGCGCGGACGTGGGTGAACCCGGATGGGACGTTCACCACGCGCGCGTCGGTGGGGCAGACCAGCGTGAAGGACGCCACGGGCGCGTGGGCGGACGTGGACCTGACGATGGCGGCGGCGCTGGACGGTTCTGTGGCTCCGAAGCGCCCGGTGGTGGGGGTGCGGGTTGGCGCGGCGGGCACGAGTGTGGACCACGGCGCGGGACGCCAGGTGACGCTGGGGTGGACGGGACGGATGGGCAAGCCGGTCCTGTCGGGGGCGTCGGCGACGTGGCCGGACGTGGCGACCGGGGTGGACTACCGCGTGGACGCGCTGCGGAGCGGGTTCGAGTCGTTCTACGTGGTCAAGGACAAGTCCGCGGTGAACCCGGCTACGGGGTTGTCGTGGACGGTGCCGTTGAAGACCAGGGGCTTGATCGCGAAGCCGACCCCGGTTGGGGGAGTGGACTTCGTCGACGCGCACGGCAAGACGGTCTCGCGGCTGGCTCCGGCGTCTGCGTGGGACGCGAAGGTCGATCCCCGCTCGGGCGACCCCGCGAACCGGGTGCCGGTGAAGATGACTGTCGCCCAGGCCAACCCGGGCCAGGCGACGTTGACGGTGAGCGTGGACAAGGCGTGGGCGTCCGACCCGGCGCGGGTGTTCCCGATCGTGGTGGACCCGACGTACGCGTCGTTGACGGTCAAGCCGAGCTTCGACACGTTCGTGCAGTCGAACTTCACCACCGACGAGTCCGGGTCGACCGAGCTGAAGGCCGGCACCTATGACGGGTCGACGGTGGCGCGGTCCTTCCTGAACGTCCCGCTGGGCAGCTTCCACGGTCTGCAGGTGAAGTCCGCGTCGCTGCGGCTGCGGGAGGCGTGGTCGAGCTCGTGCACCGCGACCGGGATGAACGTGTTCGCCGCGAACCCGGCGTCGACGGCGACCCGATGGACCGCGCAGCCGTACATCAACCCGACCGTGTACGGGTCGGTGTCGGCGGCGAAGGGGTACTCGAGCGCGTGCCCGGCCGGTGACGTGAGTGTCCCGTTGACGAGCCTGTTCCAGGCGTGGTCGACCGCGTCGTCCTCGACGGGCGCGGTGGCGTTGAAGGCCGCGAGCGAGACGGACATCCGGTCGTGGAAGAAGTTCGCGTCCTCAGAGACGGCGACGCCGCCGGTGTTCACGATCACCTACAACCGCAAGCCGAACGCTGCCGCGGCCCCAGCGATGACGTTCCCCGCGGTGACGTACAAGGCCCCGACCTGGACGTCGTCGTTGATCTACACCCCGGACCTGACGCCGGAGTTCCAGATGGCGGCGACCGACCCTGACGGCAACGACGTCACCCTCAAGGTCGAGATCCACACCACGAACACCGCCGCCACCAACGCGACCCCGCTGACGTCGTGCCAGGTCAAGGCCGCCTCAGGGCAGGCCGGCAAGTGCTCGGTGCCCGGCACCCTGTCCGACAACGCGGTCTACTACGCCCGCGTCGCGGTGCAGGACGACCAGGGCCTGTGGAACGGGACCTGGTCGCCGTGGACGACGTTCCGCACCGCCGCCGGCATCCCCGCCAAGCCGGTCGTGTCCTGTCCGGCCCCGTACCAGACCAGCGGGTCGTGGACCGACACCGCGCCCACCGCGCCGGTGACGTGCACGATCACCGCGGCCGGTGCCACGACCAGCACCCCGGCGTACATCCACTACCGGCTCGACGGCGCCGCGGAGAAGACCGTCGCGATCACCCCCTCCAGCGACCCGAGAACCGCCAAGACCACCGTCACCATCCCCACCACCACGGGCGGGCACTCGATCGAGGCGTGGAACGCCTCGATCACCGGGAAGCTGTCCGCCCACGTCACCCACACCCTCGGGTGGGGCAACGCGGCCATGACCACCCCCACCCCGGCCCCCGCCGCCACCGTGGACGGTCAGCAGGTCGCCGCCGGCGTGCGGGTCGCGGCCACCACCACCGGCGCGATCCGGGTCGCCGCAGCCGGGCCCCCGAAGGGCTCCGCGACGACCGTCACCGGCAAGGTCCAGTGGCGCGTGTCCGGGTACGGCACCACCGAGACCGGCAAGTGGAACGACGCGACCGGCCTGACCGGCGTGTCCCTGACCGGGACCGGGTCCTCGACGACGTCGCTGGTGTATTCGGCGGCGTGGGACTCCATGACCGCTGACGTCGACAACGCCCAGACCCCCGCGGTCACCCTCAACGACCGCGTCCCGGTCCTGATCGACGTGCAGGTCTGCTTCACCTACTCCACCGGCACCCAGTGCACCTGGTCGGCGTCCCCGGTCACCATCTCCCGGGTCCCGCACGCCTTCGGCAACGGCTTCCCCACGTCCGACGCCGGCCCCGGGCAGGTCGCCCTGTTCACCGGCGAGTACAACCAGTCGGCCACTGACGTGTCCGTGCCCGGGTACACCGGTGACCTGACCCTGTCCCGGTCCCACTCCACGTACGGCAACAACACCACCGCCCAGGCCACCCCCGCCGCCAGCGTGTTCGGGCCGGGCTGGACCGCGAACCTGGACGGCTCGGACGCCGGCCTGGCCGGGCTGACCCCGATCGACGCCACCCACATCGACGGGTCCATGGTGTTCGCCGCCGAGGACGGCACCACCCTCATCTACCGCCCGGTCGACGGGCTGCGCCGCACCGGCGCGACCATGAACCCCAAGGCGTGGGTGCCCGCGGACGACGACACAGCCCTGGACGGCACCACCCTGGCCTGGAACGAGCAGACCAAGACGTTCACCCTCACCGAGGCCGACGGCACCACCACCACGTTCACCGCCACCAAGGCCCCCACCACCGGCGCCGCCGGCCAGTTCGCACCCGCCACCGTCACCGAGCCCGGGTCCGGCACCACCACCTACACCCGCAACACGACCGGACTCGTGACCCGGATCCTGGCGCCCGTCCCCGCCGGGATGACCGCCGCGGACTGCCCCGACAACGGCAGCACCACCGGCCTCAAGCCCGGCTGCCGCGCCCTGCGCGTCGCCTACGGCACCAACGGGGCACCGGCCGGGCAGGTCGGGTCCGTCGCGATGGAGATCTACACCCCCGACGCGCTGACCGTGAAGGCCTGCGACGGCACCAGCAGCACCGCCGCGGCCGGGTCGATGGCCACCGTCCCGGTCGCCTGCTACAGCTACGACGCCAGCAAGCGCCTCACCAAGGTCACCGACCCCCGCTCCGGGCTCGGGACCAGCTACACGTACGGCGCCCAGAACGAGATCACCACCATCACCCCCGCCGGGCAGGCCCCCTACCAGCTCGCGTACGCCACCAGCGACTCCCGGTTGAAGCTCGCCAGCGTGTCCCGCCCCAACCCGGGCGGTCAGGGCGCCACCGCCCTGACCCGCGTCCGGTACGGGATCCAGGGCCAGGCCGGTCTGCCCGACATGAGCAGCGCCATGACCAGCCGCTGGGGACAGACCAACCCGCCCACCTACGCGGCCGCCGTGTTCGGCCCCGACTACACCGGCAACACCGACACCGTCACCGGTGACGACTGGCGGTACGCCGACCTGTCCTACACCGACCAGGCCGGGTACACCATCAACACCGCCTCCTACGGCACCGGCACCTGGCTGCCCACATACACGCGGTACAACACCCAGGGCAACGTCACCCTCGAGCTGGACGCCGACGCGATCCAGCGCGCACTGGCCTGGACCGCCGACAACCCCCTGCCCGACGGGCAGGCGTACGACGCGTCCGCGCTCGGCACCGTCACCGACTACAACCCCGACACCACCACGAGCACCGTGGCCGGTGTGCCCGCGAAGGCCCCCGCGGGGTCGTTCGTGACCGACGTGTGGGGACCCCAGCGGCCCTCAGTCCTGCGCGACGGAACCACCACGACCGTGCGCCCGCACACCAAGACCCTCTACGACCAGGGCGCCCCCAACAACGGCGTGAACCCCAAGACCGGCACCGGGTACGGCCTGGCGACCACGGTCACCGTGACCGCGGCCGACACCACCGGCACCGACGTCGAGACCACCGCCCGCACCATTACCGGGTACGAGCCCAAGACACCCGGTGACGACGCCACCAGCGGCTGGACCCTCGGCGCCTCGACGTCCACCACTACGGACATGAACCTGAACGGGACCGTGGACGCCGGCGACATCACCGCCCGCACCTTCCACGACGCCGAAGGCCGCACCACCGAGACCCGCCAGCCGTCCGAGGCGAACACCGGTGGGGGAGCAGGCACCACCCTCACCAGCTACTACACCGCTGCCGCGCAGACCGGCGCCGACGCCGCCTGCGGCGGCCACCCCGAGTGGGCCGGCCTGGCATGCGCTACTCGTCCGGCCGCGCCACCCCCAGGACAGACCCTTCCCGACGAACGAGCCACGAAATACACCTACCAGCTCGCGCCCGCCGCCACCGTGGAGACCAGCGGCGCCGTCACCCGCACCACCACCAGCACGTACCTGCTCGACGGGCGCGCCGACACCGTCACGACGACCGTGGCCGGGCTCGCCTCGAGCGCGGCCCGACCCGGCACCAAGACCCTCTACGACCCCGCCACCGGGATCGCGACCGGGACCGTCGAGCTCGACAGCAACGGGCAACCGACCGGGCCCAGCCAGTCCGCCACGTTCGACACGTGGGGTCGCCAGACCAGCACCACGAACCAGCTCGGTGACAAGGCCACCACCAGCTACGACACCGCCGGGCGGGTCGCGTCCGTCACCGACGCCAAGGGCACCACGAGCTACGGGTACGACGGCACCGACCTCGCCGGGAAGACCGAGCACCGCGGGATGACCACCCGCGTCATCATCACCCGCTCCGCCGGCAAGGGCGACATCACCTACACCGGCGCCTACGACGCCGACGGCAAGCTCTACCGGCAGAGCATGCCCGGCCAGCTCGAGCAGACCACCACCTACGACGACGCCGGTGAACCTACCGGCCTCGCCTACACCGGGCAGGTCACCCCCTACACCACCAGCGCCGACGCCGACGGCAACACCGTCTACACCCCCGGCACCCCCACCCGCGGCGTGTGGATGGCCTGGACCCAGGCCAACGACCCCGCCGGCCGCGTCGTACGCGACTACACCGGACAAGGCGCCGCGTTCGACGGGAAGGCCGGCACCACCGACACCCCCACCAACGTCGCCAAGCCTGGGGATGCCATCGGCTACGACCGCGCCTACACCTACGACCAGGCCGGACGCCTCAGCAAGGTGACCGACCGGACCGCCACGACGACGGGCACCACCGTCACCCCCGACACCGACGCCACCACGACCGACGGCACCACCAGCAGCATCCCCTGCCAGGTCCGTACCTACGGCTTCGACGGCACCCTGGGCGTGAACGGGAACCGGACCAGCCACCGCGTCGAAGACCACGCCGACGGCTCCTGCGCCAGCACACCCAGCCAAGTGCTGGACAAGACGTACGCGTACGACACCGCCGACCGCCCCACCACCGGCACCAACGCCGTCGGCGCGTACACGTACGACGAGCTCGGGCGGCAGACCCTCGTGCCCGCCGTCGACGCCCCCGACCCGGCCAGTGGGGACATCACCCTCGGGTACTTCGACAACGACCTCCCCGCCAGCGCGCGGCAGGGCGGCACCGACACCACCTTCACCCTCGATGTCGCGGGTCGGCGTCTGACCCAGCGCACCACCAGCACCGGCGGGGCCGTGCAGTCCCAGACCGTGGTGCGGCACTACACCGACGGCACCGACAACCCGTCCTGGACCGTCATCACCCCCGACGGCGGAACCCCAGCCACGACGCGGTTCGCTGAGTCGCTCGGCGGAGACCTCGGCGCCCAGCTCGCCCAGGACGGGGCCGTCGACCTGACCCTGACCACCCTGCACGGCGACACCGCCACCACCCTCACCATCCCCGCCGACCAGTCACAAGACGCCGCAGCCACACGGATCAACGGGTGGAGCGACTACACCGAGTACGGCACCCCCAGAAACCCCTGGGCCACCATGAACGTCGACGGGCCCCTCGGCTACGGATGGCTCGGAGCCAAACAACGCTCCACCACCCTCGAAACCGCCGGCCTCACCCTCATGGGCGACCGCTACTACAACCCCACCCGCGGCGCCTTCACCAGCCTCGACCCCGAACCCGGCGGCAACCCCACCGCCTACACCTACCCCCTCGACCCCATCAACAGCTACGACCTCGACGGACGCCGGCAAGAGGTAGGCGGGTACGGTGGAGGAGGCGGAGGCGGCTCCAGTTACGGCGGCAACTTCGACCTGTACGACACCCGCAAGAACGGCAAGGGTGTCGTGGGTGCCGCCTACCGAAACCGAGGCGCGATCGCGAGAGAAGCGGCTCTAACTTTCATCCCAGGCGGAGTGTTCGTACGCGCGTTGAGAATAGGCGCCAAGGCCTATCGACTCGCCCGCGCAGCCAATGCGGCGAGCAAAGTACGATACGGAAGACGATTGAAGGCCCTAAACGGAGGAAAGAATCGGGTTTCCATTAAGCGCCGCGGGCGTCAATACCATTACGACGTGGCGGGCGACGCACACTTCGAGAAGTCGACCCAGAGGTATATTCATACTCCCCACAAATATCATATTCGATTCAACGGGAAGGGTCAGCCGAACTTCCGCTCACCCACCACTCCCATGGTCTGGTCTGACCTGGCACGCGTCCGAATCCATTTACACTACCGGAGGTAGCTAATGATTACGTCGGCGAGTCCCGGTAACCTGGGCGCTTGGAGACTCAACTACGATGAGATCGAGGTGCCTTTCCATCCCATCCCTCTTGACTTAAAGAACGACTACGCCACGGACACCGTCCTATACGATGGTGAGTCCTTTGAGATCATACTCACTTCTCCACGTGGAGTAGACGGGCCCACACGAATCAAGCTTGTGTGGATCGGCGCGAAAGTTCATAAGCTGTCCATAGAGTGTCTTTCCTACGGGCATAATCTGCGCTTCTTCGCCGCCTTATTGACAAGAGAAAACGCAGATAGTCTGTCCTTCACGGTTCTCTTAGAGGCCTCCGAAATCGATCTCACCGCCTCGCGACTGTCGGTTTTTCTGGAATAGGTCTCCGATATGTATCGGGCTATCGAAAGGTTGCCCGTACGGCCGGGCGGATGCGCCCGGGGCGGGCTGGAGAAATGGCTAGTGTGGACTGTGTTCGAGAGCTGACGCACAGCGTCCAAGTCGGCAATCAGAGCAGCCGCTACCCTGGCCGCTCCGGTCCAGTCGTGCAGTCCTATTGCCCGGGATAATGCACGGAATCCCGTGTCATAACGACTGCCTGGCGTCTCGCAGGGCACACTGGGTCGCATGACCACGATCGACTGGGAGAGCTCGGGCTGGGGGCTGCGCATCAGCTCGGTCGACGAGCTCATGCGCCTCGTCTCTCGGCTGACACTGACCCGCGTTCTGGGCGAACGGATCGTCTGGCGTGGGGTGCGGTGCGCGTCCTGGCCGATCGAGTCGTCCCTGCAGCGCGCCATCCGCGACTATCCGGATTACTACGCGGCGGCACGCCACGAACGCGGGCCCGACCTGCTGCGACAGGCTGAGCGCTCCTTGATCACGCTGGCCAGGGACTGGGGCATCGGAGCCAACAACGGCGCCTTCCACACCGACCTTCAGGTCCTGGCCACCCTGCAGCACCACGGCGTCCCGACCCGCCTCTTGGATGTGACCACCGACCCGGTGACTGCGCTGTGGTTCGCCTGCGCCTTCCCACCGTCGAGGGGCGAAGATGACAGCGAGGACGCCGCCCTGTTCGCGTTCGCCACAGCAGGAGAGGAAGAGCTCACCATGACCGTCCCGGAAGGGACCGTTAGCGAGCTCGACGATGGGTTGGCATGGTCCCTGAACCAGGCGCTGAGCGCTGGTGCCTCGCGTCCGGTCCTGGTCCGGCCCGCGTTTCCTGACGCGCGGATGCTCGCCCAGTCCGGGCGGTTCCTCATCGGACAGCCCGCCTCGCAGGCACCGGAGGGGGCCGCGGACGATGAGCGCCGCGAGAGCCCGATCCCCGGCCTGCGCGCCGTTACCTACGACCAGGTCGAGGCGTCGTCAAACGGACCGAGTTTGAGGGCGCTGCTGGAGCACGAGCCACCGAGCGAGCCAGTGCACATCCCGTTCGCCGCCGTGGTCATCCCCCGAGCGCTCGTCCGCGAGGTCTGCGAGGTGGTCCTGGACCAGTACGACAAGACCTACCGGGCGCTGCTGCCCGACCCCGCCGGCCTGGCCGATGCCGTGCGTCAGCAGGCTGTCCGCCTGCCGCAGTGGGCCCCCCGGCACGGGCCTACGGTCTCCGACGGCGTCATGAAGAAGCTTGATGACCGGGTCGATGAACAGCTCCGTGCCAGCGGCCCGCTGTAGGAGACCACGTCCGTGCACCCTCATCTCCCGTCCACTCGCAACCTGACCGCCCCCCCCGTCTCGGACCCGGGCCGAGTGGTCGAAGAGCTAGCAGCCGGCGAGCCCCTGTCGGCCGAGGAAGCCGCATACGTCGCGGCCGCTCGGGCCCAGAACACGATGCGTGGGTACGCCTCGGACTGGCGAGAGTTCACCGCGTGGTGCGCCCAGCACGACCGTGCCCCGTTGCCGGCGGCCGCCTCGACCGTGACGGCATACCTGTCAGACCTGGCCGCCGCAGGAGCCAAGGTCGGCACTATGTCCCGCCGACTGTCAGCGCATCGGCCCTCCCCGCGGGCGCACGCGATCCCAGACATGAAGACCCTCAACCGTCTCGTCAAGGCGTGCAGTAAGGCCCACCATTCCTACAGCGACTTCGTGATGCTCGCGGCGCTGCTGGCCGCACGGTCCTCGGAGGTATCCGGACTGCAGGTCGGGGACGTGGACTTTGGTAAGAACCTTGTCGTGATCCGCAGGCAGGTCTTCCCCGGCAAGGGCGGCCTGGTGACCACGCCGACCAAGAGCCGCAAAGAGCGCCGGGTGCCGATCCTCGAACCGCTCCGTCCTGTCCTGGATCGTCTCACCGAGGGCAAGCAGCCGGAAGACTCGTTGCTCGTTGGACCGAAGGGCGGCTACCTCACCACCGCGACCGTCCGCGACGCCACCGACTGGGACAGATCGTCGCGGGGCTCGGACTGCCCGACCTCACCCGCCACGGCTTGCGCCACACCGGGGCGACCTGGATGGCCGACGCCGGCATCCCGTTGCACGTGCTGCAAGACATCCTCGGCCACGCCTCAATGGAAACCACCCGCGGCTATCTCCACCCCGACGACCGGCATCTCGTCGGCGGCCGAGCAGGCCAACGCCTTCCTTTCCGCCGCCGGACAGCGCAAACAGGCCCGGCGCAGCGGCCCCTCGGCCAAGGGCCTGTGATGCGCGCCCGCCTACGCGCGAGCAGCCTCGCAGTCGTTCTGGTCCCCTTTTGGTCCCCTTATCCACAGGGAGTCGGGTCGAGGAGGCGCCGCTGTCCACAGGCGACCGCCCGACGCCACACCAGGGGGACCAGAGGGGGACGACGAAAACGACCCCCGGACATGACGAAGCCCAGGCGAGAAACCTGCTCTCACCTGGGCTTTTACGTCGGGCTGACAGGATTTGAACCTGCGACCCCTTGACCCCCAGTCAAGTGCGCTACCAAGCTGCGCTACAGCCCGTTGCCCACTGCGGTGAGCGACACGTCACCTTAGCGCACGAGCGGCCACGATTCCCAATCGATCCCGCCCACCGCTGCCGCCCCGCAGGAGCGCCCATCCCAACCCTCACACAACGGGAATGTCTGTCCTCTCCCGGTCGTTGAACGATCCAGGAACCACCGAGAGGAACCCCCATGTCCCCACGCCGCACGAAGGCCTACCTCGACGCCCGCCACCTGCTGCGCAAGCACCAGGAGACCCACGGGGAGCTGCGCGGCGTGATCGCGCGCCGCACCGAGAGCGAGCCCACCGGCCACGAGTGACGCGGGCTCGGCCCACAGACCGGCGCGGATCCACCTCCTACCCCCTTGGAGGTGGATCCGCGCCTTTGTCGTGCGGGGACCGCGGTTGCGAGGAGGTCAGCGCGGCGGGGTGCTGCGCAGGTATTCCTCCAGGCTCGTCGGCCGCGAACCGGTGAGCTCGTGGACGGCACTGCTCACCGTCGCCATCGTGCCGTCGGCGATCGCGGTGTAGGTGCTCACCCAGGCGTCGACCTGCCAGTCGGGGGCGCCGTAGCCGGCCCGGGAGGCGTATGCCTCGTCGAGCGTCTCGTCGTGATAGCTGACGCGCGTCCCCCGCACCGCCAAGATGGTGCTCGCCACCTCGTCGAGGGTCAGCGCCTGCGGCCCCGTGAGGTCATAGGTGCGGTTGGTGTGCGCGGCCGGGCCCGACAGCACCGCGGCCGCCGAGCGCGCGACATCGGCTCGCGCGACGAACGCGCAGGCGCCCTCTCCCGCAGGTCCGCGGATGACCCCGTCCTCGCCCACCAGCGCCTCGGTGAAGTCGAGGTAGAAGCTGTCGCGCAGGAAGGTCCACGCCATGCCGGAGGCCTTGACGTGCTCCTCGGTGGCGTGATGGTCGCGCGCGAGGGTGAAGGTCGCGTCCTGCGCGGCGCCGAGGAAGGACGTGTAGACCACGTGCCGCACCCCGGCCGCCGCCGCCGCGTCGACGAAGGTGCGGTGCTGCGCCAGGCGGTCCGCGCTCTCGGACGCCGACACCATGAGCAGCACGTCGACCCCGGCCAGCGCCCGCGTCGCCGCGTCCAGGTCGCCGAACTCGGCGGCGGCGACGTCCGTGACTGCGTCGTGGGGCGGCACCCGCGGGCTGGACGGGTCACGCACGACGAGGCGGTGCGGCATACCGGCCCGGTCGAGGAGCTGCGAGACCGCGCCCCCGAGCTGCCCGGTCGCCCCCGTGATGGCCAGGGTCGTGCTCGTCATCAGGTCCTCCTCGACGTCGTCGTGGGTCGGGTGCCGTGGGTGCCAGCCCGACTCTCCCCGGCCGTACGCCGGGCGCCTACCGCGACTGGCGGCCGCGCTTCTCGCGCACGCGCACCGAGATCTCGATCGGCGTGCCCTCGAAGCCGAACTCCTCGCGCAGCCGCCGCTCGAGGAACCGGCGGTAGCCGGCCTCGATGAAGCCGGACGCGAAGATCACGAACCGCGGCGGCCGCGTGGACGCCTGCGTCGCGAACAGGATGCGCGGCTGCTTGCCTCCGCGCACGGGGTGCGGGTGGGCGGCGACGATCTCGCCGAAGAACGCGTTGAGGCGCCCGGTGGGTACGCGCATGTCCCACGAGTCCAGCGCCGTCTCGAGGTAGGGCACGAGCTTGCCGGTGTTGCGCCCGGTCAGCGCGGACAGGTTGACGCGCGGCGCCCACTGGATCTGCACGAGCTCTCGCTCGATCTCGCGCTCCAGGTAGTAGCGACGCTCCTCGTCCACGGTGTCCCACTTGTTGTAGGCGACGATCAGGGCACGCCCCGCGTCCACGACCTGCTGGATGACGCGGATGTCCTGCTCGGAGATGGGCTCGCCGGCGTCGACGAGGACGATCGCGACCTCGGCCTTCTCGAGGGCCGACTGGGTGCGCAGGCTGGCGTAGAAGTCGGCGCCGCGGGTCTGGTGGACGCGCCGCCGGATGCCGGCGGTGTCCACGAAGCGCCACGTGGTGTCGCCGAGGCGGATCAGCTCGTCGACGGGGTCGCGGGTGGTGCCGGCGACGTTGTCGACGACGACGCGCTCCTCCCCCGCCAGCTTGTTGAGCAGCGAGGACTTGCCGACGTTGGGGCGACCGAGCAGCGCCACGCGGCGGGGCCCGCCGCGCTCGTAGGCACCGCCGACCTTGGACACCTCGGGCAGCACCCGCAGCACCTCGTCGAGCACGTCGCCGGAGCCGCGGCCGTGCAGCGCCGAGACGGGCCACGGCTGGCCGAGCCCGAGGCCCCAGAGCATGGCGGCGTCGGCCTCGGCGCGCTGGTCGTCGACCTTGTTGGCCACGAGGATCACGGGCTTGCCGGAGCGGCGGAGCATCTTGACGACGGCCTCGTCGGTGTCGGTGGCCCCGACGGTGGCGTCCACGACGAACATCACGGCGTCGGCCAGCTCGACGGCGACCTCGGCCTGCTCGGCGACGCGCAGGTGGATGCCCTTGGCGTCGACCTCCCAGCCGCCGGTGTCGACGAGCGTGAACCGTCGCCCGGTCCACTCCGCCTCGTAGGCGACTCGGTCGCGGGTCACGCCGGGCACGTCCTCGACGACGGCCTCGCGGCGGCCGAGGATGCGGTTGACCAGGGTGGACTTGCCGACGTTGGGGCGGCCGACCACGGCGAGCACGGGCAGCGGCCCAGCGTTGTCGTCGTCGTCCTGCGAGCCCGGCTCGGCGTCGATGAGGGCGCGGTCCTCGTCGGACAGCTCGAAGTCCTCGAGCCCCGCCCGCAGCGCCTGCTCGACCCCCTCGTCGAGGGCGCCCTCGGCCGCGGGCCCCACCGGGGTCTCGTCGGAGGTCGGGTTGTCGTGGTCGGTCACGTGAGCGGTCCTTCAGCAGTCCTTGCCGTATGCCGCGGAGCGGGCACCGGCATCCCATTGTCCCTCACGCCCCGCCGCGGCCCGAACGAGCGACGCGACGCGCCCACCTGTCCCACCGGACGGGCATCCGCGCAGCCACCCTCACCGGGGTCCTGGCCACGAACCCCGGCGACGCGACGCATCCGGACGACCAGCGAGGCCGCCGGCGAGACCTTGCCGGACGCGTAGGTCGACAGCCGCGACGGTGACGTGCCGATGCGCTCGGCGAAGGCCTTGCGCGACAGTCCGCTCGCGGCGACGAGCGCCGTGACCTCGTCGGCCACCGCCGCCTTCTCGGCAGCCTCGGCGGCCGCGCGTGCGTCGGCGATCGAGCGCTGCAGGAGCGGCGTCACGCCATACGGCTGCTCGTAGTTGAAGTAGTCCTCGAGCGAGCGCGCCACCGGGCCCCACGGGTCGGCCTGGACGGCGCGGTGGATCCGGCGCCAGTCGGCCAGACCGCCGCGCTCGACGGCCGTGACCAGGCCCTCGTAGGGCCACGACTCGACCGGGTCGCTCGGGTCGGCGTCGACGTTGCGAAAGCTCAGCGCCATCACTCGCCCCCGTCCACCATGGCCGCGGCCAGGTCTGCGCACACCTGCACCACCGCCGACCAGTCGTGCCACCGGGGCAGCAGCCCCTTGTATCGAGGCAGCTCGTCGATCGTGCGGCGGTCGCGGGGGTCGGGCTGGGCCAACCGCTCCACGAGAAGTGTTGACACGGCACCCTGCTCGTCGGATCGGTCCGCGTAGTAGTCGTCGATGGCGAGCAGCGTCGTCACGGCAGGCGCGTGACCCATCGCGTCCGCCAGGGCAGCGACGTCGAGGTAGTCCCGGGTCTGATTGCGCTGGACCACCAGGTAGGCCTTGACGCGCAGGGTCTCCTCGATCGTCGGCACCACCAGCTCCCCGGCGCCGGCCACCTCGACGCGCGCCGTCTCCAGCGGGCGACGCCGTCGCAGCTGTCGAAGCCCTGCCTCGACCCCGTCCAGGGAGCCGAGGATGGTGAACGGCGGCGACGACGCCCGCACGCTGGTGGCCCAGCCGTCGCTCGCCTCGACCGCGTCAAGGACAGCCCCGTAGCGCTCGACCAGGTCGGTCAGGACATGGTCGTGGTCGAAGGACTGGCGGTGACCGGCGTAGTAGGCGGCTGCCGAGCCACCGACCAGCACGGCATCCGGCACCAGCCGCTGGAGCCGGACGGCCGACTGCAGCACCTCCGCGAGCACATCCATGAAATGATCATATCTGATAACGAGCCATGGCCATCATCGGTGGGCGGCGACGTGCTCGCGCAGGTGCTCGTGGATCTGGGACGTCGCGAGGCGGAGGCGCTCGCGACCGGGGACGCCGGCGGGCGCCTCGACGGAGAAGGGTTCGCCGAACGCCACCACCATCCGCGCGCCCGGTCGTGGCAGCGACCCGGCACCTCGTCCGGGAGCGCGCGTGCCGACGCAGGCCACGGGCACGACCTGCGCGCCGGTCTGCAGCACGAGCCAGGCGGCGCCCTGCTGCACGGCGGCGACCTCTCCGGTGCCGCGGGTGCCCTCGGGGAAGACACCGACCACTCCCCCGGCGTCCAGCACCGTGCGGGCCGAGGCCAGGGCACGGCGGTCGCCGGTGGCGCGGTCGACGGGGATCTGGCCGAGACGCAGCAGGAGGCGACCGACGCGGCCGGCATACACCTCCTGCTTGACCAGGAAGTGCGGGGTGCGCGGCGCGACCGCGGCGACCAGGGGGCCGTCGAGCAGGCCGCTGTGGTTGGCGACGAGGACCACCGGCCCCGACGTGGGGAAGGACGCGCGCCCCAGCACGGACAGGCGGTACATCCGCAGGACGCCGCGCACCACGCGGGCGGTGGCGCCCATGAGGCGGTCGCTCGCGCGTGCGGGATCGAGCTCGGGGCGGGCCTCAGTCACGGATGCGGCCCAGGTCGGACGCGATCTGGTCGAGCACCGCCTCGACCGAGCCCTGCAGGCTGAGGTCGGAGGTGTCGATCGTGGTGACGCCAGGCGCGGCCTGCATGAAGCTCGACACGGTCGAGTCGTCGCGGTCGCGGCGCACGATCTGGTCGCGGGTCGCCTCGACGTTGGCGGTGGAGGCGTTGCCGTGCAGCTCGGTCGAGCGTCGCGCGAGGCGGGCCTCCTCGCTGGCGTAGAGCAGGATCCGCACGTCCGAGTCCGGGGCGACGACGGTGGTGATGTCGCGGCCCTCGGCGACGATGCCACCGCGCTCGCGCCCGACCAGACCGATGATCTCGCGCTGGCGGCGACGCAGCTCGTCGCGGACGTCGAGGTTGGTGGCGACGGCGCTGACCTGGGTCGAGATCTCGGTCGTGCGGATCGGCACGGAGATGTCCGTCCCCCCGACCTCGACGCCCGGCGCCTCCGGGTCGGTCCCGATGGTGAGCGGCATGGCTCGCACCGCGGCGGCCACGCCCTCGGCGTCGGTCAGGTCGACGTGCTGGTCCAGGCACCACCAGGTGGCCGCGCGATACATCGCCCCGGTGTCGAGGTAGCCATAGCGCAGCCGCGACGCGACCGCTCGCGCGACGCTGGACTTGCCCGACCCCGAGGGCCCGTCGATGGCGACGACGACCAGGTCAGGGCCGTTCATGTGGTCGCCTGGCGGGGTCGGTGCGGGGGTCTGCGAGGCGCGGCTGGTCATGGCCGCGAGCCTAGTGGATGCGCCATCCGGTGGACTGCAGGTGGGTGCGCAGGCGGTCGCTCGTAGCGGGCAGCACGGACACCTCGGCCAGCGCCACGGGATGACCGACAGCGTGCTCCAGGTGCAGGTCCTCGATGTTGATGCCCGCGTCGCCGACCTCGGCGAAGAGCCTGCCCAGGGAGCCCGGCTCGTCGGGGATCACGACCGTGACCACGTCGTATGCCGTGGGGGCGCCACCGTGCTTGCCGGGGACGCGGGCACGGCCGCGGTTGCCGTCGTCGAGGAGGCGGGCGAGCACGGCTCGGGCACCCGGCGCGTCCCGCTCCGGGGTGTGGTGATGCGCGGTGGCGGCCTCGTCGGCGAGCGCCCCGAGCGCGTCCAGCGCCGCCGCGAGGTCCGACTGGACGTCGAGCAGCACCTCGCGGACCCCGGCGGCGTTGCCCGCGAGGATCTGGGTCCACAGCTGGGGGTCGCTGGCGGCGATGCGGGTGACGTCCCGCAGGCCCTGGCCGGCGAGGCCCACGGCATGCTCGTCGCGGTCCCGCAGCCGGGCCGCGGTGAGCGTGGCCATGACCTGGGGGACGTGCGAGACGGCCGCGACGGCGGCGTCGTGCTCCTCGGCGGTCATCACGACGACCTCGCCACGGGCCGCCCGAGCCAGGACGCGCACCGTCTCCACGGCCTGCGGGGTCGAGTCCGGCGTCGGCACGACGACCCACGCCCGCCCCTCGAACAGGTCGGGCCGTCCGGCGACCGCGCCGGATCGCTCGCGCCCCGCCATGGGGTGGCTGCCGACATACCGCTCGGACGACCCCGGCCCCGCGAGCGCCGCGACGCCGGAGGCGATGGCCCCCTTGACCGAGGCGACGTCGGTCACGACGGCGGCTGGCCAGCGGTCGAGCTGCTCGACCACCACGCCGGCCGCCACGTCCGGGGGCGCGGCGACGACCACCACGTCGGGCGTCTCGTCGTCGATGGTGCCGGCCCCCAGGTCACGGGCCAGGGCCACCGCCGTCGGGGACGGGTCCTGCAGGCTGACCTGCCACCCGGCGGCGCGCAGCGCCAGCCCGACCGACGTGCCGATCAGGCCGGTGCCGACGATCCGGGCACGTCGGGTCGGACCCGGGCTCACAGCTGGGCGGCGTCGTAGAGGGAGGAGACCTCGGCCCGCGTCAGCGCGCGCATCTTGCCGGCCTTGAGGGTGCCGAGGCTGACCTCGCCCACCTTGATGCGCACGAGGTTGAGCACGGGGTGCCCGACGGCCTCGAGCATGCGCCGGACGATGTGCTTGCGGCCCTCGTGCAGCACGATCTCGACCACGGCCTTGCCGGGCGAGGAGTCGACGACCTTGAACGAGTCGACCCGCGCCGGGCCGTCCTCGAGCTCGACGCCCTCGCGCAGCTGCTGGCCGAGGTCGCGTGGCAGCGGCCCGGGGACCTGCGCGAGATAGGTCTTGGTGACGCCGTAGGCAGGGTGCTGCAGACGGTGCGCGAGCTCTCCGTCGTTGGTGAGCAGGAGCAGCCCCTCGGTGTCCTGGTCGAGCCGACCGACGTGAAAGAGCCGCTGCTTGCGGCCCTCGCCGAGGTAGTCGCCGATGTCCACGCGACCGAGCTCGTCGTGCATGCTCGTGACGACGTTGAGCGGCTTGTTGAACGCCAGGTAGACCTTGCTCTCGTCGAAGATCACCCGCTCGCCGTCCACGTGGACCTGCTGGGTCTCGGGGTCGACGCGCACGCCCATGTCGGTGACGACGTGCCCGTCCACCTGGACGTGGCCCTCCGCGATGAGCCGCTCGCAGGTGCGGCGGCTGCCGACGCCGGCGCCCGCCAGGAGCTTCTGCAGGCGGGTGCCCTCGGGGTTGTGGACGTCGACGTAGGGCTCGGAGGAGCGGGGTCGCTGCGGCTGCTGGGCGCGGCGCTGCCCGGCGACCCGCTTGGCGCCCGGCCCCATGCGACGCGGGGCTCCCGGCGCGCTCGAGCGGCTGGTGCCGCCCGAGCCGCTGCGGCGGCCTCCGCCGGCGGACCCGGACGACCGGTTGGACCTGTTCGGCTGCGGACTCATGTCAGCGCCCCTGTTCTGCGATCTCGTCGAGGATGTCGGTGTCTGGCAGGTACGGCGCCAGGGCCGGCAGCTCGTCCAGGCTCGTGAGGCCCATCCGCTGCAAGAAGTAGGGGGTCGTGCCGTAGAGCACGGCCCCGGTGGTCTCGTCGTGGCCGGTCTCGGTGATCAGGCCACGGGTCATGAGGGTGCGGATGACGCCGTCGACGCTGACGCCGCGGACCCCGCTGACGCGGGCCCGGGACACCGGCTGGCGGTAGGCGATGACCGCGAGGGTCTCCAGGGAGGCCTGGGTGAGCTTGGCGCGCTGCCCGTCGAGCAGGAACTTCTCCACGGCCGGGGTGTACTCCGGGCGGGAGTAGATGCGCCAGCCACCGGCGAAGTCCCGCAGCTGGTAACCACGCGAGCCCTCGTCGTACTCCCGGGCCAGGTCGGCCAGCTGCTCGCGCACCTGGTCGAGGGGGACCTCAAGCGCCGCGGCGAGGGTGCTCTCGTCGATCGGCTCCTCCACGACCATGAGGACGGCCTCGAGCGCACCGCGCAGCCCGGCCGGGAAGTCGCGGACATCGAAGACCTCCTCCTCGACCTGAGGTTGCGGCTCGACGGCCTGCACCTCGACCTGAGCCTCAGACATTCGCCTGGCCTCCTTCGTGGTCCTGACCAGCAGGTATGTCGTTCGCTGCCGCCAGGGCGGCCTCCGCCAGGAGGCGCTGCTCCTCGTCGCTGGGCTCCCCCTCGCGCTCGGTCACGGATTCGCCGCCCGCGAGCACGGCGGCGGCGGCCACGTCGGCGGCTGCGGCCATGTCGGCGGCGTCGAACTCCCCCGTGATCTCCACGTCCTCGCGGTCCTCGCCGGTCCACCGCACGTCGAGCTCGCCGAGCGCCTCGGCCTGCTCGAAGGACACGACGGCCTCCTTGAACAGCTCGAGCAGCGACAGGAAGCGAGCCACCACGACCAGCGTCGAGTCGGCGTCGGCGACCAGCGAGCGGAAGGACATGGTGCCGTGCGAGCGCAGCCGGCCCACGACGATCGACGCCTGCTCGCGCACCGACACCTGAGCGGCGTGCAGGTGGGCCAGGCCCACGGTCGGCGCCTCGCGAGGCGTCAGCGCCCGAGCGGCGATCATGGCAAGCTGCTCCGGCGTGACGGCCATGACCAGCTCGGGCAGCAGCCGGGCGAACTGCGGCTCGAGCCCGGCCTGGCGTGCCGTGATGCGGCCGTGCGTCGACATGCGCTCGGCGAAGGCGCCGGCGATCTGCTTGTAGGCGCGGTACTGCAGGAGGCGGGCGAAGAGCAGGTCACGCGCCTCGATGAGGGCGAGGTCCTCCTCGTCGTCGGGCCCCGAGGTGGGCAGCAGGCGCGCGGCCTTGAGGTCGAGCAGGGTCGCCGCCACGAGCAGGAACTCCGACGCCTGGGAGAGGTCCCAGTCCTGCCCGCCCTCGTCCGCGGCCTTCTGGGCAGCGCGGATGTGGGCGATGAACTCGTCGGTGACGGTGGCCAGCGCGATCTCGGTGATGTCGAGCTTGTGCTTGCTGATCAGCCCCAGCAGCAGGTCGAACGGCCCGTCGAAGTTGTGCAGGTGCACCTCGAACGGAGTGACCGCCGCTCGTCGGGTGATGACGCCGCCCGGCGTGGCCTCCGCTGCCCGACCTGGCTCGGTCATGACGCTCAGGCGGCACCACCGCGGGCGATGAGCTCCCGCGCCAGCCGGCGGTAGGCCTCGGCGCCGCTGTGCGCGGACGCGTAGGTCGTGATCGGCTCGGCGGCCAGGGTGGCGTCCGGGAACTTCACCGTGCGGCTGATGACGGTGTGGAAGACGGTGTCGCCGAAGTGGTCGACCACCGAGCGGACGACCTCCCGGCTGTGCAGCGTGCGTCCGTCATACATCGTCGCCAGGATCCCGTCGATCTGCAGGCGCGGGTTGAGCCGGTCGATGATCTTCTCGATCGTCTCGACGAGCAGGGCCACGCCACGCATGGCAAAGAACTCGCACTCGAGCGGGATGATGACGCCGTGCGCCGCGGTGAGGGCGTTGACGGTGAGCAGGCCGAGGGACGGCTGGCAGTCGATGAGGATGACGTCGTAGTCGTCCATCACCGGGCGCAGCACCCGCGCCAGGATCTGCTCGCGCGCGACCTCGCCGACCAGCTGGACCTCGGCGGCGGACAGGTCGATGTTGGCCGGGATGATGTCGACGCCCTCGGTGCGCGTCGGCTGGATGACCTCGCGCACGTCCAGGCCGCGCTCGACGAGCAGGTTGTAGATCGTGGTGTCGAGGTCGTTGGTGCGGATCCCGAAACCCACGGACAGCGCGCCCTGCGGGTCGAAGTCGACCATGAGGACCTTGCGGCCGAGCTCGGCGAGCGCCGCCCCCAGGTTGATGGTGGTGGTCGTCTTGCCGACCCCGCCCTTCTGGTTGCACATGGCGATGACGCGCGCCGGGCCGTGGCTGGTGAGCGGCGGTGGCTCGGGGAAGTCGATCATGGGTCGGCCGGTCGGGCCCATGTTGCCCTCGAACACCCCGTCTGTCCCGGGGAGGACGTCATGACGCGGCGACTCGTAGGCGCTCGGCTGCTGCTGGGTCTGCTCCGGGTGGCTCACCGGTCGATCATCTCCCACGCTGGTGCGGCGGTCTGCGTCGCGCAGATCAGTCACACGTGACCATACCGTGACCACGGTGCGTGATCACACTCCGGTCACGTGGTGACCTGTGCGAGCGCGCCGGCGACCTGCAGGGCGACCTCGTCGACCACCTCGGGTCCGGCGTCGCGACCGACGACGCCGGCGCTGCTGCTCTGCGCAGGTCCGTCGAGGGCCCGGGCGTCGACCTCGACCACCGAGCTCCCCCACCGGAACCGCACGAGCCGCGCCTCGAGCACCACCCCCGGCACGTCGTCGACGCTCCCCTGACCGGTGCGGACGACCTGCTCGGCGCACGCCCTCGCCCGCGGGCTCCAGCGCTCGACGGCGGCGTCCTGCTCGCGCCACCCGCGCTCGAGCTCCTCCTCGTCCGGCTCGGGCATCGGGTTCTCCGCCTGCCACCGGGCGAGCTCGTCCTCGGTGAGCGGTCGTTCGGTGAGCGGGACGTATGACGCGGAACCGCGCGGCAGCTGACCGCTCGTCGGCACCATGGAGGCCATCGGCGATCGTCGCCGCAGGTAGCGCGCCGCAGGAGGCAGCGCCCACCACACCAACCACTCGACCAGCATCACGCCCTCATCCTAGGGATGAGGGCAATGGTCGCCGCACCCCACCCGCGACCTCAGCGGGCGCGGGGGTGGGACTCGGCAAAGACCTCGCGCAGCCGTTGGACGGTGACCTGGGTGTAGATCTGCGTGGTCGTGACGCTCGCGTGCCCCAGCAGCTCCTGCACCACGCGGACGTCGGCGCCGCCGTCGAGCAGGTGGGTGGCGAAGGAGTGCCGCAGCGTGTGCGGCGACAGGTGCTGGTCGAGCCCGGCACGCCCGGCAGCGGTCTGGATCACGGCCCACGCGCTCTGGCGGGACAACCGCCGGCCACGCTGGTTGAGGAAGAGGGCGGGTCCGCCGGATCCCTTGGCCGCCAGGGCCGGGCGGGCGCGCACGACATACCGGGCGATCGCGTCACGAGCGAAGGACCCGAGGGGGACGAGCCGCTCCTTGCCGCCCTTGCCGAGCAGCCGCACCACCGCCTCCTCCTCGGGCACGTCGGGGCCGGGCAGGTCGTCGAGGTCAAGGCCCACGGCCTCCGAGACGCGGGCGCCGGTGGCGTAGAGGACCTCCAGCAGCGCGCGGTCGCGCAGCGACTCGGGGGTGTCGCCGACGGAGGCCGCCTCGAGCAGTCGCTCCACCTCGTCGATGTGGATGGCCTTGGGCAGACGAGACCCCACGGTGGGCGGGCGCACCTCGCGCGCCGGGTCGACCTGGGTCACGCCCTCGAGCAGCAGGAACCGGTGCAACCCCCGCACCGCGATCAGGGTGCGGGCGGCCGAGGACGCCGACAGGGCCGTGCGTCCCGGCGCGTCTCCCTCGCCCGGCGCCGACGTGCGCAGGTGCGCGAGGAAGGACGCCACGTCCTCCTCGCGCACCTGCGCGATGTCGGTGATGCCGCGCTGCTCCAGGTAGGCCTGGTAGCGGCGCATGTCACGCCCGTAGGACGAGAGCGTGTTGTCGGACACGCCCCGCTCCACGGTCAGGTGGTCGAGCCACCCACGGATGGCGCGCTCCGGCTTCAGCGCAGCACCTCGTCGACGGGCGTGCACTCCAGGTCGAAGGCCTCGGCCACGCCGGGGAAGGTCACGTGGCCGTCGTAGGTGTTGAGGCCGAGCGCGAGCGCGTCGTCGCCCTCGAGCGCCGCACGCCAGCCCTTGTCGGCGAGCGCCACGGCATACGGCAGGGTCGCGTTGGTGAGGGCGTAGGTGGAGGTGTTGGCCACCGAGCCCGGCATGTTGGCGACGCAGTACATCGTGGAGCCGTGCACCTGGTAGACGGGGTCGGCGTGGGTCGTGGGCCGCGAGTCCTCGAAGCAGCCACCCTGGTCGATGGCGATGTCGACGAGCACCGAACCCGGCCGCATCTGCGAGACGAGCTCGTTGGTGACCAGCTTGGGGGCCTTGGCGCCGGGTACGAGGACCGCGCCGATGACCAGATCGGCCTCCTTGACGGCGTTGGCGACCTCGAGGGCGTTGGAGGTCACCGTGTTGAGGTGACCGTGGTAGATCGCGTCGAGGTAGCGCAGCCGGGCGATGTTGATGTCGAGCAGCTTGACGCGGGAGTGCATGCCCACGGCGATCTGCGCGGCGTTGAGGCCGGCCACGCCGGCACCGAGCACGACGACGTTGGCGCCCTGCACGCCGGGCACGCCACCCATGAGGACGCCGCGTCCGCCGTTGGTCTTCATGAGGTAGTACGCGCCGACCTGCGCGGCGAGACGGCCCGCCACCTCGGACATGGGGGCCAGCAGCGGCAGCGAGCGGTCGGGGAGCTGGACGGTCTCGTAGGCGATGCCCGTGACCTTGCGCTTCATGAGCTCCTCGGTCAACGGGCGGTCCGCCGCGAGGTGCAGGTAGGTGAAGAGGGTCTGGCCCTCGCGCATGCGGTGGTACTCGGCCTCGATCGGCTCCTTGACCTTGAGGATCATGTCGGCGCGGGCCCACACCTCGTCGGCCGAGTCGATGATGGTGGCCCCGGCCGAGGTGTAGTCCTCGTCGGTGATGGAGGACCCCGCGCCTGCGGACTTCTCGACGACCACCTCGTGACCGTGTGCGACCAGCTCGTGCACTCCTGAGGGGGTGATCGCCACACGGAACTCGTTGTTCTTGATCTCGCGGGGGATGCCAACCAACATGTGCTCTCTCCTGTCCACGCCGGGGACGCCATCGGCCCCGTGCTCGACCTGGCCCCGGAGGGATCGCCCCCGTCGCCCGACACCCGCGAGTCTAGCCACGGGGTGTCGGGTCCTCCTGCAGGGTGGGGCCCCGGAGACACTGGACCCATGACGCTGTATGCCGCCGCCCCGGCCCGACGCTTCCGACAGGTCCTGGGCGACCTGCTGCTGCTCGCGTGGATCGCCTCGTGGGTGTGGGTCGGGCGCCTGGTGCAGGACACGGTCGTCCGCCTCGCCGAGCCCGTCGTGGGCATCCAGTCGCGCGCCAGCGACCTGGGGCGCACCATGCGGGACGCCAGCTCGTCGGTCAGCGACCTGCCCCTCGTCGGTGACACCCTCAAGGTGCCGTTCGACCGGGCCTCGGGCACGGGCGACGGCATCGCCCGCTCGTCCGCGGACCTCGTCGCCCAGATCCAGCAGATCGGCTGGCTGCTGGGCCTGCTGACCGCGGCCGTCCCGATCCTGCTGGTCACCTTGTGGTGGGTGGCGCGGCGGGTGGCGTTCGTGCGGGCGGCGACGGCGGCGCAGCGGTTCGTCGACTCCGAGGCCGACCTCGACCTGTTCGCCCTGCGCGCCATGGCCCGTCAGCCCCTGGAGCGCCTGACCCGCATCTCCCCCGACCCGGTGGGCGCCTGGCGGCGCGGCGATCCCGAGGTGGTGCACGCGCTGGCCGTCATGGAGCTGCGAGAGCAGGGGCTGCGACCCCCAGCGCCACGCTCCGCACGCTGAGCCCCCCGGGGCCATGCGCCGCACCCGAAGGATGGTCGATGCCGCCTCCGGACCGTCAGTAGAGTCGACCGCTGCCGTCAACCCTCCTGACGATCAGCGCCTCGATCTCCCACCGCCGCCCTCACCGAGCGTCGCGCACCCTCACCCAGCAGCACCGAGGCGGCGCGCTGGGCCCGCGCGCCGAGCTGGGCGAAGGCCTCACGCAGCTCGGGCGGCGAGATCACCTGCACGTCCTCGGCGAGGTTCATGAGATACCACGCGGCCATCGGCAGGTCGTTGGCCCCGACGGTCACGACACAGGCGTCCGGCCCGTCCGCCTCGACGGTCCCGGCGGCGGGGGGCAGATGCTCCCGCACCTCCTCCGCCGGGGCGCCGAGGCGCACCACGACGGTCCAGCGGTAACCCCCGGTGCCGATCGACCGCTGCACGTGGCCGGCCGGGTCGGGGCAGGGACGGGGCGTGAACCGCCAGGTCGTGACGTGGACGTCCGAGGTCCGATCGACCCGGAAGACGCGCCAGTCGTCGCGGTCCAGGTCCCAGGCGAGGAGGTACCACCGCCGACCCGCGACGACGAGGTGGTAGGGCTCGACCCGGCGCTCCCCCACCTCGCCCCCACGCTTGACATAGGAGAAACGCACCTGGACGCGGCCCCGCGCCGCGGTGGCCAGGTCGGTGACGGCCCGCACGTCGACCTGCGCCCCGCCTGGCGCCAGCATCACGGTCGTCTCCTGGAGCGCGGCGACCCGCTCCCGCAGGGGTGCGGGCATCACCTGCTCCAGCTTGCCTAGCGCCCGCACCGACGCATCACCGATGCCCTCGACCGTGGCCTGCGTGGCGAGGCGCAGCGACACCGCGAGCGCCACGGCCTCGTCGTCGTCCAGCAGCAGCGGGGGCAGCTCCCGTCCCGTCACGAGGCGGTAGCCGCCACCGGTCCCCGCCGCCGACTCGACGCGGTAGCCCAGGTCGCGCAGACGCTGCACGTCCCGCCGCAGCGTGCGGTCGGTGACGTGCAGCTCGGCGACCAGGTCGGGGCCGGTCCACACCGGCCTGGACTGGAGCAGCGACAGCAGGCGCAGCGCCCGCGCGGTCGTGTCCGCCATACGACACATCCTGCCGGACACCGCGGACAGAAGGTGTCCGCAGGGGAGGCCACCGTGGAGCCATGAGCACCGCCCGGGTCGACCGGACCGACCAGCTCGACACGCCGACCGAGACACCCTGACCGACAAGGAGAGGTCCCGATGTACGCACCCACCACCGACCCCGAGATCCAGATGCTCGCCGCGTATGCCGACTCGCAGGTGGACGCCCTGCGCGCCAGCGCCGCCGACCTGACCGACGACCAGGCTCGCGAACGGCCCGCGCGCAGCGAGCTGTGCCTCGGCGGCCTGATGCGCCACGTCACCTACGTCCTGCGCCAGCACGCCGAGGGCGGGCGCTCGGGAGAGATCGACGAGGCGGGCTATCACGCCTTCATGGACTCGTTCGCGTTCGACGACCGGCACACCCTGTCCGGCGTCCTGGCCGAGCTGGACCACTGGCGAGCCGCCTGCCGCGAGCGCTCGCTCGCCTCCGACCCGGACGAGGAGTCGATGCAGCCGCCGGCGCCGTGGGACGGCCTGCCGGCGATGATGGGGACCCGGCGCTATGAGATGCTGCACCTGATCGAGGAGCTCGCGCGGCATGCCGGGCACGCCGACATCATCCGCGAGCAGCTGGACGGCGAGCTCGTGCCCAACCTCGAGGCCCGCGCCGCCGGCCGGGAGATCTGGGACCCCACGGCGTCCTGACCCGCGGGACCGGCGTGGACGGCCTGGCCGGCCCAGTCGGGTCCCGTCACTCCAGGTCGGGGTCGTCCTCCCGCGGTCGGTAGCGCCCCCCGAGGCCCATCCGGGCCACGACGAGGCCGATCGACGCGAGGAAGCACGCCAGCGTCACCGGGAAGGCCCACCCCGGCACCTCCCCGCCGGGACGGTGCGCGGCGACCCCGATCTGCCCGTCGGCGATGGCCGGCGGCAGCAACGCCGACATCGCCAGCGCGACGCCCCGGCTCGACCACCGGTCGGGGACGGTGCCGCTCGACCAGTGCGTCGGCACGCGTTCCGGCAGCGTGGCGACCAGCCACACCAGCGTGCCTGCTCCTGCCACGTTCCCCCGGACATCGTCATACGGCCACTGTAGGCCGCCTGCCCGCCTCGTCGGGTCGCCCCTGCCCCAGGGGCGACCCGACGACCCCGTCAGTCCTCGACGCGCTCCAGCACGGGTCGCAGGTCCTCCGCGGGCGGGGTCCAGGTGGCCGACTCGGCGTCGACCTGCTCGCCGGAGCGGATGTCCTTGACGGAGTCCGAGGCGCCCTCGGCCCCGAGGAACCACACGAAGGGGATCCCGCGCCGGTCGGCGAACCTGATCTGCTTGCCGAACTTCGCTGCGCTGGGCGCGATCTCGGTGGCGATGCCCCGCCCCCGCAGCTCGGCGGCGACGGCCGTCGCGCGCGCCCGGTCCTCCTCGACGCCGAGCGCGACGACCACGCAGGTCGGCGTGGAGCGCGAGGCCCGGACGGCGCCGGTCGACACGAGGCGGGCGAGCAGGCGGGACAGCCCGATGGAGATCCCGACCCCGGGGTAGGTGGTCCTGCCGTCGGAGGCCAGTGCGTCATACCGGCCGCCGGAGCAGACCGAGCCGTAGGACTCGTGGCCGACCAGCTGGGTCTCGTAGACGGTCCCGGTGTAGTAGTCGAGGCCGCGCGCGACCCGCAGGTCGGCGACGAGCACACCCGGACGCTGCGCCATCGCGGCCTCCATGACGGCGGTCAGCTCGGCGAGCCCCTCGTCGAGGGTGGGGTGCGAGACGCCGAGGGCGCGCACCCGGTCGGCGAAGGTCGTGTCGGTGGAGGAGATCTCGGCGAGCGCGAGGCACTGCCCGATCTGCTCGTCCGTCGCCCCGGCGGAGGCCAGGAGCTCGGTGACGCCCTCCGGCCCGATCTTGTCGAGCTTGTCCACGATCCGCAGCGTCCCGACGACGTCGGTCAGCCCGAGCCCGAGGTAGAAGCCCTCGGGGATCTTGCGGTTGTTGACCTGGATCCGGTAGTCCCCGATCGGCAGCTTGCTGAAGACGTCGGCGATGACCAGCGGCATCTCCGCCTCGTAGTGCGCGGCGAGCGAGCCGGCGTCGACGATGTCGATGTCGCACTGGGTGAACTCACGGAAGCGGCCCTCCTGCGGCCGCTCGCCCCGCCAGACCTTCTGGATCTGGTAGCGGCGGAAGGGAAAGGTCAGCTTGCCGGCGTTCTCCAGGACGTAGCGCGCGAACGGCACGGTCAGGTCGAAGTGCAGGCCGAGCGCCTTGTCCGGGTCGGACTGCTCGGCCTCGCCGTCGGGGTCCGCGCCAGACTCGGCGTCGCCCGCGAGGCGGTGCACGCCGTAGATCTCCTTGTCGGCGTCGCCGCCCTTGCCGAGCAGGCGGGACACGGGCTCGACGGCGCGGGTCTCGACCGACACGAAGCCGTGCAGCTCGAAGGTCTCGCGGATGATGTCGAGGAAGGCCTGCTCGACGACGCGCTCGGCGGGCAGCCACTCGGGGAATCCGGACAGGGGGGCGATCCTGGTGCTCACGGGAGGTCAGAGTCCTTTGAGGTAGGGGTTGGCGGCCCGCTCGCGCTCCATGGTGGTCGCGGGGCCGTGGCCGGGGAGGATGAGGGTGTCGTCGGCGAGCGGGAGGACCACCTCGCGCAGGCTGCGGAGCATGGCCTCGTGGTCGCCGCCGGGCAGGTCTGTGCGACCGATGGAGCCGGCAAAGAGCACGTCCCCCGCGAGCACGGTGCGCTCGGCCTCGATGGGCAGGCCGTCGGGGGTGCCGGGGAGCGTGAACATCACCGACCCCTCGGTATGCCCGGGCGCGTGCGCCACGTCGACGCCGAGCCCGGCCAGGTCGAGGTGCTGGCGGTCGACGATCGACTCGACGCGCGGCGGCTCGCGCCAGGACCACGCCCGCCCGAACTGCTGCTCGAACATCGCGAGCAGCTGCGGGTCGAGCGACGCGGCGGGGTCGGCGAGCCGATAGCGGTCGTCGCCATGGATGTATGCCGGAAGGTCGGCGTCATCGCCCGTGGTGCACACCGGGGTCACCGAGTGGACGTGGTCGACGTGCCCGTGGGTCAGCAGGACCGCCGCGGGCTTCAGCCGGTGCTCAACGAGCACGGAGCGCAGCTGCTCGACCACCCCGATGCCCGGGTCCACGACGAGGCACTGCTCGCCGGCGGCCGGGGCCACGACATAGCAGTTGGTGGCGAAGGCCTGCGCGGGGAAGGCGAGTACGAGCACCGCGTCAGCCTACTGGGAGGGCGGACCGGGCCGAGCACGGGACGCCGTCGGCGAGACGGGGCGCCCGGGCGGGGCCTGTCGGTGGCGTTCCCTACACTCGTGCGCGTGACGAGGGAGCAGGAGCGCGCGCGAGCCAGGCGGCGCCACGACAAGGTCCAGGCCGCGCAGCGGCGCAGGGCGGAGCAGCGTGCCCGCACCCGGCGTCTCGTGGCGGTGGTCGCGACGGTGGCGATCGTGCTGGCGACGGTGGTGGGGGTGGCGCTGGCGATGCGGCCGCGCGGGGACTCGGCCGCCGCACCGTCCGGTGCGGCCTCCCCCACCGGCACCGCCGGACCGTCGGGGCGCTGCACGACGCCACCGGCGCTCCAGAGCAAGCCCAAGCAGTTCGGCGAGGTCCCGGACAAGGCGACCGCCGAGGGCGCGACCTGGGTGGCGACGCTGCGGACCACCTGCGGCCCGGTCACGATCGAGCTCGACGGCAAGGCCGCGCCGCAGACCGTCGCGTCCTTCCTGCACCTGGCCCGCGAGGGCTACTGGGCCCCCAGCCCCTGCCACCGCCTGACCACCGGGAGCCTGTCCGTGCTGCAGTGCGGCGACCCGACGGGCACGGGTGCGAGCTCTCCCGGCTACGGCTTCGGCATCGAGAACGCGCCCGCCGACGGCGCCTACCCGCGCGGCGTCGTCGCCATGGCCCGGACGCAGGACCCCAACAGCAACGGCGGCCAGTTCTTCGTCGTCCACCAGGCCTCGAGGCTGCCCACCGACGGAGGTGGCTACTCGATATTCGGCAAGGTCACCGGCGGGATGGATATTGTGGACCAGATCGCCGCGGCGGGGTCCGACGACTCCAACGGCCGAGGCGACGGCCGTCCGAAGACCCCGATCAGCATCCTCGAGGTCTCCGTCACCAAGAAGAAGGCATGACTGTGTCCGATCAGCCCGAGCAGCCGACCACCCAGCCCGTCGACGCCGAGGTCGACGCAGCCGTGTCGTCCGAGGCCCCGCAGGCCGCCCCCGCCGAGACCGGCGTCGAGGCGCCGGTGCAGGGGGCTGCGCCTGCCGACGAGACGGTCCCCGCGGACACCACCGTCGCGACCGAGACCAGCACCTCGGCGAGCGAGGGCAGCGACGTCTCGGCCGAGGCCACCTCCTCCGCCAGCGAGGGCGTCACGACGGACGAGCCGGCCGCCCCGAGCCCAGCGCCCAGCCCGGCGCGCGTGCCCACCCCGGCCGCCATGCCCAAGCCCCCGGCGCGT
>ERZ501016.156-NODE-156-length-29413-cov-9.844097_pt1 | contig 29413 bp, 42 predicted proteins | sample MGYA00248889_ERZ501016 | MGnify/ENA primary metagenome ERZ501016 (study PRJEB25958, sample SAMN03398594) | human skin metagenome | study: EMG produced TPA metagenomics assembly of the Human Skin Microbiome Metagenome (human skin metagenome) data set. | reverse complement strand
CGTACGCCCTGGGTCATGCCGGGCCTGCCAGGTCGCAGGACTCCTGACCGGGGCGATCCTCGGTGAGGAAGATCGTCTGCGCCATCATGCGGAACCCACTCATGTGTTCACGCCAGGTTTCAATGCTTTCTTCCGGGTGAACGCTGTCAATCACGGCGTTCGGCCCGATGGCGTTGAACTGGTGGCTGACCCCCCGGGGGATCTGCATGTCCACGAAACTGTTCGGCGGGACGATCAGGTTGTAGCGCGTGCGCGTGACGCCTTCAGGCGTGTCCGGCAGGATGTCCTCGAACTGCTCGGGCTGGAACGGGGTGACGCCGGGGATGTTCGTGACGCGGAAGGGCGTGAGGCTGCCCACGCGAATCTGCGTGTCCGGCCCGGTCATCATGCGCACGAACCGCAGGCCCGTGTGCAGGTGCATGCGGGAGCAGATGTGCCGCTCGCGAATGTTGTAGAAGTCCATCAGGTAACGGTCGGCAAAGAACCCGTCGAACGGCTGTTCGAGCATGTACACGTCGCCTTCCTCGAACGCCTGCGCCCGGATGATGCCTTCACCGTCGGGCGTGAGTGCGGCGGGACTGGCGTGGGCCTGCCGGACGATGTGCGCGAAGGCCTGCACGACCTGAAGGGCCACGCAGGGCGGGAGTTGCAGGACGGGCGTCACGACGTTCTGGGCCGGATCCATGAAGGTCTCCAGGTCGTGAATCTCGTTCTCGTCGTCAGGGCGGCGTTTGAGGGTGCCCGTGTCGTTCAGGGCGGGCGTGGGAATGCTGGAGTCATGCAGCCCAATGGTGTCATTGAACATTTTGGGCCTCCAGGTAAGCGTCGACGATTCGCATAAACGCCTCGGGCGCGGTGCCCAGGGTGAAGCGTTCACGGGCGTCCTTGATGGCTTTCATCACGCGGTCTCGCTCGTCCTTCCGGACGACGTACACCACCTGCATGTACGGGTTCGTGTCCGTGTCCGGCGGAGGGGAGACCGCTTCCTGCGCCGCGGATGGGCTGGCCTCGGTGGCCGCCGCTGCGGGCAGGGCGTGCTGCGTGATGATGCCGTCGAGGAAACTGCCGGGATCACTGGTCACCGGGTCGAGTTCCGGCCAGTCGAAGCCCGTCAGTCCTTTCAGGACGTCGTCGAGTGGTTCCACGAAGGCGCTCAGCAGCTCGTGATCCCAGCCGCCGATTTCCGAGGTGCGGTTGGTGGCCACCAGGTACGCGCTGGCTTCCGCTTCGTCGTCGAACTGGCCGCCGCGCGTGACAGGGATCAGCCACATGCCGTCCGCGTCCTGCCGCACGTACTGGGGCAAGGGGGACTGGGCGGCGTGCGCTTTCTCCAGCACGCTCAGGCGTCCGTGACCGGCCACGATCCGGCCTGAAGCCTCGTCAATGGCCAGGGGATCACGGAACCCGAAACGGGCGATGCTGGCCGCGATGGCTTCCTCGGCGTGTTCCTTGGGGTTGCCGGGCCAGCGGAGGAGTTCATCCAGCCGCATGTACTCGATGCGGAGTTCGTCCGCTGCCTGGGCCGCTTCCGGCGCGGTCTTCTTCTTCCTTGGCGTGGTCATACGCCTCCCTGCATGTCTACCGGGGTAGACAAAAACGCCCGCGCCACCTGGTTTAACCCGCCTGCCGCAGAGGGCAGGGGGTCGTGGCACGGGGGAGCTGGTCGAAGCGCGGGTGATTCCCGGCTGCTGGTGGTTGGCTCACGCGGCCTTGCTCGGCGTGATGGGCCATGAAGCCCGGATTCCGGCTCCGGGCGGGCCGCTGGGAAAAGCGCAGTCGGCGGAATCAAGCTCGAACTCCCCAGCCGTTCACGGCCTTCTGCGCAGCCTTCAGTTCTTGAAGGCAGTCAAGCGTTGTAGTGGCGATGTAACGCCGCAAAGAAAAAGCCGCCCAGACTCACGGTCTGCGTCGGTCAGTGGTCGTGCTGTGGTTGTGGTGTCGCCGTCAGTAGGCGAAGTCGTTGCGCGGCAGGGTGAACATCCGCAGGGTGGGACGCTGGTCGCGTTCAGCGCGGGTCACGCGGGCCGTCGATGCAACCTGATCAGGCATGTGGCCCTGCTGGAGGTCGCGGCGCTCGGGGGTAGGCTGCGCCAGGGTGAGCGGGATGACCGGGTCGAGGGAGCGGCTCACATGGTCACAACCGACCACCACCACGTTCCGGGCCACGGCCAAGCCGTCGAGCAACAGGAGAACGCAGGAGACGAGCATCTTCTTCATTTCATAGATACCTCCAGCAGTGGATTGCCTGCACGTCGCCACAATGAAAACCCCCCGCGCTGGGCGGGGGCGTGTTCAGGGTAGGGTTGGTGCAGGTTAACTTCATTTTGCGTGTTTCTGCGTGTGTTTTGTCAAGCCCCCCTGGTTGCGCTTTACGGGGTGAACAACTACGCGGTGTTCTTCATCAAGTCGATCCGCTCGCACCAGCAGGCCCGGTTCCCACCGCACTTCGGGGGTTTCTTTGCCCTTACCTGTCCACACGACCGTCCAGCGAGGGTTACGCCAGTGGGTCGGCATCTCCCGCCCGGTTGCCGTGCCTGCCGGGGGCTGACGGGCCTCACGGATGGCCTGGGCGGTGCGGTGGCCCAGAACCCAGCGCTTGACCTCCTGGGCCTGCGGGTGCAGGCTGCGGCGCACGTCCTTCGCGGTGGCCCGCTGGGGCCGGGTGGCAGTGGGGTAGTCGGCGTGGCGGTTGCACAGGTACAGCAGCAGACTGATGACGCCTTGCCAGAGCTGCCGTTCGTCGAGGTTGACGCCAAGTGCTGCCTGCTTTGCAGCTTCATCTTCCAGTCCGCCCAGTTCAATGCCTGCCGCCCAGTTGTCGAGTGCTCGGCCCTGCATGGCGTCGATGGCCTGATCGAGCGTGCCTTGCAGTGGCAGGCTGAGATTGAGCAGCGGCAGGCTTCCCGGCATGTCCATGTCCAGCAGGAGGCGCAGCCACGGCGTCCCGTCCGGACGCTGATCCAGGCTGGCCCACACGCCGGGCAGGGCCTGCCCCAGGTACGTCACGCCCTCCGGCAGCACCAGGTAAGGGGCGAACTCGGGCAGGCCCTGCAACACCTGCGCCGGGATCTCGCCTTTGAGGGGCGTTGACCACAGGGCCGTGAGCAGTTCGGGGGCGAATTCGTACACGCCCCGGCTGATGCGCCAGGTGCCGAGCATGGTCACCACCGGGGCGTGCGTGAGAATGTACAGCCGTCGCGCTGCCGTTTCGGGGCGTTGCTGACGCAGCTCCTCGGCCCTGACCGCGTGAATTCCGGCATCCAGCGGCACGAACAGCCAATCGGGCAGGTCGCGACCAGACCGCCAGTCCAGCAGGTCGGAAAAGCCGTGCGGGAACTGTCGGTGAATGGTCTGCACGTGCTGATGCAGGCGGTCTGCGGTGGTGTCGCGGCTCATGACACCACAGTTTAGAGGTGCCAGGGAAGATAGTCGTAGGGAGGATTGACACTCCACACGGCTAAAGCCGATGGGCTTTCCACCCAGACCCTTTATTCTAAAAATAAGCGGGTGTCAAGCGACCTCCCACGCCTCGCTGAATTCCTCGTCCTGGAAGGCCGCCGCCAGCCCCCCGATCTGCCGGAAACGCAGCACCTCGTCCGCGTCCATGCCCAGTTCCCGCGCGATCTTCTCGTCCCCCCAGTTGCGCTGCGCCAGGTGCGTCACGATGTCCATCATGGCCTCCACGCCGTGCTTCCCACGGGCGCGGTTGTGCCGGATGGTGCTGGCCATGCGTTCCTCACGCCCCTGCTGCTGCGGGCGTACCGACGTGACTGGCAGATACCCGCGCACCCTGGCCTTCACATCCGCGCTCTCGCGGCCCACGCGGCTGCGGTGGAAGCCGTCCACCACCGTGCGGTGAGCACCCTCGACGAACGTCACGATGGGCTGCGTGTACCCGTCCGCGAGGATGCTCACCTCCAGCAGCTTCATCTCGGGTTTCGCCACGGTGTTCGGGTTGTAATCGTTGGCCTGCACATCGCCTTCCGGCACCCACAGCACCAGGTCAACCGGCTCGTCCCTGAACGGACTGGCCTGGTGCAGGCGCGTGCGGATGTGGTTCAGGGCGGTGACCTGCTCCGCTTCGGGCAGGCGGGTCAGTTCGGCGATCAGCGCGTCAAGGTGATGTTCCACTGGCTCCTCCGGTGTTTCATGACTTTCAGGTACTTGTCGTACGCTTCACTCTTCGTCTGCGTGAAACTCAGGCCCTTGGCCCAGTAGTCGTTCCTGAGCAGCATCTTGCAGATGCGCCGCCAGGACGGCACCTTCTTGCTGTTCTCCTGGGCGGGGTCGGCCTCGTCGGGAATACCCAGGCTGTAGCCCCGATCCATCCACCAGTGCAGAAACTGCGCGATCTTGTTCTCGTAATGCTCCCTGGTGGCGTCCGGCAGGCTTTCGAGCAGCAGCTTCGCAAAGGATTCCCAGGTGTGCCCCTCGGGTTTCTGAATCTTGATGGTGCCGTTGATGTTCCCGGACTCCTGGCTGTACAGCGCGCCGCTGTTCGCGCCGCTGACGCGGGCTACCACCCTGCCCCAGGTCTCCGGTTCGAGGGCGTGGTACAGGTACAGGCCCTTGCGCTGGTCGTCACCGTACGGCTGGCAGATGCGCATCTGGTGCACGCTCAGCCCGGCCAGGTGCATCAGGTCGTACACGCGGTTGTACGCCTTCCCGGTTTTCGCGTGGTAAATCCAGATGTCCCGCGTCCGCCAGTCGTACAGGGGGTAGATGTTGTACACTCCCCGGCTCTTCCAGGTCGTCCAGCACTTGCCTTCCAGGGCCGTTTTGCGCTCGGTGATCAGCGCCCGGAAGCGGTTCAGGCTCTCGTCGGCGCGGATGCCGACCAGGCAGGCGGTGGCCTTGCCCTGCCCGTACCAGGGGCCGAACTTCTCGATGAACTCCTCGAATTCCATGCCCCGGTAGAAGAAGGGGAAGAAGCGCTCGTCAGTGATGGCGAGGTCGGGTGGCTGCCGCACCCAGCGTTCTTCCTGGCCGGGTTCCCAGCACATCCACTTGGGTTCGTACATGCTCACGGCGTTGCGCAGGCTGAGCGGCAGGGCCACCCAGTACGGCTCGATCACGTCCGCGTACTCGGCGAACATGGCCAGGGCATGTTCGATGGTCGCTTTGTACTGGGCTTCGAGGTCGATCAGCAGCACGGCCAACTTGCGCTTGTGCTTGCGAGCCATCTCGGCGGCCAGGTGCAGCATCACGGTGCTATCCTTCCCGGCGCTGAAACTCAGGTAAATGCGCGGGAACTTCCGGAACACCCAGTCCAGACGTTCCAGCGTGGCGGTCAGCACATCCACGCCCAGCGGGAGTTTCAGATCACTCGGCATACTTCAGAATTCCTTCCAGAATGTCCTTGACGGTCTGTTCGGGCAACTGGATTTCCTCACCCATCTCGAAGCAGCAGAAGTACTTCTCCACGCTGCCCCAGGACACCTGCTTCTCGATCTGGAACAGGTCGTAAGGCCCGGCGTCGAACACGTACTCGGCGTACACGCCGCGCGTGCCCTTGCTGCTGCTTTTGCTGTAGTCGATGCTGGGTTTCAGGAACTCGCGTTCGTACCCCCAGCGGTGGCACAGCCCGGTCAGGCGGGCCACGTACCCCAGGCCGCGCCCCTTGTTGAAGCGCAACTTGAAATCGCGGTCAAACTGCTCGATCCGCACGATGGTCAGCATGTGGTTTACCCTCCGTCGGAGAGGATGTCCCGCGCTTCCGACACCAGCAGTCGGGTCTCGTCGCTGTTCAGGTAGTCGAGCAGCACCTGGCGGGCCAGGGCGCTGACCTTCTGGCCTTTCAGGGCGGCCACGGCCTCCAGGGCGGCCCAGTCCGAGGCTTCGAGGTAGACCTTCTTCTGCATGCCGGACTCGAACTCGCGCTTGCGGCCTCCGCCTTCCTTGCGCTGGCGGGGCTTGCTGGTGGGTTCGGGTTTGGTAGATTTGCGGGGCATCTGACTCTCCAGTTCGGTGCGGGGAACCTCGGGTCGAGCCGGGTTCCCCATTTGCGTTTATTGACGGGTGATGACGCGCAGGCGGCGGTGCAGGGCGTCCAGTGGCCGGGTGGTCTGGCGGATGTGGTCTTCCAGCACCTCGATTTCCTTCACGAGGGCTTCCTCGCCTTCCCGGCGTTCCTGGCGGCAATAGTAGCGGTCGATGTCGTCCTCGGTCAGCCAGTAGGTGCTGTCGCGGCGGGTTTTGAGCACTTCCAGTTCGGCGCGAAGTTCGCGGGCGCGGGTCAGGATGTCTGTTTCCTGCTGGCGCAGGGGTTCGGTGGCCGCGTCACGGGCAGCCTGGGTCTGGCGCTGCCACAGGTACCCGGCCAGCACCTCGCGGGCATCGCGGTGGTGATCCTGCGGGAGGACAGACAGTTGCTCGTCGAGGGTCGTAAGCAGGGCCGCGTCGTCACGCACGGCGGGCTGCCAGTCCTCCAGGGCCTTGAGGGCCACGCGCTCGTTGAAGGTGGCGGGTTCGCACAGCGGGGTCATGCGGTCGGCCAGCGCCTGGTGGTTGCTGCGGTAGTCGTCGGTGATGACCTGGCGGGCCAGGTCGATCCACTTGGTCTGCTCGGGGCCAGCGCGTTTCTCGATGGTGTTCAGCGCTTCGAGGGCTGCGCCGACAGGGGTACTCATGCGGGCGTTGTTGAGGGCGACGTACAGGTTGAGTTGGTACAGGATTTCTTCGTTGGGGCCTTCACGGAAGAGGGTGGTGATGGTGCCGGTCAGTTGGCGTTCAGTCAGGGTCATGGGGGTCTCCCTGCCCGCATTGCGGCTGCGGGCGGGCCGTGCAGGGCGGCGGGGGTCAGTCGTAACGCATGAAGCGTTCGTGGGCTTCCTGATCCTCTTTGACCTTCTCTTCGCGGACGCGGATGATCACGTCGGGGTGGGCGGCATCGAAGTCGTGGAGGGCCTGCTGCGCGTCGGCGAGATCCTTCTTGAACTGTTCGCTGTCCACCACGGCCCCCATCTCGTCCTCGCGCTCCCAGGCTCGATCCTTGCGGTGGGCTTCCTCGTCGCGGATGGCGCTGATCTTGCAGATCAGGGCGTAGCGTTGGTCTTTGAGGTGGGCGAAGCGGTACTCGGGGCCGGTTTCCATCATGTGGGCGTGCACCTGGGCGGCGGCGGCTTCCCAGGCCTTGACTTCGTCGGGCGTCATGCAGAAGTTGCCCTGGCCGACGCGCATGAAGTGGGTGTAACCGGAGCTGCGCAGGGCGGGGGTCTGCTGGAGCATGTGGGCGGTGATCTCGAAGGGGCCTTGCTGGATGGCGGTGCCTTGTCCCTGCACGGTGCCCTGCATCTGCACGCGGTGGTTTTTCACGATGGTGGTGACGATCAGGGTCATTCCGTTCTTGTAGGTGCGGCGGCTGGTTTCGATTGAGGTTTGCATCTTTTTCTCCAGTTCGGGGGGTGGGTTTTGTCGAGTACCCCGATGCCCTTATTTATAGCCTAAAAATAAACAGGTGTCAAGTCTCCTGCGCTTGATGCTGAGCAGGTTCATGAAACCCTTCATCCGGCGCACCTTCCGGCAACTCTGACTGGAGAACCCCCTGCCTCTGCATCCCGACCAGCAGCGCCCGGCGAACACAATCCAGGGCCTGCACCAGGCCAGTGTCCAAGCCGTCCCTCAAGATCAGAGAACCCCGGTCGTCCCGGTAAATCAGATGCCCGTCGTTATCCTGCCGCCGCCCCTGCTTCCGCCCACCGGCACGCTCACTCATGTCCTCCACCCAGCGGCACAGCGAGGCCCAGCCCTGCGCCCCCACCCGCACCCCGGTCAGTGCCTCCAGCTCCGCCGCGTTTGCCACGGTCAGGGTGATCCCGTCCTCCGCGTAAATGAACACCACGCGGGCGTAGTACTGGGTCATGCCCAGGTACGCCTGGAAGTTCCCCTCGTCGTCGTACTCGATGTGTTCCACGCGGACGCTGAGAATGTCGCCGTGAAAGTATCGCCCAGTGTGCTGCTTACGGCGGTGGCGTTCCAGTTCCGAGTCCGCCACGAGGTAAGCCAGGCGGTGCTCCTGCACCTGCGTAGCCAGGGTCATGGCGCTCTGCACGTTTCCAGCGTGAAGCTGCTGGCAGGCTTCGAGCGCCTTCTGGTAGGCGGCGGTCAGGCTGTCCTGCAAGAGGCCGTGTAACTCGTTGCCCTTCCCGGCGCGGTGATCCTTCACGTCCGCGCTGCCGACTTCCCGCTGCCCCAGGCCGATGATCTGCCGCAGAACCCCATGAATCTTCGCCTGTTCGCGTTCCTGCTCGGTCAGGCGGGCCTCGATCTGCCTGTCGGACAGGAAATACCGGCGGTGGATGCTCCTGGCGATCAGGTTGATCATGGCCCGCTGTTCCTGGTCGAGGCGGGTGGGGTCTGTCACGGTCGACGCCGGTGCCGGCGCCACGTGTTTGACCGGGCCGCGGCCCCCGCGCTGGGCCTGGCCCAGTTCTAGCGCGACCGCTTCGAGGCAGGCGGCTTCCAATAGCACCTGGGGCGCGTCGCGGCGGGCGTCCGGGGGGATACTGACCTTGATCATGCCTGCAAGCTGACTGGCGCGCTGCTGCGCCTCATGCGGAACTGCTGACTTCAGGGCCTCCGCCATCTGCCGTGCACGCTGTCTCCTGGCTTGCTCCGGGGTGGCCTCAAAGTCAGGTTCTGTTACCGGGAGGGCCTGAAGTACGTCCTGAATACGCTTCAGGAGGCGCTGCCAACTCGGGAGCTTGCGGGCCTCCTGAAGGTAGGCCGGTTCCACGGCCTTCGGGGCGTCGCGCCGGACGAGCCGGGCCTGCACGGAACGCTGTATGCCGTCGCTGAACTCCAGCCTGACCGTGGGGTTCTGCACGTCCTTCCGGGCGGGGCGGATCACCTTCGCCCGCTGACCGTAACGGTCGTTGGTGGTGTCCTTCGGCACGAAGAACACCGTGTCGCCTGGCGTGAGGGCCAGCACGTCGAAGGGCGTGACGCGGCGCTTCTTCTGTCCCTTGCGCCGCTCGCTGATCTCGAAGGCCTGCTGCAACTGTTCCTTCCAGGTCACCCGGCCACCCCTTCCGCCTGCTCCCTCGCCGCTGCCGCTCGCTGCTTAAGGATGTCCGCGAGGCTCGGCCCCTGGCGTGGGGCGTTCGCCGGGCCGTAGCGGGTGTGGTACACGTCCAGCGCCGCTTCACCCAGGCCCGTCAGTACGTAACCGGGGCTGTCCGGCCCCCAGGTGACCCAGCGAATACGGCCGTCTTTCGCCAGGATGCGCAGCAGGCCGCGCAGGTAGTCGCTGATCGGCGCGTCGTCGTCGTCGGCCCACAGTCCGCTTTTCTTCAGGGCGGCCACCGGGCCGAGGGGAATGCCGCTGAACACGCTCAGGAGGACGTAGATGTCGGGGAGTTTGCTCATGGGCTGTGGTTCCTCCTGGGAGTGGCCGCGAGGCGTTCGTGGTACACCTGCTGGATTTCCTGAATGGCTTTACGCTGGTGAACCTGCCGGGCGGTGAACCGCAGCAGGCACCAGCCCCGGCGGGCGGCAGTGTTGTACTTCGTCAAATCGCGTGCGTAGCGGTTCTTTTTTCGGTGGTCGATGCCCTCGATCTCAATGGCAAGGAGCAGATCGGGGAACGCAAAATCAAAGGCCCACTTCCGGGGCGGGGCAAAACGGTACTCCGGCACGGCGGGCAGACCTGCCGCCTCGAACTGCTGCTGGAGGACGGTGTTAATGCTCTGTGCGTGTTCCACCTCGCGCACCTGCTCCAGCAGACGAGGCACCCGCGCCGCGAGGGCGGGGTGCTTCTTCACGTACTTGCGAACGAGGAGGAGGTTACCGCTCAGGGCCGCGCCTCCAGGTGGACGACCAGGGCCGGGGTGCGTTGCCACAACCTCCACCACGGGCGCAGCGTGACCTGATCGCAGGATACGTGCTGGAACAGGTCGGCGGCCATGGCCTCACGCATCGCCATCTGCTTTGCGTCCCTGAGTTTCAGGCCGTACCACGGGCCAGCGAGCACCTTGAATGTCCGGGGGTGGTACGGCAGCAGAATCCGAGCGTGAATGATGGCAGGCTCTTCCTCCAAGTCGTCCAGCGACACGATGGCCCCGAGGGCATTGATAGCGGCGTAAGCGCGTTGTCGTGTGTCGTTAGGCATGGATCTCCTGGTTTAATATTCAACAATTCATCTTACTGGGTGAATATTATGACTCTAAGAATACTGCTGAGCGCAGTTTAAGCCGATTCGCCCTGCATTTCTGGCGGGATGACGCGCAGCTTGTCGCCGTGGTGGCCAATGTGACCGTACTTCACAAGGCTTTGCACGGCTTTCTCGGTGCGGGCATTCGTCCAGTTCAGGCGGTGGGTCAGGAGTTTCTGCGTCAGGCCCTCGGGGAGTTTGCGCAGGGTGTCGAACACCTCGCACTCGTCGGTGCTGAGTTTCGCGGGGATGGGCGGCAGGGTGCTGGTGGATTGCGCCTGGGCGTTAACGTCAGAGGATTTGCCAAGGCGGTACTCGCGGGGTGAGGTGCCGGGAACAGCGTGAGCCAGGAACTGGTTTTGCAGGTTCGTCAGGCCGTAACGGACGTCATCCTCGTCCATGTCCGCCTCGACGGCCAGGATGGTGACCGTCCAGCTTCTTGCTGGATCGCGTTCCAAAACTTCCAGTACGCGGGCCTTCTTGCTGGGCCTGGCGTCGACGATGGTGGCCGCCGGAGTCAGATCAGGTTCGTGCTGCTCCTGGTCATCTGCTGGATCGGCTGCGGGCGGGTTATGTTCATTTTCGGTGAGTGCTGACAATAACGAAGGTTCAGGCTGGTCGTTTTCGTCAGCAGGTGCAATAACTGACGTCAGCGATTCCTGCCCGGTCACGTACCACTGGCCATCTACGCTGGTCAGGCGTTTATCGGCTTTCATGGCGCTGAGACTGCCGCTGACGGTGCCTTTAGGTAGATCCAGGGCCTCCATGAGTTGCGCCAGGCGCTGACCAGGATGCTGTTCGATGTGCAGGCGAATCCGTTCGCGGTTGCTCAGTGGCTGAGGAGGGGCGGGTTCGGTGGGTTCCTCTGTCTTGGCGCTGGCGGGCGGCTCCTGCGGCAGGGCGAGTTCAACCGGAATTGAGGTCGAATTCACGTCAGTCGTACTGTCAATTTCGGGCGGGTTATTCACGGCGTCACTGTCAATGAATTCAGCCAGCTCATGCGCTTCCGGGAGTTCACGGCTGATGACGGAAACCTGCACTTCGTCCAAGCCTGACAATTTCTCGCCTGCCATCACCCGGTCGGTCTGGTCGGTCAGGTGATTGAGGATTAGTCGGGCATGTTCGCCTTCCATAATGCGGTTATTCACGTCCGCGAGTTGCAGGTGCTGGCGACTGATTTCGTGTTCAATGCTGTTTTTGAGGTCGCGGAGTTCGGGGAGGTTAGCGGCCTGCTGTTCCAGGGCGGCAATGCGGGCGGACAGGGGTTCGATGTGCGTCATTTGTGAGCCTCCAGGTACTCGTGACCGTGTTTTGTGACGTGGCCTTTTTCCGCCCCGGCGGGCCAGTTAACCAGGCCGTGTTTCAGAAGGGTGCGGAAGCTGTAGTCCTCGGCGGGGTTGAATCGGTGTTTGGGCCAGTTGTTCGCGGCTTCCTGACGGGCGAACCACGCCAGGATTTGATGCGTAATGGGGCCAAGTCTTGAACGTTTTGCGGGCACAGCTTCAGTCATCTTGATTCAGTTCTCCTTCCAGCACGGCGCGGGCTGCCCTGATGGCGTCCCACTGGCCCTTGCGCTGCGGCCCTTCGCGCTGCTCCCCGGTGCTACGGTCGATCACCACGACCTGCCAGCCGTCCGCCGTGCCAAGCACCTGCACGTCGCTCCCAGACTGGCGCAGGCCGTCCAGCCAGTCCCAGGGCTTCACGTCGTCCGTGCCCTGAAACTCCCGCCTGTCCTGCGCTTTGCGTTGCACGGCCTGCTGAAGGGCCGGGCCGCGCTCGGCTGGGGGCAGGGCGGCGTAGCTGGTCGGCTCGCGGGTCTGCGGGTGCTCGACCTGCATGCCCGCCGCCATGTCCCGCGCGACTTCCGCCACGGCGGCCACGTCCGCGCTGCTGGGTTTGTCCTTGCCAGTCATGGCCTTGGTCACATCCAGCACGATCTGGTAGTCGTCGGGCACCACGCCGCCCAGGGCGCGGGTGATGCGCTCGGGCGGGATGGTCAAGCCGCGTGCCTCGAACTCGTGCGCGGCCTCGGCGTAGTCGATCAACTGGTACGCCCGCTGGCGGCTCATGCCGAAGCGTTCCAGGGTGTACGCCTCGAAGGTGGTGAACTCGTCCCGGTACAGCCCCTCATCCCGGATGGCGGTCAGGGCACGCCCGGCCAGGACTGCCGCCGCCGCACCCACCCGTACCTGCGTTTCCAGTTCTGCCCGGCGGGCGCGTTCCTCAGGAGAGAGCAGGCGTTGAAGTTCCTGGGCGGCGGTCATGGCTGAATCTCGCTTGGGCCAGGTAATGGCCCAAACTCCGGTTTGGCAGCCTGTTTCGCTCGTATTTTTTCAACCTTCGTCCAGATACGTTCGAGTTCTAGTTCCGCAGCTTCGTCCATGTCCAATCCGTTGGGAACAGCTAGGGCAGCCGCTGTTACCATCACGCCACCCAATTCCTGTGCAGGCTCACCAACCGGTCGGCCAAAAACGTATTCCACAAGTTGGTGCGCTTCACTCTGGGCGCAACCGAGGGACTGTACGAGTTCTAACGCCTCTTCCAGAAAGCGGTGATTCCGCTCAATCACGTCTGCGGCAACCGTAGGGCCAAAGCACGCCACGCACCACTCCTGAACGCGATTCTGGTATTTGGCTTGTTCCTGAGCGGCGATAAACTCTACGACCTCCGCTGCATCCCCGGTAAAGCTCCAGTGCCCACAGGGATGCTGTTCAAAGTTCCGACTGATCAGTTCCGCAGGACTCATCTGTTTTTCTTTCACTAGAACACCACCTTCGACTGCCGGATTTCCGTGGGGAGTCGGCCCACGTGCGTGATGAACAGGGCAGTGACATTCGGGCTGAAGGTCTTCAGGGCTTCTTGAACGTCTGGGTGACGCACCAGGGCCAGCAATCTGTCGTCGTCCAGGTCGTGCAGCTTCAGGTCGCGGCGCAGACGCAGGTGGTTCAGGAGTTGTCTCTGCTGGGGCGTCAGGTCGGCGGGCAGACCGTCCCGGTTCAGGCCCTGGCGGCGAAGGCGGGTGCGGCGTCTCATTTCGCCTCCCTGACCACTTTCAGGATCTGATGTCCAGTCGGCTGACTGCGCAGAACTTCCTCTCTGGGCTGGGCATACATCTGGGCGACAAGCTGCTGCACGTTGCTTGAGGCGATTTTCTTGGCCGCGTGGCAGAGTTTGTCCTTGATTTTGCGATTCGCTTCCTGTACATCGGCGTATTTCACACGGAGCTTGTCATGCTCCTCGGCCAGCAGGGTTGACGCGGCCTGTTCCCGGCCCAACCGGGCCATCAACATCATCACGCCACTCAGCAGAGCTTCGTCGTCATTCACGACCATTTCCAAGCCCTCGATCTGCCGGGCGTTATTGATAGTGATCAGGTTGATCTCTGCGGATTCAAGGATCTCCCAGATGGGGCCACTGTTGAAGGCCGTTGGTTCCATGCTTGCCGAGTTGCTCACAGCACCACCGCTTGCAGGTCGCCTTCCTCAGTCACGTCGTACACGGTTTTCATGCCGGGCCAGAACTCGTCGGCGGTTGCCAGTTCCACTTCACTGTTGAGGCGTTCCTTGAGTTCTGCCGTGAGAGCCTGGGCCTTCTCCAGCGGCACACCCGCATTCACCAGGGCGTCGAGGTGCAGCAGCAGGGCCGCGTCATCCACGTGCATACCGATGGTCACCCGGCAGTCGTTGATCTGCTCCTGAACGGTGCTGGTGTCGTACTGCTGATGCAGCATCTCTAGCGCCGCTTCAGGCGTTGCTGCGGGGCCAGCACAGTCGGCAGGTTCGCCCTCGTCAAGCATGGCCCACCAGCGTTGCGCGGGGTACTTGGCATCCAGGGCAATCAGGTCGTTCACTTGCATGTTTAGGCTCCTCGTTCAAAGAACTGGCGTTCTACGGGTGGTTTGGTCTTGGCTTTCGTGGTGGGTTTGGTGGGCAGGTCGAACAGCGCAAGCATGGGCCTGGCTTTCACGACTTTCTTCTTCAGGGCCTTCAGGGCGTCTTCCTGCTCGCGGATCTCGGCGGGCTTCGTCAGCACGTCCTTAGCGCTGCCAACGGTGGGTTTGTTGCTGACCCGTTCTGCCTGCCGGGCGCGAATGGCGATCAGCAGCCTGTTGATCTCATCTGCAATTTCCCACTGAATCGCGGTACTTTCCCCGGCCTGCGCGGCTTCGACCAGGGCGCTGCACATGGGCCTGAGTTGCGGCCAGTCGATGATCCACGGGTGCGTCAGGCCGTTCGTTTTCGGATGCAGGATTTCTGCCGCATACCGCACCCACTGGCGCAGGGTGGGAACGGCAGTCATGGTTTCACCTCGCCGTTCTGGTAACGCAGGGCGAATTCCATGGCCTTCAGGAACTGGTCGAGTCCCCAGGCGCTGATGGTGAGGTCGATGTGGGTGTCCGGGTTGTCCCCGATCTCCTTGCGCATGCGCTGGATGGTGTCCACTTCGTCGAAGCTGCCCTCGTTGAAGCGTTCATCCCAGTTGATCTGCTTGGTGCCGCTCATGGCTTTCCCTCGCTAGCGCTTGCGTGCCGGGCATTGATGGCGTCGGCCCGCTTCTGCCGCTGGCGGAGGTGCTTCCAGCGGTTAGTACGCTTCCGTTTGGCATCGATCAGCGCGAGGGTCAGCGCGCGGGCCGGGTCGACATCGTGCTGGTCGTAGCTGCCGCCCAGGTCGTCGGGTTTCCAGACTTTGCCGACGTAGCGGCGGGTTCCGTTCTCGACGGCCTGTGAACGCAGGCGGCAATCCCAGCCGTTTCTTTCGAGGTAGTCCAGGATGCCGAGCAGGGTGGTGGGGAGGTCGTGGGGGGCACTCATGCGTGTCCCCGGCGAGCGTTCGCTTCTCTTTCCAGCCGTGCATCCCGTTCGCACAGGCCGCAGGTGGGCGTTTTCTGGAACACTTGCGCGAGCGTGGCCGTGGTGCGGATGCCCAGGCCGCAGCGGGTCGCGGTGCCTTTCTCGTTGACGAGGTGCGGGATGCCGCTGGCGTGCTGCCTGATCCATTCCCCTGGCTTGAAGGCAGGAGTGCCGCTGCTTGGCGCTGGTTCAGGGCTTGACGGGACGGGAACAGGTTGCGGGCTGTCTACCCCGGTTGACGCCGCCGCCGCAGGCACCGGGGGCACGGGAGCGATTCGCTCAGGTGGGTCGCTGGTGAGCGAATCAGGCTGGCGCATCCAGAACGGTCTGTCGTCGTCCGTCGCGGCCCGCCACTCGCCGGGCTTCACCAGTCCCTGGCCGCGCGGCCCGGTCGCCACCGGCACAGGCTGACCGTTCAGGGTGATGAAGTGTGTGATGGTCGCGTACCCGACCACCGGGTGGACGATAGTTTCACCGATGGTCGGCAAGGTGAGTCCACTGGGCTTGATTTCCTGTGCTGGGACGCTGGTTTCAGGCTGGTTGATTTCAGCGGTTTGCGCGTCAACCTTCCCGCTATTCTGCTGAACATCGTCCTGGGCAGTCTTTCTTGGTGGACTCACTTCGGCTCGACGAGAGCAGTACTCGCGCCACTCGTCCGCGCTGTACCGCGTGACGGTCAACCCCTGCATTTTCATGGTCTGCTCGAAGCGCGGGCCGAAGCCAGGTGGGTGGTCGGCGGTCACCGCGTGCAGGCCGCCGGTGGAGTGTCGGGCAGTCAGGACGTCCATGATTCCCTCCAGGGGAGGGGCCACCACCAGGGCAGCCCCAATGGTGGCTTCAGTCGGCGGCGGACTTCGAGGCGTCAGCGAATCGGACGAACTTCGGCACAAACCCTTCCTTGTGCAGTGTGTCGGCGTGTTCCAGGATCCGCGCCCGCATTTCCTTCAGGGTTCCGCAGTCCTCGACCAGGGCGCGGCCCAGGCCCGCTTCTTCGGCCAGCGCCACCAGCTCGTGACGCGGGTAGCGTTTCAGCCACTCGTCGGTGAGCTTGAAGGTGCTAGACAGGTAATCGTTCGCTCCCGTCAGCCCGGCCACCGTCGTGAACACGGGTGCGGGGGCTTCCTTGGCGTTCCAGCCCATCTCGTAGATGCGAGCAGCCACCAGCGCGTTCAGGATGTCCAGCAGTTCCGGCTCGTCGAGCGTGACCAGGAAGTCGAAGAGCTGCGCGAACTCCTTCCTGCCGTGAATGGCTTTGCCTTCCAGGCTGGCGAGGTCGGGTTTCAGGTTGCCCTTGGTGCCGTCGGCGATCAGGGTCTGGATGAACTGGAGTTTCGCGGTCACGGCCTCGGTGGTGACGGGGATGTTCCACCCGTCGCTCTTGCTGTGGGCCGCGCGTCCGTCGTGCGCTCCGCCCGCCACGATCAGGGCGTGAACAGTCAGCACCAGCGTCAGGTGCTTGTGTCCCAGCAGGGAATGCCTGAGCGCCTGAGCTTTGAGCAGGTGCGCGGCCTCGTGCGCGGTGGTGGGCATCTCGCGGGCCACCGCGTCCTTGCTGGCCGTGCCTTCCTTCTTGGCTTTCTCCAGCGCCGACGCTTTCAAACGGTAGGACGTCTCGTCGCTCACCTCGCCCGTGTCCGTGTGGACGAACAGGATCAGGCCCTTGCGCTCGTTGTGGTCGTAGGTGTAGTCGTACTTCTTGCTGCTGCTGAGGGTGCTGTAGGCGCTGGTGCCGCTTTCCACCTCCACGAAGGTGTGCTTGCCCTTGGCGCGGAGTTTCTCGGCGCGTGCCTGCGCGGCCCCCATCTGGAGATCCAGCGCCGCCTTCTTGTCCTCGAAGTACGGCTCGTAAGCGTCGAACAGGTCGCGCTTGATGCTCAGGCCCGCGTCCTCGACCTTGAAGAGGGCGTGCTTTACCAGGAACTGCCCGCTGGTGAGCACCTCGGCCAGCTTGGAGGCCGCGTGACCACGCCGCGCCCAGTTCGCCAGTTCCCGCTGGAGATCCTTGCCGGGAGCACGGGCGATCACCATGGCCTGAGCCAGCGAGAGTTCGCCGCTGTCCAGCAGGCTGCGTGATTCCTCGTGCAGGTTCTTCGCCACCAGGATCCGGTCGGCGACCGGCTGCGCGGTCTTGTACCCGAAGGTGGCCTGGATATTCTCGATGGTGTCGCCCGCTTCCTGCATGCGCAGCATGGCCTCGCACTCCTCGAGCGGGGTCATGTCCTTGCGGGCCATGTTCTCCTGAGCACTGATGCGCAGCGCCTGGGCGTCGGTGAGGTCGCGCACATGGACGCGCAGGGTCAGGTCTGTCTCGCCCTGTTCCTGGCGGTACACCTGGGCGCGGCGGCGGGTTTCCCCGGCCACGATCTCCAGCATGCCATCCGAGTTCCAGCGGCCCACGCATTCCTGCAACTGGCCGTCCGCCTTGATGCTGGCGGCGATCTCCTGCACTTTCGTGTCGTCGTAGTGCATGCGGACGTTGCAGGGCGACTTCACGCAGATGCTTAGCTGGGCGTTCACCACGCCGAGCGTGCCGGGCTTCACATTTGCCGGACTGAGTAGAACGGGCGTGCCGGGTAATTCACTGGGGATCGGCGCCTGAATGCTGTCCTGGGGTTGCTCGACGCTGAACTCTGGCTGCGCGACTTCCAGGACTGGCTGGGCAATGGTGTGGATGGGAGCGGCGACCCCCTGCACGGGCGCGGCCACCGTCAGCACCTCCGGAATATCGTTTATGACTGCTGGGATATCGCTGACCGCAGGAGTTCCAGCAGGTTCGGGCGCGGCCTGCACCAGTGGTTGCTTGTTCAGGGCGGCGCGGCATTTCCGGCAGGTGCGATCCGCGTAGGCGCTGGGGTCGCTGTTCGCCTCGATGTTGGTGCCGTCCGCCACCTCGCGCCCGCACAGCGCCTTCTCGCCGTTCCACCAGTGCGCCAGGTGCTGCCCACGCGGGAAGATCCAGCCGGGCTGATCAGCGGGCGTGACCAGTTCCGTTCCAGTTGCGACGTCGGTGGACGTCAAGATTTCCGGGACTTCCGCCTGCCCCCCGGGTTCATCGGTTACCGGGAACGGCATGTCCTCCTGCTGCTGGGCCTGGTCGCTGTAGTCCAGGTCGGCCCGCAGGTCGTCGAAGTTCGTCCGGCGGGTGACCAGGACGCCGCTCAGCGGACTGCTGGCCTTCTCGTTGGAGTCCAGGGGGTTCACGACTTCCACCACGTCGCCCTCCTGACCCACGACCTCCCATACGCCCGTGCGCAGGCTGAGGTGAACGAGGTCGCCGGGCCGCAGCAGCGCGACCGGGTGGACATGCCACAGGGTACAGGTGCGCTCAGGTACCACCCTGAGTTCCCCGCTTTCCGCCAGGATGACGCCCAATGAAGGCGGCGTGGTCGCGTGGACATGCCGCACGCCGCCGAGCAGCAGCTCCTGGCCGTGCTGGATTTTAATGATGTCGCCGCTGACCCAGTGGTAGAGGGAGTCCGGTGGTGTAACCGGGGGTTCTGCTTCAGGCAGGGCCTCAGTCGGGGGTTCAGCTTCAGGCCCTCCGAACGCCTCCAGGCCCACGAACTTCAGGGATCGCTCGATGACCTTTGAGCCGTGGAAGTCCAGTTCCTCCACCTGAAAACCCCGCGTGGCCTGCTGCCCGGCAATCATGACGCTGGCCCGGTCTTTCTTTTCGTCCACGAACGAAACCACGCCGAACTGCGGCGGCGTCGAACCACGCACGCCAACCAGATCGCCCGCTTCCAGGCGGATGCCCACGGCGGGATGAGGCATCATCGAGAGTTGACCGCGCTGGAAATCCCCTTCCCACGCCTTGCCCGCCTTGCGGTACCGCACCCAGTAGGTTTCCGGTTCCTCGAACTTCACCAGAACTCCCGTCCAGTACCCCGGTGTGCCGTCATACGCTTTCACGCCGACCACCTGCCCGAGTTGAAAGCGGGCGTGGGCGGGCATGTGCGTGGTGGGTTGCTCTACCTGGGCGCTTTCTGCCGCCGCTTCTGAGGACGGAGGATTCTTCTTTCCAGCCAGCTTCTCCCGCGTTTCCTGGGCAAGCTTCTTGAAGTCCACGGGTTCCGCTGGCGCGGCATCCTGGGCCTTCTTGCTGCGGTTCTTGCGGGCGGGCTTTTCGGTGATGGGTTGTGCTTCGGTCATAACGACCTCCTGGGTGCGGTGGGTTTCGTGGTTGGTCATGCTTCACTCCCGAACAGCGGGCCGAATTCAGGCCCGAACGGGGCGGGTTGGCGGGGTTCTGTTGTGGCGGGCTGCACGCTGGCCTGAACTGCTGGTTTCTGGGGGGCAACCTCGAAGGTCTCAGCGGCCATGCCCTGGATGAAGTCGAAGACCTTGCGGGTGCGCTGAATCCAGGCGGCGTCCGGCAGGGGCCGCGCCTGGTGCCAGAAGACGTTCGACCACTGCCAGCGCGGCGGGTCGCTGCTGAGGGTGTTGCCGCACTTCACGAGCGCGGGAATGCCCCATAGCGAGGTGTTGACGAAGGTGCTGTAGCAGCTCGTGTTGCTGATGTCCTGCGCCACCCAGCGGGTGTGCAGGGGGCTGATGCCTGCCTCGACGAACACCTGCGTGGCCGCCAGAATCATGCCGCCGCTGCCGCACGCGGGTTCGCCGCAGTCCAGGGGCTTGTCCGCCGGGAACATCGAATGCGTGTTCTGGCCGTAGGTCATCTTTGCCATCAGGTAACTGATTTCGTGCGGGGTAAAGAACTCCGCACCGTGCTTGCGGTCGAGCTGGTGCCCGATCTCCATGTACACCGGGCCGAGCAGGTCGCGGTAGGGGCGCTGCTGCATGTCCTGCTGAAGCAGGGCGAACGAGTGACAGATGGTTTCCAGGTCGTGCCTGTCCAGGCCCTTGATGGTTTGCAGGTACAGGTCTTCCTGCTGACCCACTGTCAGGGCGCAGGCGGCGCAGGTGACGAGGATGCGGAAGGCCTCGTTCAGGCGCAGCGTGCGCACTTCGCTGAGCTTCTTGGCATAGGGAAGTTTCAGCGGATCGGTGATCGGCCCATGCACGAAGGGCGGGTTGTCCGCTTTGAGCGTGGCGGCGCGTGGCATTACCAGCTCACATCGCTTTTGCGGGTGCGGAAGTTGATGCCGTGATCGACATGCAGGGGGGTGAGGGGCTGCAACCTGGCCAGGACGCGGGTGCCCAACACCTCCACCAGGGAAGGCGTGCGGTTGGGGTTGCGCCGGCCCTCGGCGTCGGGTGGCCGCAAGGCCAGGTTGGTCGTGCAGATGGTGGGTTTGCGCATCATCTGGCGGTCGTCCAGAGCGAGGAAAAGCAGCCGGCGCTCCACAGCGGCACTGTCGCTTTCCCCCGCGCCGAGGTCGTCGAGGATCAGGACGTCCGGCTGCGTGAGGGACAGCAGCGCGGCTTTCTCCGTCATGGGTTCCTCGTCGTCGCCGTAGGAATTCCTGACCTCCAGGGCGAGGCGGGCGAGGTTGCGGACGTTCACGCTGTACCCGGCACGGAGCGCGGCCTTCCCGATCAGCATGGCCGCCTGTGTTTTCCCGGTTCCGGTCTGCTCACCGTGCAGCAGGAGGTTGGCCCCGCTGTCCACCAGGGCACGGATGTTCTGGCAGCTGTGCGCCACCCGGTCGAGTGGGGCGCGCAGATCCAGGTCATGCCACTCCACGTCCAGGTAACGACCGTCGATGCGGGCGGCCTTCATCTGCTGGCGAAAGGTCGCCTCGCGCTGGGCCTGCTGGCAAATGAAGCAAGGGGCGTCACCGAACGCGCCGTGATTCATGGTGATGATCACGCCGTCCTGGCAGAACTGCTGGTGCAGGTGCAGGCGCAGACGCCCGGCGAACTCCGGAACGCTGCGAATGCGCCCCAGGGCGGCAAGTTGCTGGTTGGTGGGGTAGTTGACGGTGATGGTTTTCGGCTGGCCGAGCAGCTCATCAAGGGGTTGCCCGATGTCGATGGGGGGGTGAAGAACAGCGTCGTTCTCGCGGGCCTGTTGCAGGCGCTTCTGAGCGAAGGCAAGGGCAGTTTGTTCGTGCGGGCTGGTCATTTTGTTCTCCGCACACCGTTGAGCGGTGCGTTGCCTGCGCGCAGCAGGTCATCCATGTCCACGTCTTCGGGACTGGCGGGAAGTCGGTTGTGGCTGGCGATCTCGCGGGCCTCGTCGTCGAGCATTTCCGCGAGGTCGCCCCGGTAGCGGTGGCCTTTGGCTTCACAGGCGAGGGTGTGCAGCGTTTCGATGCGCTCCACGGGAATGGTGAGCCAGGTGCTGTCGCGGCCTTTCACGCGGTTCATCACGCGCGCCAGATTCCAGCCCTCGAAGGCCTGTTCGAGCGCCACGCGCCGCGCCGCCAGAAGTTCTTCAAGGCTGGTGGCGTCGTCGTCACCTGTTCCCTGGGAACGGGGTTGAACCTGGGCAGGGGCAGGCGACCCAGTGCTGGCCGCGTGAGCGGCCGCGGCGCTTGCGCCGCCTGACGTGCCGGGTTCATCGGAACTCCCGTAGCCCCCCGAGTCACCACGACCACCCACGTCCTCCTTCTCATCAGCTGCGGGTTCCGACAGACGACGTGTGTTCACTGGTTCACTGGTTCCACTGGTTACACGTGGTTCGGGTGAACTGGCGTTCACCCTTTGTGCCCTGGCGTTCACCCTTTGCGTACCAGCGTTCACCCTTTCTGCACCAGCGTTCACCCTTTCGGAGTCGTTAAAGGGTGTCCCAGCGTTCACCCTTTGCGCCCTGGCGTTCACCTTTTGCAGGTCACCGAGAAAGGCAGCCAGCTCTGCTTTCACCCGAGCGTCCTTCAGCTTTTCGAGGCGGTTCTGGACACTGAGAATGACCCGGGCCAGGGTGTCTGGCGGCAGGACGTGGTACTCGTTGGCATTCCCCCGGCCTGTCTCGAACGACACCAGCAGTTCGCCCAGGTCTTCGAGCTTGCGCATCAGCTTCTGAACGTTCCGCTCACTGGTGTTCACGCGCCGCGCCAGCCGCGGAATCCCTGCCGACACCAGGCCGTCCTCGTGGGCCTGCTCAGCCATGACGACCATCAACAGTCGTGCCGTGCCCTCACTGCGGCTGCTGTCCAGCACTTCGTTGATGACGGAGATGCTCATGCAGCGCTCCCTCTGGTTTTCTTGCTCCTGGGCCGGCGCGCGCGGCCCGGGGTGGCCGAGAGGGGGAGCGCCCTGGTCGCGTGCCTCCAGCGGCACACCAGCAGCACGTACGGGAGCGCGCGGCGGATATTCGACTGGAACCAGCGGCCCGAGACCTCCTCGAGGAGATCAGGCAGCGTCGAGTCCTGGAGATACTTGCGCCGGACCGCGATCACGAACCCCTGGCCGAACCACGGGTCGATCAGGGCATGGCACAGCGCGATGCACAGCAGGTGGCCGATCAGCCGCCCTTTCAGGGCGTCCTCACGCTGCTGCCTCTCCATCTCCACGGCGCGCTTCGCGATTCGCTCACGCTCCCGGGCAGTGGTCTGAGGAGCGGCCGGCTCCTGCTCGGCGGCCAGCGTGGGCTGGGCGTGCCTACGCTTGATGTCCTCACCCATCTGCTGCAAAGCCGCGAGATCCGGGTCGGTATCCAGTAACGGCTTGTCTGGCACCGGGCCTCGCTTCAGCAGCAAGCGGACGGCACTCTCACGGCGCTTCTTCCCGTTGTAGTACCAGCTCGCCTTGCCACTGCCCTTCCTGGGGAACAGGCACTTCCACGACGCCTGGCACTTCTGGCAGACGTTCGCCTCGCCGTAATGCCGCCTGTCGTCCACGTGAACCTGCATGCCCCACTGGTGCTCGCACACCTTCCCGCTGAACGACTCGACGATGCGGTAGGCGCTGGCGTCCGGGTTGCTGGGCAGTTCATAACTGCGGTACACGCCCTGGATGAAGCCCGCGTCGTCCGCCAGGATCTCCATTTCCGTGCCGCTGGGAGGCGTGTCCCCGTTGCGCCAGGCGATCAGCTCCCGCCTGCCGCTGGGCCGCAGGAACACCTTCACGTGCAGGCCGCGCATCAGTTCCTTGTGAACTGGAGCCTGGTGCTGGGCGCTCACCTGGTACATCTCGTCCAGGGTGTCCACGAGATTAAGCGGCGGCATCGGCGCTCACGTCCTGGCGGGCTGGTGCGGGAATGGTGTTCAGGTGCGCGAACGCGCCGAACAGCGCGATGGCCGCGCCGTTGTACGCTGCCGCCGCGAGTTCAGGGGTGCCGTACGTTCCCAGGCAGCGCTGGTGGCCGTCCAGGCGAATCACGGCCTGCCAACCGTGCCGGGTCTTGCGCACGCCTTTGAAGCCGCTCCTGTTGTTCCTGTTCACCTTCTGGTTGAAGGCGTTCTGCTGGTTGGTGGCCAGGCGCAGGTTCTCGCGGCGGTTGTCCAGGGGGTCACCGTTGATGTGATCCTTGTACAGGCGTCCCTGCTCGTCGCGCAGCAGCAGGTGCAACTCGATGGACACCGGGCGGGTCTGACCTTCACGCCTGATGTACGTGCGCACGTACCCCTTCTTGTGCAGCGTGAAGCGGTACCGGGAGAGGAAGGGAAGGTCGCGGTCGTCCACCAGGGCGACCTTCCCCTCTCCCCACTTGCCGTGAAGTGGAATCTCGGCCATGTCAGGCGACCCGGCTTCCCAGTTCCGACTGCCACTCCGCGACCTTCGCCTCGGGGTCAGGGCAGCGCTCGACGATCCGAAGAACGTCCAGGCCCTCCTGCTCGGTGAGGTCGCCACTGCTGCCGATCGGGCGCGACAGGCCCGCCAGCCAGGCAGTGAAGGCCACGCGCCGCTCGCGGTTCACGAAGCCCCAGCGCGGGCCTTCCAGGTGCGCGGCGATCTGACGCTTGGTGCCCTGACTGATCCCACCCACGACGGCGTTCACGGCTGGTCGTGGGTGGCCCTCCGTTTCAGACTCGCGCCCCTTGGGCTGTGCGGTGGGATGCAAGGTGGTCAGGGCCGCTTTCAGGTGCCTGTACACCTCGCGTTGCAGGTCGACGTCGTCGCACTGTCCGGCCTCGTACTTCAACTGGTCGATGGCCTGCACGAGGTGTGCCCCGCCGGGCGTGCGCTCGTGGTCGGGCCGCGCCCACTCAGGCAGCTCAGGGGTGCTGACGGGCTGGCGTTTGGCGTCGTCCCAGTCGCTCCAGAATTTGGGCAGGTCGTACAGGTAACGCCCGATGCCGAAGTGGACGGCGCACCGTTTCAGCGCGTCGCTGGCCGCTGCCTTGAAGGTGCCCAGGTCACCCTCGGGAGCTTCCCCGACGTCGCTGCGGGAGACCCCCAGCACCGTCAGGGTGCCTTTCACCGTGGGAACACGTGCGCCCGGAATGTGCTCGATGTCGAAGGCCCAGGCATCCGGGCAGATGGCGTCCAGGCGATCCTGCACGGCGCGGGCGTCGATGTGCGCGAGCATCAGGGCGCGTTTGCGATCCTTGCTGATCACGCCAGGCTTCCACTGGATCATGTGCGCCGGGAAGGGGGCTTGCAGCCTCTTGGTAACGTCACTGATTTTCATGGGTCAGCCATCCTTTCAACGAGTACAGAAAGACGCCCATCGACACGAAAAACACGACGATGAGCAGCAACAGGAACAGCGCCAGGCCGCGCGGCATCCCGGCACCGAACAGCGGCACCAGGGCATACCCGGTGGCGTAAGCGCAAAAGGCCAGCAGCAGGGCAGACAGGCGGGTCACGCGGCCCTCCGTTGGCGGGTCTTGCGACCCTCGTTCAGCAGGCGCTTCCAGGCCATACGCCCGGCGGGTGTGAGGGCCAGCGCTACGTCCTGCCCGTACCGTTCACGCTGGTGTTTGGTGGCGGGCTGGCGCTTCACCCAGCGGCGGGCGTGCAGGGCAGCGATCAGTTCGTCGGCATCGTCGGTGTACACCATCAGGCCGAGCGAGAACTGCGCGTGAGGCATGCTGTGGAACGCGCCCAGCAGCAGGACAGCGTCCCGCTGGCGGGGATCGAGGAAAGTGGTCATGCGACCTCCCGGCAGCGCTCGCACACGCCGGTGGCGCTCTCGGTGGCGTGGCCGCAGTGCCAGCAGCGGCCCGTGCCCGGCTCCTTGGGCAGGTTCCGTCCGGCCACCTGGCACAGGCCCAGCAGCAGCAGCCCGGTGAGTGCCAGCCCAAGGGCAGCAGCGGCGATCAGGAGCGGCATCAGTACCGCCCCTCGCGCAGCAGCGTCTCCACGTCGATCTCGGAGGAGCGGGGGACGTGCCGCACGGGCTTCGCAACGGGTTCACCGCATTCGGGGCACTCCAGGGCGTCAGCGGGAATCGGGGCGTGGCAGGCCGGGTTGCTACACCAGATGGTGGGGCGGTAACGGGGGAAGGGGATGTTGCGCGAGGTCACGCGGCCACCGCCTTCAGCTCACCCTTCCAGGCGTGGAGCACGTCCGCCAGCGTGAAGTCACTGCTGATCACGCCGTGCCAGTACCAGTTCCCCCTGGGCCAGAAGGTCGGGAGTTTGATTGGCGCGAGCCACAGGTGGACGCCGTAGCGCTCCTGGGTCTGCTCGATGTACGTGTCGAGCAGCATCCCGGCGGGAATGACGCCGTTCGTGACCATGCACACGCGTCCGCTGTCCGTGTTGCTGAGCCAGCCAGGAAAGAAGCGCACGCGGCGTTCCTGCGTTGGATCAGTCGTCTCCGGCCAGATGCGGTTCCGGAACATGCGGCGTTTACCGAGCCTGCTCGTCAGCGGTAAGTCCTGCGCCTGGGGGGTGAAGGCGTCAACCGTGGTTGACAGCGTCGCCTTCAGCGTGGGGATAAAACTCTTTTCTGCTATCATGTCTGCGTCCTTCCCCCCTCGGTGAGCTGCGCTAACAGCGATGACCCGAGGGGGTTGATGGTTTCAGCGCTTCTGGCGCTGCCCGCGCCCCATAGGGGCGTTGAGGGTGAAAGGGATAGTGGTCGGCGTGACCTGCTGCTGGTTGAGGCGGCGGGTCAGCCAGGCCTGGTATTCGGATTTCGGCACGCGGTACTGGGTGCCGAAACGGAGGTGGCGCATTTCCTTCGTGACGATGTCGTAGACCTGGTTCCTGCCGAGGTTCAGCAGTTTGCGCAGCTCATTGATGGTGTAGAAGTCAGATTCCAGGTGTGGAGCGAAGTCTTCGGCGGGCTGAGTCATGGCGTCACCTGAGTGTCATTTATGAATCTAGGAATATGAACGATGGCAAAAAGAGTGGCGGGGTCTTCCCCCAGTTGACCGGCGATGATCAGTTGAGTGGAGCGGTTGATCGTCTCGCCGTTAATGGCGTTGTAGATGGTTTTGAGCGACAGGCCCGTACTTTGCGCGAGGCTCGGGTAGGAGATGTCGCGCTCCTTCAGGACATCCTTCAGGCGGGTATGCATGTTGAAATATTACAACATTCATACTCCGATGTGCAAATTACCACTGGCATTATATGGGGACGTATTGTAATATTACACCCATCATGCTCTGTATGGTGCCACGTGACCCCACTCCTCCACCCGGCCAGTACCGGAAACTGGAGCCTCACGAATGGATCAAGCAGGTACGTGAGGACAAGAAAATCAACCAGTCCACCATTGAAGAGCGAACCATCAAATTCGACCCCCGCGCCCGCATCAGCCAGTCCTACATCAGCAAAATCGAAAAAGGACTCACGCCCCTCGCCAGCCTCGGCCCGCTGCGCCTCGAAGCTCTCCGTCAGGCCCTGGGCGTCACCACCGACGACTGGGTGACCAACACCGGCCTGATCATCGTCACCCAAGCCGAGAGAGATGACCAGCCTGAACTGCCCAACTCCCTGCAAGAAGCCTCCATCAAGTACGGAGACAGCATCCCCGATCTGCGCAACAGCGAGTGGCTGCAACTCCTGCGCAGCGTCAGCCCGCACAACTGGGACGGCCCCGAAACCCCCGAGGAGTGGCTGGCCCTGTACATGAACCTGCGAAACCACACCAAACCTCGCAAAAGGTAACCATGCGCGAACTGCACCTCTACGCCCACAATCAGATCCGGGCAGTGCAGCGCAAAGCGAAATACGAGAACAACTTCTGGAAACTTGCTACCCTTCTGGACTTTCGCATTGCCCCAGGCGATCACGCCTTCTGCGCCCTCGGTGACCCCCCGCTCATCGTCCTGAACAGCTACGATTTCGCCCGCAAACGCAACAGCTTCGCGGGCATGCACGAGATCGTGCACCTGCTCTTCAAGCAACGCGGTATCGAACAGGCCGTCATCGACGCCTTCGACGGCGACCGCGCCAGCGCCATCCCCATCCTCGAAAGCTGGTGCAACCAGTTCGCCGCCGTGCTCCTCCTCCCGGATCACGTCGTCGAGGACACCCTGGAACGGCACGGGGACGCGCCCGAAGCCATCATCGCCCTCCACCAGCACGCCCAGGTGGGCCTCGGCGTTCCGCTGCGCCGTTACGTGTTCGCCAACAGCGACAAACCAGCCGCCGCGTTCGCCGCCACCCACAAAGGCTACGTCCTCGACGCTGCCCGGCAGTACACCCGCGTACCCTTCACGAAGGGCATGTTCCTCCCCGACGACCTGATCCCCGCACCCGGCCAGCACGGCGTGAGTGAGGAGTCCAGCATCATCACCGCCATCCTCCCGGATGGCCGCATCGTAGGAGTCCTGGCATGGTGAAGAAAAAAGAAGGCCGCGTCAGCAACGGCGAAGGCAGCATTCGCAAGCGCCCCGACGGCACCCATGAAATCCGGGTCACAGCCCAGGACGCCCTCGGCAACAAGAAACGCATCAGCCTCTACGGCAAAACCCGCAAGGAAGTCATCGCTAAACGCGACGCCCTGAAAGTCGAAGAGGCCGGCGGCGTACTCGCCATGCCCCGCCAGGTCACCGTGAAGGATTACCTCGACTCCTGGCTGGAACACGTGGAGAAAGACCTCAAACCCACCACGCACCAGAGTTACAAGTACCTCGTGGACACGCACATCACCCCGCGCCTGGGCCACCTGCAACTCCAGGCCCTGGTGCCCCTGCACGTCGAAGGCATGCAGAACGCCATGCTCTCAGACAACCTCTCCCCACGCACCACCGCGTACGCCCGCGCCGTCCTGCGCCGCGCCCTCCAGCAGGCCCTCAAATGGGGCCTCGTCGGACGCAACGTCGCCCAGAACGTCGAACCCCCCAGGAAAGCCAGCAAGGAAATGCAAGCCTGGACACCCGAACAGGCCGCGAAGTTCCTCGACGTCGCCAGAAGCGACCACCTGTACGCCGTGTTCTACCTCGCCATCATGACCGGCATGCGGCGCGGCGAACTCCTGGGCCTGCGCTGGCAGGATGTGGACGAGAAGAACCTCAAGCTCCACATCCGGCAGAACCTGGTCGTCGTGAACCACCGCCCCCAGTTCATCGAACCCAAAACCAGCAAGAGCCGCCGCAGCATCCACGTCGCCCCCGAAACCATGCAGATCCTCCAGCAGCACCGCACCCAGGTAGCTGCTCAAAAGGCCAAAGCCAGGGAACGCTGGCAGGAACACGACCTGGTATTCCCCAGCAGTGTCGGTACACCCCTCGGCACCTACCACCTCAACCGCACCTGGTGGAACCTCCAGGCTGAAGCAGGCCTGCCACGCATCCGCTTCCACGACCTGCGGCACACCTACGCCTCCCTGGCGCTCGCCAGCAAGATCAGCCCCAAAGTCGTCAGCGACCGCCTGGGCCACGCAAATGTCGCCTTCACCCTCCAGACGTACGCCCACGTCTACGAGGACGAACACCGCGCCGCCGCCCTGGACAGCACCCAACTCCTGAAGACCAGGAAGGACGAGGACGACGAAGAGAAAGCAGGCTGACCCCCTAAAAACTCTAATGGGGTGGAACTGGGGTAGATTCTCCCAGTTGGGGTAACGTCGTCCATAAGAGCAAAGTAAATCCCCCGCGCTGGGCGGGGGTTTCTCTGGTGGGTCGTATAGGAATCGAACCTATAACCCGCTGATTAAGAGTCAGCTGCTCTGCCAATTGAGCTAACGACCCGAGAAGCGAAAGGGAGTATAGGAGGAGGCGCGGCTTCTGTCAACCCTGCCCCCCCCCGGGTCAGGAGCCGCGTTGCAGGTGAGCGCGGAGGTGCCCAGCCAGGTAAAGGCTGCCTGTGATCAGGAGCGTGCCTCCGGCCGGGGTCAGGGCCAGCGCCACTCGGAAGGCTTCGTCCATATTGGGGACGGCCTGGCCGCCGTACTGCGCGGCGAGGTCGTGCGGGGGGGTGGCCAGGGTACCGGGAGAGGTGTAGACGCGGCGCGGCGCGAGGGCCAGGAGGGGCGCAAGGGTCGCGTGCGTGTCCTTGCGCGCCAGATTTCCGAACAGCAGCACGTCGACCGGGCCGACCGCGCCAGCAACTGCGGCGGTGGCGTGGGGATTATGCGCGCCGTCCAGGAGGATGACGCGGCCCCCCACGCTAAATCGTTCCAGGCGACCGGGGTGCGTGGCTTGCAGGGCGGCACGGACGCCTGCT
>ERZ501016.155-NODE-155-length-29413-cov-16.966142_pt1 | contig 29413 bp, 24 predicted proteins | sample MGYA00248889_ERZ501016 | MGnify/ENA primary metagenome ERZ501016 (study PRJEB25958, sample SAMN03398594) | human skin metagenome | study: EMG produced TPA metagenomics assembly of the Human Skin Microbiome Metagenome (human skin metagenome) data set. | reverse complement strand
CCAGACGTGTGCTCTTCCGATCTGCCGACGCGGTGCGGCACCGGGGGGCTCAGCGCGACGCGCTGCTGTGAGCCGAGCCGCAGCCGTCAGACCGGGGTCACGTGCAGGGCGACCGGCCGGCCGGACTGGCGGGTGAGGACCAGGGTGGCGCGGCCGTCGCCGCGCAGCTTGAGGGAGCGACGCAGCCGGTCCGGGTCGGCGTCGACGCCGCGCTTCTTGAGCGTGAGGTCGCCGATCGAGCGCTGGCGGCACCACGCCCGGATCACCTTGTCCTGCAACGGGATCTCGTCGAGGATCCGGTAGGTCCGCGCCCACGGCACCCCCACCTGACCGCCGCCCGGGGACCGCACGTAGCCCACCCCCTCGTCGAGCTCCGCGCCGCCGGTCAGGGCCTCCAGCGCCCCGACCAGCCCGGCGCGGATGACCGCGCGGTCGGGCTCGTGGAGCAGCTCACCCCGGCCGCTCCCCGGCGCGGGGCCGTCGTCGGGCAGGTCGGCCTCGGTGACCACGTGCGCGGAGCCGAGGGTGGCGGCGTCGCCGTCCATCACCAGCGCGGTGCGGCCGGCCCACCGGGCCGCGTCGCCCCACCACAGCACGCACTCGACCACCTCGCCGCGCCACGAGACCCACTGCGCCTCGGCCCCGACGGGGCGGGCGGCGTGGGGGAAGGCGGGGGACAGCTTGGCCCCGGCCGCCCGCACCCGACCGGCCACCTCCTGCACGAGCTCCCAGGAGGGGGCGAGGTCGTCCAGGCGGAAGGTCCGGCGGGTCCGCCCGGTCGCGTCGGCCACCCCCGGCGTGCGGCGGGCCGGGTCGAGCCAGACGGCCGTATGCCGGCCCGCGCCCACCCCCTCGTCGGCCACCTCCTCGGCGCGGGCGCACCGCACCTGCGGGGCGGGCGTGCCGGCAGGCAGGGGGACCTGCGCGAGGTTGTGCCCGGCCAGCTCGGCGGTGACGGGGTCGGCGTCCACGGCAAGGACCTCGAGGCCGGCCTCGGCCATGGCGGCGGCGTCCAGCCCCAGGCCGCACCCCAGGTCGTGCACCGTGCGGACCCCCGCCGCCGCCAGGCGCTCCGCGTGCTGCCGGGCGACCTGGGGGCGGGTGGCCTGCTCCAGGCCGTCGGGGGTGAGCAGGAGCCGGTCGACGGCGTCGCCGAGCTTGGCGCGTCCCCGCTGCCGCAACCGGCTCTGCGTCAGCACCGCCGCCACCAGCTCCGGGGAGTGGCCGTCGCGGCGCAGGGCGGTCGACGTCGCGAGCGAGCTGGCCTCGGCATACGGCCGGAGTCCCTCGAGCAGCGCGAGCCCCTCGGGGGAGGTGAGCGCGCGGGTGGTGGCGAGGTCCATGGGGGCCATCCTCCCCCACCGGCGGGACGCGCGCTGGCACTCGACTTGACCGAGTGCCAGCGGCTTCCTAGATTGTGAGTTAGCACTCTCGGTAGGCAAGTGCTAAGGGTCGACCCCCGCGACGGCGGCCCGACGCACGACGGCACCGGAGTCCATACATCTGTCCACTCTCGACATTCCCGAAGGGGAGGTCACCACAGTGTCGGTTTCCATCAAGCCGCTCGAGGACCGCATCGTCGTCAAGGCCGTCGAGGCCGAGCAGACCACCGCGTCCGGTCTCGTCATCCCGGACACGGCCAAGGAGAAGCCCCAGGAGGGCGAGGTCCTCGCCGTGGGCCCCGGCCGCATCGACGACAAGGGCAACCGCGTCCCCGTCGACGTCGCCGTCGGCGACAAGGTCATCTACTCCAAGTACGGCGGCACCGAGGTCAAGTACGGCGGCGAGGAGCTGCTCATCCTGAGCGCCCGCGACGTCCTCGCGATCGTCGGCTGACGCTCGCACGCACGCAGCACTGACTCTGGGAGCCCCGGCCCGAGCCTTCGCGGCTGGGGGCTGGGGCTCTCGTCATACCTCTCGACTGACAAGGAAGCTCATGGCCAAGACGCTGGAGTTCAACGACGACGCGCGCAAGTCCCTGGAGCGCGGCGTGGATGCCCTCGCCAACGCGGTGAAGGTCACGCTCGGCCCCAAGGGGCGCAACGTCGTGATCGACAAGAAGTGGGGCGCCCCCACCATCACCAACGACGGGGTGACCATCGCTCGCGAGATCGAGCTGGACGACCCCTACGAGAACCTCGGCGCGCAGCTCGCCAAGGAGGTCGCCACCAAGACCAACGACATCGCCGGTGACGGCACCACCACCGCGACCGTCCTCGCCCAGGCCATGGTCAAGGAGGGCCTGCGCAACGTCGCCGCGGGGGCCGCCCCGGCCGGGGTCAAGCGCGGCATGGACAAGGCCGTCGACGCCGTGTCCGAGCGCCTGCTCGCCAACGCCCGCGAGGTCTCCGGCAAGTCCGAGATCGCCGCCGTCGCCTCCCTCTCCGCGCAGAACGACGAGGTCGGCACGCAGATCGCCGAAGCCTTCGACAAGGTCGGCAAGGACGGCGTCATCACCGTCGAGGAGTCCTCCACCGCCAGCACCGAGCTGGAGTTCACCGAGGGCATGCAGTTCGACAAGGGCTACATCTCGCCGTACTTCGTCTCCGACCCGGAGCGCATGGAGGCCGTCCTCGAGGACGCCTACGTCCTGATCAACCAGGGCAAGGTCTCGGCGGTCGCCGACATCCTGCCGCTGCTCGAGAAGGTCGTGCAGGCCGGCAAGCCGCTGCTGATCATCGCCGAGGACGTCGACGGCGAGGCGCTGTCCACCCTGGTGGTCAACAAGATCCGCGGCACCTTCAACGTCGTGGCCGTCAAGGCGCCGGGCTTCGGCGACCGCCGCAAGGCCATGCTCGCCGACATCGCCATCCTCACGGGCGGCCAGGTCGTCGCGGAGGAGGTCGGCCTCAAGCTCGACCAGGTCGGCCTCGACGTCCTCGGCCAGGCCCGCCGCGTCGTGGTGTCCAAGGACGACACGACGATCATCGACGGCTCGGGCGACGCCTCGGCTGTCGACGGTCGCGTGGCCGAGATCAAGGCCGAGATCGAGCGCACCGACTCCGACTGGGACCGCGAGAAGCTCCAGGAGCGCCTCGCCAAGCTCGCCGGCGGCGTCTGCGTCATCAAGGTCGGCGCCTACACCGAGGTGGAGCTGAAGGAGAAGAAGCACCGCATCGAGGACGCGATCTCCGCGACGCGCGCCGCGATCGAGGAGGGCATCGTCGCCGGTGGCGGCTCCGCCCTGGTCCACGCGGTCCGCGCGCTCGACGACCTCCAGCTGGAGGGCGACGAGCTGACCGGCGCCAACATCGTGCGCAAGGCCGCGGCCGAGCCGCTGCGCTGGATCGCCGAGAACGCCGGGCGCGAGGGCTACGTCGCCGTGTCCAAGGTCGGCGAGCTGGAGCCCGGCAACGGTCTGGACGCCGCGACCGGGGAGTACGTCGACCTGGTCGCCGCCGGGGTGATCGACCCCGTCAAGGTCACGCGTTCCGCGCTGCGCAACGCCGCGTCCATCGCCTCGATGGTCCTGACGACCGACACCCTCGTGGTCGAGAAGCCCGAGGAGGAGCCCGCCGCTCCCGCCGGTGGCCACGGTCACGGTCACGGCCACTGAGCCGAGCAGGACGGACGCCGCGAAGGCCGCCCACCCCGAGGGGGTGGGCGGCCTTCGCGCTGTAGGTGGTGCGGGGCGGCGGGATCTCCGCCGACGAGCAGGCGCCGGGGTCAGGCGATCGCGATCGCGGTGTAGTGCGACTCGCGCTCGTCCTCGGTCATGCCACCCCACACGCCGTAGGGCTCGCGGACCCGCAGGGCGTGCTCGCGGCACTGCTCGAGGACGGGGCAGGCGACGCACACTGCCTTGGCCGCGCCGTCGCGGTTGCGCCGGGCGGGACCACGCTCGCCCTCGGGGTGGAAGAACACGTCGGGGTTCTCCCGCCGACAGGAGCCCTGCAGCTGCCAGTCCCACTGATCGGCGACGGGTCCGGGGAGTCGGCTGATCTCGGCCATGGTGTGCTCCTGTGCAGGGTTGCGCCGTCGATGACCGGACTGTCACGCAGGTCACACCATGCGAGCACTTCGCACAATGATCAAACGTATGACATACTCCCGAGTAACCTGGGGTGACCCGTGAGCCCTGACCAGCGACGCCGCGTGGTGGCGGGGGCTGCTGCTGCGAAAGACCGTACCTGCGTGATTGCACCTGCGACAAGGGGCATCACGGGTAATCCGGGTCGCCTTCTCGCTCCGTGGGCGACGGTGAAGCCCGACGCAAAAGACTCGACACACGATGTGCAAACCTGGCAACTCTGTGTCAATTTCGCGCCGGTCGGGTGGACTCGGGGTGACCGGCGGGTGGACGCGGGCTGACGGGGTGACCCTGGGGATCGTTGCACCTGGTTGACAGGTCGACGGGGGTCGGCGAGCGTGACGGCGGATCGGACGGCCCCGTGGCTGCGACGAGGATGGATATTGAACATGGCTGCTAGCACCGGCGCCTCGCGGCGTCCCAGCGGGTTCGAGAGCCTGACGGTGGCCGTGGTGGCCGAGATGGTGGGAGTCGCCCCGTCCACCCTGCGCACGTGGGCGCGACGCTACGGCCTCGAGCCGTCGGGCCACCGGTCCGGTCTGCACCGCCGCTACTCCGAGACCGACGTCGCGCGGTTGCGCTTCATGAGGACCCTCACCCAGTCCGGTCTCACGTCGCGGGACGCCGCGAGACGTGCCCTGGACGCGACCACCGAGGAGCTCGCCTCCACCGCCTCGCGCGTCCACCCGCCGGAGGGGGAGCTGGCCCTCGACCCGGGACAGGCGGAGTCGTCCGCACTGCGGGGCGGCTACCTCGGCCGGGGGGCCCAGGGCAGCGAGGTGGCGGCGCCGGTCATGACCCTCCTGGGCACCTTGGGCAACGGCGACGCGCAGGGCAGCACGGCGCTGCTGCGCCTCGCCCAGCGGGACCTCGGGGCCGCCCGCACCTGGGACGAGCGGGTGCTGCCCGCCCGCAACGCCGCGTGGATGCTGGCCCCCGCCGCCCAGGGTCGCGCCGACGCGATGCTCGCGTCCGCCACCGCCGGCGCGGTCGGTGACGTCCGGCTGCGCCGCAGCCCTCGCAACCTGCGGCCGGTGCATGTGGTGTCGCTGCCCGGGTTCGACGACCCCGCCGCCCGCCTCCTGCTGCGCGCCGCCCTGGCCGAGCGCTCCATCGCGGTCAGCGACCTCCCGCCGGACGGCTCGACGGCGTCCCCGGCCTCGTCGGCGTCCTCACCCCCGTCGGCTCAGTCGGCTCGCGCCCTGGGGGACGGTCCCCTGGGCGGTGGCGGTGGCGGTGTCGGCGGCGTCGCGGGTGCGGGGGCGGTGGAGGGGGTTCTCGTCGTCTACGTCGGGGAGGGTGCGGTCGCTGCCCAGCTCGCCGGACGACTGCGCCAGTCCGGGCGCGCGGGTGAGCAGGTCTACTGGGGGGAGGGCTGGCTGCACTGGCCGGGCCAAGAGGCCACCATGGCCGACGTCGTGCGAGCCGTGGAGAGCAGGTGCTGCGCCCCGACGGGGTGACCTTGCTGAGGGTGATGACCGGTGCGCGCACGGCCAACGGCCGGGAGCATGCGGGGGATCAGGCGCCCCGGCGGCGGACCGGGTCCGCCCGGTCTCGGTAGGGTCTGTCCTCTTGGGGAGATTGCGACGGGTTCGATGATTTCCCTGCACCTGGATGCTTTGGTGAGCCAAGATAACTCTTGGTAGTTGAATTGACCCGACCGGAGGCCCGCATGACGACCGTGATGGTGTGCGACGACGCGCCACTCACCCGCGAGGTGATGATGCGCCGCATCGGCTCGCTGCCCGGCGTGACCCGGGTCTGCGGCGCGGCCTCCGGCGAGGAGCTCCTTGCGAAGTACGCCACCGAGCAGCCTGCGCTGACGCTCACGGACCTGCGGATGCCCGGCATGGGGGGTCTGGACGCCGTCAAGCGACTGCTGGCGCTGCGCCCTAACGCCCAGATCATGATGATGACGCTGGCCGAGGACATCGACGGCGTGGCTCGCGCCCTGGCCTACGGCGCCAAGGGCTACGTCATGAAGGACTCCACGCGCGAGGAGCTGGCCGTGGCCCTGGCGCCGTTCATCGGCGAGGCGATGCCGCGCTCAGGTGGTGCCGGACGTCCCGGCGTGGCGGCGACGCTCACCGCGCGCGAGCTCGAGGTCCTGCGGGGGATGAGCCAGGGGCACAGCAATGCCGAGATCGGCGCCGAGCTGTACCTCACGGAGGACACCATCAAGACCCATGCCCGACGGCTCTTTCGCAAGCTCGACGCCTCGGACCGTGCTCACGCCGTCGCCATCGCCTATCGCACCGGGCTGATCAGCTGACCTGACGCGCTTGGTGGCTCCGGCCGGGCCGGGCGGTTACTCTGGGGGAAGGTACGCCCGCGAGGCGGCCTTCGCCGTGTCCGCGACCCGCCCGACGAGGGGTTGGTCCCTCGCTCCCGAGGAGGTGTCGATGAGCGTCCCCGACCCCCGTGACCATCGGCGCCTACACGTCTACGCGGGGGGTCCCGCCGCCCTCGGCCGTGGCGCCGGTGCGCACGCGGCCACGCAAGAGGTAACGTCCGGGGATCCGGGGCCGATGTCACCCACGGGGCCCGCAACGCGCTCGGCCGACGTCGTGTCGGCCGCAGCGCAGGGTGAGCCCGCCGCCCTGCAGGCGCTGCTCACCGACGTCCGACGCATCGCCTTCCGCTACTGCCGCGCCCGCCTCGGGGCCCTTCCCGCCGGTGTGCAGGCAGCCGATGATGCAGCTCAGGAGGTGTGTGTCGCCGTGCTCCAGTCGTTGCCCCGCTACGAGGACCGTGGCGCCCCCTTCGAGGCCTTCGTCTACGGCATCGCCTCCAACAAGGTCGCCGACGCGATGCGGTCCAGCCTGCGCGCCCCCGAGCCGACCGACGAGCTGCCCGACGAGGTCGACCTCGACGCCGGCCCGCTCGACACGGTGCTCGTCGCTGAGCGCTCGGCCGACACCTGGGCCCTGCTCGACCGTCTGGGCGAGACCCAGCGCGAGATCCTGACGCTGCGCATCGCGGTGGGCATGTCCGCCGAGGAGGTCGCGGCCTCCCTCGACATGACTCCCGGTGCCGTGCGGGTGGCCCAGCACCGCGCCCTGACCCGGCTGCGCTCCATCATGGGCGCCCCGGCCGAGGGGGGAGGATCGCGGTGACCCGACGACCGGACGGCACGCCCCAGCCCACCCTGCGCCTCGTCCGCGACGACGACGAGCTGGTGCAGCGGATCGCCGACCGCGACCAGCTCCCCGAGCACGACGACCCGGTGCTGGACATGCTCCAGGGCTGGGCCGCCGACATCGACGAGGACCTTCCTGCGGACCTCGTCGACGACCTGCCCCGACCTCTGCCGTCCAGGCGCACGGTCATCGTCACCCGCGCGGGGGTCGCGGCCGGCGTGGCCGCCGTCGTCCTGTCCGGCGTGACCGTGGCCGCCGCAGCGAGCGAGGGCGGACTGGCGGGCTTCGTCAGCAAGGTCGAGCGCGGCGTCGAGAAGGGCGTGGCCGCGCCTCGGCCCGCGGACGCCGCGGTGCTCGCAACGGCCGACGTGACCAGCCAGGGTCCGGACGGCAGGTCGGTGCGCACGGCCCTGGCCCTCGCGTCCCAGCGCCTCGGGGCGGGGGACCGAGACGGAGCCGCCGCCGTCCTGAGCCTCGTCGAGGACCAGCTCCGTCGTGACCCCTCGCTGCTCGACGACGCCGACCAGGCCCTGCTCGCCACGGTGCGCCAGGACCTCACGGCGACCGACTCCCGCGGCGACCACCTGGTGCTCGCCGACCCGCCGAGCCCCGCCTCCACCTCGGCATCGCGTCCCGGCATCCGCTCACCGGGGCGCCCCGACGGTGCCCCCGCCGCGGCCGGGCCGGTCACGAGCCGTCCCTCCACGCGTCCGAGTACGTCGCCCACCGGCCCGGCGCCGAGCAGCACCCCCGCGACCGGCTCCCCGACGTTCCCCGCGTCCCCGACCCAGGCACCCACGTCGCCGCGGCCCACCACCCACCCGACCCAGCCGACGCCGACGCGCCCGACGTCTCCCACCACCACCACCACGCCCACGTCGCCCACCTCGATCCCGTCGACGCCGACCACGTCCCCGACGACCCCCACGGTGCGGCCGACCTCCACGCCCACGCCCTCGGCGACGGCCACCGGGACGGCGCGCGTCGGGTCGGTCCCGGCGACCTCCGTCCGTGCCCGCACCTCCGGTACCTCGCAGCGCCGCACGTCCGGGGAGCAGCGATCGCTGATCGCGACGCGGGAGTCCAGGACGAGCCGCGGGGGCGGCAGCGGCGGCGAGCAGCGCTGAGTCGGTGACGCACGCCCGGCCCCCGCTGACGGCATACGAGCCACCGGGTCACCGCCGATAGACTGGCGTCATGAGCCTCGAGGAGACCCGCGCCGTGCCCGACAAGTTCGCCACCCTGGGGCTCACCTATGACGACGTCCTGCTGCTGCCCGGGGAGACCGACGTCATCCCGAGCGAGGTCGACACCACGACCCGCCTGACCCGTGAGCTCACCATCCGCATCCCGCTCGTGTCCGCCGCGATGGACACGGTCACCGAGGCGCGCATGGCCATCGCCATGGCCCGTCAGGGCGGCCTCGGCATCCTGCACCGCAACCTGTCGATCGAGGACCAGGCCTACCAGGTCGACCTGGTCAAGCGCACCCAGACGGGGCGCATCAGCAACCCCGTGACCATCGGCCCCGACGCCACGCTGGAGGAGCTCGACCAGATCTGCGGGGAGTACCGCGTCTCCGGCCTGCCCGTCGTCGCCGAGGACCTGACCCTGCTCGGCATCTGCACCAACCGTGACCTGCGCTTCACCCCCGTCGCGGAGTGGGCCACCACGCTGGTGCGCGAGGTCATGTCGCCCATGCCGCTCATCACCGCGCCGGTCGACATCTCGCGCGAGGACGCCACGGCGCTGCTGCGCCAGCACAAGCGCGAGCGGCTCCCCCTGGTCGACGGGCAGGGCCGGCTTGCCGGTCTCATCACCGTCAAGGACTTCGTCAAGTCCGAGCAGTACCCCCTGGCCAGCAACGACGCCCACGGCCGGCTCCTGGTCGGCGCCGCCGTGGGCTACTTCGGCGAGTCCTGGCAGCGCGCGACCACCCTCATCGACGCCGGTGTCGACGTGCTCGTGGTGGACACGGCGCACGGCCACGCGCGCCTGCTCATCGACATGATCAAGCGCCTCAAGGGCGACAGCGCGACCCGGCACGTCCAGATCATCGGCGGCAACGTCGCCACCCGCGCCGGCGCCGCCGCGCTCGTCGACGCCGGCGTCGACGCGGTCAAGGTCGGTGTCGGCCCGGGATCCATCTGCACGACCCGCATCGTCGCCGGCGTGGGGGTCCCGCAGATCACCGCGGTCTACGAGGCGGCGCAGGCGGCCACGGCGGCCGGCGTCCCGGTCATCGCCGACGGCGGACTGCAGTACTCCGGCGACATCGCCAAGGCGCTCGTCGCAGGTGCCAGCTCGGTGATGGTCGGCTCGCTGCTCGCCGGCTGCGAGGAGAGCCCCGGCGAGCTGATCTTCGTCAACGGCAAGCAGTTCAAGACCTATCGCGGCATGGGCTCTCTCGGTGCGATGAGCTCGCGCACCAAGAAGTCCTACTCCAAGGACCGTTACTTCCAGGCCGACGTCACCAGCGACGACCAGCTCGTGCCGGAGGGGATCGAGGGCAAGGTCGCTTACCGCGGCACCCTGCAGGCCGTGGCCCACCAGCTCGTGGGCGGGCTCCACCAGTCGATGTTCTACGTCGGGGCGCGCACCGTGCCCGAGCTTCAGGCCAAGGGGCAGTTCGTGCGCATCACGTCCGCGGGGCTCAAGGAGAGCCACCCGCACGACGTGCAGATGATTGCCGAGGCACCCAACTACAGCGGCCGCTGACCTGCCCCTGCCCCTGCCCCGCACCACCCCTTCACCTCCACAGACAGGCACCAGACGTGACCGAGATCGAGATCGGACGTGGCAAGCGCGCCCGCCAGGCCTACACCTTCGACGACATCGCGATCGTCCCCTCCCGTCGCACCCGCGACCCCGAGGAGGTGTCGGTGTCGTGGCAGATCGACGCCTACCACTTCGACCTGCCGATCATGGCGGCGCCGATGGACTCGGTCGTCTCGCCGGCCTCGGCGATCGCCATCGGTCGCCTGGGTGGGCTCGGTGTCCTCGACCTCGAGGGCCTGTGGACGCGGTATGCCGACCCTCAACCCCTCCTCGACGAGATCGCCTCGCTCGGCGGGAGCGACGTCACGCGCCGCATGCAGGAGATCTATGCCGAGCCGATCAAGCCCGAGCTGATCACTGCGCGCCTCAAGGAGATCCGGGACGCCGGCGTCACCGTGGCCGGCGCCCTCTCGCCGCAGCGCACGCAGGAGCACTGGCGGACCGTCGTGGACGCCGGCTGCGACCTGTTCGTCATCCGCGGCACCACGGTCTCGGCCGAGCACGTGTCCGGCCGGGCCGAGCCGCTCAACCTCAAGCGCTTCATCTACGAGCTGGACGTGCCGGTCATCGTCGGCGGTGCCGCGACCTACACGGCGGCCCTGCACCTCATGCGCACCGGCGCGGCCGGGGTCCTCGTGGGCTTCGGCGGGGGAGCGGCCAGCACCACCCGGCAGACCCTTGGCATCCACGCCCCGATGGCCACCGCGGTGGCGGACGTGGCGGCGGCCCGGCGCGACTACCTCGACGAGTCGGGCGGTCGCTATGTCCACGTCATCGCCGACGGCTCGGTGGGCCGGGCTGGCGACATCGTCAAGGCCGTCGCGTGCGGCGCCGACGCGGTGATGATCGGTGCGGCGTTGGCGCGCGCGACCGACGCCCCCGGCCAGGGCTACCACTGGGGGTCGGAGGCGCGCCACGAGGAGCTGCCGCGCGGCGCTCGCGTGCACGTCCGCGGCGCGGCGCCGCTGAAGGAGCTGCTCTTCGGCCCCGCGCACACGGCCGACGGCACGACCAACATGATCGGTGCGCTGCGTCGCGCCATGGCCACGACGGGCTACAGCGACCTGAAGGAGTTCCAGCGGGTGGAGGTCGTGGTCAACCCGTACACGGCTCAGTGACGACGGGCGCAGCGGAGGTTGCGCCCGACGGAGGAGGGTGCGGCCGTAGCGGAGTCCGAGGAGCTGAGCCAGTAGGTATTCAGTGACGATGGGCGCAGCGGAGGTTGCGCCTAGAGGGACGCTGTGGCGGACATAGGTGCGCTTGGAGCGCACAGATGTCACACGCAACCGCCCGCGCGGGGGGCGGCTGGGGCGTGAACGGGGCGCGCGGCATACGGCCCAGGTCGGTAGGGTCGGGGGCGTCGACCACCTCGAGCACCGGAGGACACTGTGAACCACCCGACCGTCGACCCGCAGCTGCTCCGAGAGGCGCGCGACCGCGCCCGCCGGGAGCACGAGGAGGCCAAGGCCTCGGGGCTCAAGCTCGACATCACGCGCGGCAAGCCCTGCTCCGCGCAGCTCGACCTCAGCGAGCGGATGCTGACCGTCCTGGCCGAGGGGGAGCACACGACGCAGGCCGAGGGTGACCTGCGCAACTACGGCGCGACGCAGGGGCTCACCGAGCTGCGCGAGATCTTTGCCCCGCTGCTCGACGTCCGCCCGGACCAGCTGGTGGTGCGGGACAACTCGTCGCTGTCGCTGATGCACCAGTGTGTGTCGGCGTCGTTCTTCCACGCGCCGCCCGGGGCGCCGGAGGGCACGGGCTGGGCGGGGCAGACGGTGCGGTTCCTGGCGCCGGTGCCGGGCTACGACCGGCACTTCACCGTGTGCTCGGAGCTGGGGGTCGAGCTGGTGACCGTCCCGATGACCCCCGACGGCCCCGACATGGACCTCGTCGAGGAGCTCGTCGCCAAGGACGCCACCCTCAAGGGCATGTGGTGCGTCCCCAAGTACTCCAACCCGACGGGCGTGACCTACTCCAGCGAGACCGTGCGGCGCCTCGCGGCGATGCAGACCGCGGCGCCGGACTTCCGCGTCTACTGGGACAACGCCTACGCCATCCACCACCTGCGCAGCAGCGAGGCGCAGCTGGACCCGATCCTCGAGGCGTGCGAGGCGGCGGGCAACCCCGACCGCGCGTTCGTCTTCGGCTCGACGTCCAAGGTGACCTTCGCCGGCGGTGGCGTGTCGTTCTTCGCCTCGTCCCCGGCCAACGTCGCGTGGTTCCTCGCGCGTGACGGCTTCCGCTCGATCGGGCCGGACAAGCTCAACCAGCTGCGCCACCTGCGGTTCTTCGAGAGCACCGAGGGCGTCAAGGCGCACATGCACAAGCACCGCGAGATCCTCGAGCCCAAGTTCGACGCCGTGCTGCGTCACCTCGAGAAGGACCTCGCCGAGCTGGGGATCGCCGAGTGGACCGACCCGGACGGCGGCTACTTCATCAGCCTCGACGTCGTGCCCGGCACGGCGGGAAGGGTCGTGGAGCTCGCCAAGGAGGCCGGGGTGGCGTTGACGCCCGCCGGCGCGACCTACCCGGGCGGCGTGGACCCGGACGACCGCAACATCCGCATCGCCCCGACCATGCCGTCGACCGATGACCTGGACACGGCGCTGCGGGTGCTCACGTCGTGCGTGGTGCTGGCCGCGGCGGAGTCGCTGCTGGCGGACGACGACGCCTGACCCGGCGCACCGTGACGAGATAGATCACGAGCAGCGCCGCGGCATACGCGACGGGGGTCGCGGGGTACGCCCCGTGGCCCCCGTACGCGCAGCAGCCCGCCACGGCGAGCGCGAGCCACTCCGGCCGCCCGACCATGACGGCCAGCGCCACGAGCGGCAGGGAGTACCACGCGAGCACGGGCGTGGTCGTGAGCAGCAGCGCGCCGTAGAGGTAGAGCGCGGGCAGCGCGGGTTCGTCCTCGCGGCCGCGGCGCCCGAGGACGGCCCAGGCCGCGACGCCGAGGCAGACCACGACCGCGACGACGTTGGCGACCGGCAGCGGCAGCACGAGGGTGAGCAGCGACGCGCGGTTCTCCCCGCCCTCCTCGGCGAGGTAGCCGTCGAGCGACCCCTTGATCGCGGGGCCGACCGCGAGGTAGTGCGGCAGATAGACCAGCACCACCAGACCGATGGCGGTCAGGCCCACCACGAGAGAGCGTCGTATGCCGCCCCAGACGCCGGCCGGGGACCCGTCCCCCCGGGTGAACCGCCACGGCGTGAACGCCGGCAGCACCACGAACGGCGTGAGCTTGACCGCCGCCGCGAGGCCGACGAGCCCCCCGACCACCAGCGCTGCCCGTCGGTGCACGGCGGCCATGACGGCGAGGACAATCAGCAGGGCGACGAGCACGTCCACGTGGCCGCCGTTGCCGGCCTCCAGCACGACGGTCGGCGACCAGGCCCAGACGAGCGCCTGGAAGGGGTCCCGGCCACGGGAGCGCAGGTAGCGCGCGACCAGCACCGACGTCGCCACGGCGAGCAGGGCCCCGCTCACCTGGAAGCCCTTGGACCCCCACGACCACGGCGTCACTGCCGACACCGCCGCGTAGTAGGCCTCGGCGACGGGCGGGTAGGGCGTGAGGAAGCGCGGGCGGCTGATGGGGGAGCGTGCGTCGTTGCGGGCGTACTCGAGCACCCCCTCGCGGTCCGCAGGCAGGGGCTCGGTGGTGATGCCGGAGGCCTCGTCGGGCCGCAGGCCCGGGAACAGGATCGGGTCGCGCAGGTGGGCGAGCCGGTCGTCGAACGGCACGTAGCGGTAGGGGTCGACGCCGTCCAGCTGCACCCGGCCGTCCCACACGTAACGGTTGAGGTCGGTCGAGCTGGCCGGGGGGAAGAACAGGCCGGGGAGCTGGACGACGAGCGCCAGGGCGGCGACGGCGAGCAGGGGCCGGCGCGCAGCGGGCGTGCCATCCGCGGGGCCGGCGTCGTCCGCGGGACCCGGGCGGCCGACGTGGAAGAACCAGCGCGCCACGAGCCCGAAGGCGATCCACGCGGACAGGGACACGAGCAGGTAGAGCCAGCGTCGCGAGTCGGTGTTGCCCACCGACAGGACGCCGAGGTAGGTCACCGTCAGGATCGCGGTGGCCCGCGCAGCTCGTCTCACGGCCCCAGCCTGCCAAACCCGGGCCGTCAACCAGGTGAGTGACGTGCGCGACAGCGGCCCGGGGGCCTGTCATGACTGCGTAGTACGGTCAGCGCATGAGCCTGTCGACGCCCGCGAAGCCCTCCTCCCTCCGCGCCGCCACCGGCAACCCCGTCGTGGGTGGGGCGCCCCGGCATACGGTCGACCAGGCGTGGATCGACCAGGTCAGCCGGGGGGTGGTCAGCGACGGGACCGTCCCCGCGGTCGAGCTGACGACGCCGCTGACGGGGGAGGTGCTGGGCACGGTGGCCCAGTCCTCGCGGGCCGACGTCGAGGCGGCGGTCCGTGCCGGTCGTATGGCGCAGGTGCGCTGGGCGCGGACCCGTCTGGGGGACCGGTCCCGCATCCTGCTGCGCTTCCACGACCTGGTCCTGGAGCACCAGTCCGAGCTGCTCGACCTCGTCCAGCTGGAGTCGGGCAAGACGCGTTTCCACGCCTTCGAGGAGATCGCCGACACGGCCATCGTGAGCCGTCACTACGCGCGCCGCCTGCCCGGCTACCTCGCGGGCACGTCGGCGCAGGGCGGGCTGCCCTTGCTGACCACCGCTCGGGCCGCGCGCCGCCCCAAGGGCGTGGTGGGGGTCGTCGCGCCGTGGAACTACCCGCTGTCGATGTCGATCACGGACGCCATCCCCGCGCTGCTGGCCGGCAACGCGGTCGTGCTGCGCCCGGACAACCGGTCGGCCCTCAGCTGCCTGCGCGCCGTGCAGCTGCTGGAGGAGGCCGGCCTGCCCGACGGGGTCCTGCTGGTCGTGCTCGGCGACGGCCCGAGCGCCGGGCAGGCGGTCGTGGAGCTGACCGACTACGTGTGCTTCACGGGGTCGACTGCGACGGGACGCACGGTCGCCGCGACCTGCGCCGAGCGGCTGGTCGGCTGCTCGCTGGAGCTGGGTGGCAAGAATCCCCTCTACGTGGCCGCGGACGCCGACCTGGACCGGGCGGCCCGTGGCGCCGTCACCGCGTCCTTCGGCAGCGCCGGTCAGCTGTGCATCTCGGCGGAGCGGATCATCTGCCACGAGGCGATCGCCGACGACTTCGTCCGTCGACTCGTCGCGCTGGTGCGCCAGATGAGGCTCTCGGTCGACCTCGCCTACGGCGCCGACATGGGCTCGCTCGCGGGGCCGCAACAGCTGGCCACCGTGACGGAGCACGTCGAGGACGCCCGCGCCAAGGGTGCGACGATCCTGACCGGCGGACGCACCCGCCCCGACATCGGGCCCTATGTCTACGAGCCCACGGTGCTGACGGACGTGACCGAGGACATGCTCTGCGCCCGCGGCGAGACCTTCGGGCCCGTCGTCAGCGTCTACCGCGCCCGTGACGACCGCGCGGCGATCGCCATGTGCAACGACACGGACTACGGGCTCAACGCGTCGGTGTGGACCCGTGACGTGCGACGCGGCAAGGAGCTGGCGCGCCGCATCGACGCGGGCACGGTCGGGGTCAACGACGGCTACGCCGCGGCGTGGACCGCCGTCGGTGCGCCCATGGGCGGGATGAAGCAGTCGGGTCTGGGCCGCCGCCACGGCGCGGAGGGGATCCGCAAGTACACCGAGGAGCAGAACGTCGCCGTGCAGCGGCTCGTCCCCGTGCAGGGCCCGGCCGGCGTCGACCAGGCGCTGTGGACGACCATGCTGACGAGCGGCCTGCGGTCCCTGCGCCTCACCGGCTGGCGCTGACGCCCGCGGGGTTTCTGCGCGGGACCGCGGGCTGGTCCGGCTAGGTTGAGCCGGACAGGGGACACGCCCGACCTGGGACAGTCCCGACCTGGTGCTGGAGGACGCCCCGTGAAGCTCGTCGTGCGTCGCGACCCCGTCTACGTGCGCCGTCGGCGCATCGTGGGCGTGACTGCGCTGGTGCTCCTGCTGCTGCTCGTGCTCGGCGGCGTCCGCGCCTGCCGGGCCCTCGTCGGTGGTGGGGGCGACGACCCCGCGACCGCCGCGCTGGCCGCGCAGCGCGCTGCCTACGACGTGTCGGGGACGCAGCTGGTCAGGCGGCAGACGATCACGGGCAACATCAACCCCAAGTCGGTGGCCGCGTCCCCGAGCGGCGTCGTGATCGCGCAGAACATGATGTACCGCCACACGCTCACGGCATACGGCGCCGACGGCCAGCTCAGGGCGACCGTCCCCGACGCGGTGGACCTCGGACAGTTCGGCGTCGCGGGCGCCAAGGGCGCCGTCAAGGGCGCGCCCGTCGAGGCGGCCTGGACCAGCGACGGCGCCAAGGCCTACGTGTCCAACTACTCGATGTACGGCCCGGGGTTCACCAAGAACGGCTTCGACGACTGCACCGCGACCTCGGGCGTGGACCGGTCCTATGTCTATCGCCTCGACGCGGCCTCCCTCAAGGTCGACCAGGTCATCCAGGTCGGCGCGGTCCCCAAGGTCGTCGCGCTGAGCCCCGACCAGCGGACCCTGCTCGCCACCAACTGGTGCTCGGGCACCCTGTCGATCGTCGACGTGGCGCAGGCCAAGGAGGTCGCCACCGTCAAGATCGGCGCCCACCCGCGCGGCATCGCGATCAGCCCCGACAGCACGACCGCCTACGTCGCCGAGATGGGCGGGGAGACCGTCTACCGCGTGGACCTGGCCTCGCGGACCGCCACGCCTCTGGTCAAGCCCGGCAAGGGACCGCGGGCGCTGGTCGTGTCGGCCGACGGCAAGCACCTCTACGTCACCAACAACGACGCCAACACCCTCGTGCGCGTCGACGTCGCCGCCGGCAAGGTCGACAGGTCCGTCTCCCTCGCGAGCCAGCCGCGGTCGATGGCGATGAGCCGCGACGGACGAGCGCTGTATGTCGTGAGCTACGGGGCCGCCGCCATGACCAAGGTCCGGGCCGGCGACCTCACCGTCCAGCAGGTCGTGGCCACCGATCCCAGCCCCATCGGCGTGACCTACGAGCCGACGCGCAATGCCGTGTGGGTGTCCTGCTACAGCGGGTCGATCCTGGTCCTCGACGAGGCCAAGGGCGGCACGCCCGCCCCGTCGCCCAAGGGCGGGCAGCCGACGGCGACGCCCTCCGGGCCCGCCCACGACTGAGGACCCTCGTGCACGGGGCGCCCAGCCGGGTCGCCTAGGGTAGGACGGTGATCCGCACCGCGCTCAAGCCCCGCTGGCTGGGGCTGCTCGCTCTCGTGGTGCTCGTCGTCCTCGCGTTCACCCGCCTCGGGCTGTGGCAGCTCGACGTCTCCAAGGACCAGGGCGCCAAGAAGGCCCTGGCCGAGGCCCAGGCGCAGCCCGCCGCCCCGCTGCACGAGATCGTCCGGCCGCACGCGGCGTTCGAGGGCGTCATGTCCAACCGCCGCGTCGAGGTGACGGGCGCCTACGACCCGTCCGGCCAGTTCCTCGTGCCGCAGCGACTGCTCGGGGGGCGCACCGGCTACTGGGTCGTGACGCCGCTCGACGAGCAGGGGACGCGAGCCCGTGTGACCGTCGTGCGGGGCTTCGTGACCAGCCCGGCGGCGGCCCCGGCCGCGCCCCGCTCGACGGTGACGGTGACCGGCACGCTGGCGCCGGGCGAGTCGCCTTCCGACGCGGCCGTGCCCGCCGGCCAGCTCGGCTCCATCGACCTCGCGGTGCTGGTCAACCGGTGGCCGCAGGACCTCTACAACGCCTTCGTCCTGGCCGGGTCCGAACGCCCGGACCTCGCCGCAGGCACCGCCCTCGAGCGCATCCCCCCGCCCCAGCCGGAGTCCCAGCTCAACGTTCGCAACGTCGCCTACGCGCTGCAGTGGTGGGTCTTCGCGGCGTTCGCGGTCTACCTCTGGTGGCGGATGGTGCGTGAGGACCACCGGTCCGGCATACGACCTGATCCCACCGACGACAACGACGACCCAGCCCCCGAGGAGAGACCGACCGATGACCACCCGGCCCCAGCCCTATGACAACCCGGAGACCGTCCGCAAGGCGCTCACGCCCTTCAAGGTCATGGCCTTCGTCGTCGGCGTCGGGCTGCTGCTGCTCGTGCTCGAGATGATCCTCAAGTACGGCTTCGAGAACGACGTGCTCGACTGGTGGGCCATGCCGCACGGCTTCCTCTACATGATCTACCTCGCGTGCACGGCCAACCTCGGGTTCGCCGCGCGGTGGCCGCTCGGCAAGATGGTCGGCGTCATGCTCGCCGGCGTGGTGCCCCTCCTGTCCTTCTGGGTCGAGCGCAAGGTGGCCCACGAGGTCGACGGTAGGCTGGCCGCGTGAGTGAGTCCCTCCAGGCCAAGCCGGTTCTCGTCGTCGACTTCGGCGCGCAGTACGCCCAGCTCATCGCCCGTCGGGTGCGTGAGGCCGATGCCTACTCCGAGGTCGTGCCGCACACCTGGTCCACCGAGCAGATGCTCGCCAAGGAGCCCTCGGCGATCATCCTGTCCGGTGGGCCCTCGAGCGTGTATGACGACGGCGCCCCGCGCCTCGACCCGGCTCTGCTCGAGGCGGGGATCCCCGTGTTCGGGATGTGCTACGGCTTCCAGGCGATGGTGCAGGCGCTCGGCGGGACCGTGGCCCACACCGGCCTCGGCGAGTACGGCGCCACGCAGGCACAGGTGACCGACACCACCTCGACGTTGTTCAACGGCCAGCCGGCCGACCAGTCGGTGTGGATGAGCCACGGCGACTCGGTGACCGAGGCCCCCGACGGCATGCGGGTGACGGCGGCGACGTCGGGCGCCCCCGTGGCGGCGTTCGAGGACGACGAGCGGCGGCTCTACGGCGTGCAGTGGCACCCGGAGGTGCTGCACTCGACCTTCGGTCAACGCGTGCTGGAGAACTTCCTGGTCAGGGGGGCCGGCATCGACACCGACTGGACCCCGGACAACGTGGCGGACGAGCTCGTCGCCGCGGTGCGCGAGCAGGTCGGCGAGGATCGCGTGCTCTGCGCCCTGTCGGGCGGGGTCGACTCGGCGGTCGCCGCGGCGATCGTGCAGAAGGCCGTCGGCGACCAGCTCACCTGCGTGCACGTCGACCACGGCCTGCTGCGCGAGGGCGAGCGGGAGCAGGTGGAGCGGGAGTTCGTCGAGGCGACCGGGGTGGACCTGATCGTCTACGACGCGCGGGAGCAGTTCCTGACCGCGCTGGCGGGCGTCACCGACCCCGAGACCAAGCGCAAGATCATCGGTCGCCAGTTCATCCGGGCGTTCGAGCAGGCGGCGCGTGACGTGGTCGAGGACCGCGGCGACGAGGAGCACCCCGTCAAGTGGCTGGTGCAGGGCACTCTCTATCCCGACGTCGTCGAGTCCGGCGGCGGCGAGGGCGCGGCCAACATCAAGTCCCACCACAACGTCGGCGGTCTGCCCGACGACCTGCAGTTCGCGCTCGTCGAGCCGCTGCGCTCGCTGTTCAAGGACGAGGTGCGCCAGGTGGGCCTCGAGCTGGGCGTGCCCGAGGCCATCGTGTGGCGCCAGCCCTTCCCGGGGCCGGGGCTGGGCATCCGCATCATCGGAGAGGTGACGGCCGAGCGCCTGGAGATCCTGCGCCGCGCCGACGCCATCGCCCGCGAGGAGCTGTCCGAGGCCGGCCTCGACCGCGAGATCTGGCAGTGCCCCGTCGTGCTGCTCGCCGACGTGCGCTCGGTGGGTGTGCAAGGGGACGGCCGCACCTACGGCCACCCGATCGTGCTGCGACCCGTGTCCTCGGAGGACGCTATGACCGCCGACTGGTCGCGAGTGCCGTATGACGTCCTCGCCACGATCAGCAACCGCATCACCAACGAGGTGAGCGAGGTCAACCGGGTGGTGCTCGACATCACGAGCAAGCCGCCGGGCACCATCGAGTGGGAGTGACCCCGGGCGCGCACCCACTCCGGGCGTTGAGGGCGACGAAACGGGGTTGTTCGTGCTGGTCAACCCCCCCATTTGTCGCCTCTCGACGACGGTGAGGGCGAGGGTGGGTGGCGCCCCCGATCAGCGGTCGAGAGCGGACGCGGCCATCTCGGAGAGGTGCTCGATCGTCTCGATCCCGTGCTGCTGGGTGCTGACCTCGCAGCTGACGGCGGCCATCAGCAGCTCGTGCCCGGCCGCGGTCTGCACGCGCCCGGCCGAGGTCACGACCCAGCCGTCGGAGCGGGGGAGCCAGCCGTTCTTGAGCTGGGCCTCCTCGTGCGGGTTGGCCGCCGAGATGCCCCAGTCCTGCTCCTCCGACACGCGTCCGAGCAGGTCGAGCGCATAGTCCCGGCTGGCCTGGTTGAGCGGTCCGTCGGTGCGGACGAGGTTGCGCAGCAGGCGGACCTGGTCGGCGGCCGTGGTCGTGGTCAGGCCCCAGCGGTAGGCCGTGCCCGGCTCGGTCTCGGTCATCCCGAACCTCTTGTTGGCGGCCCGCACGCCCTCGTGCTGCCCGACGCGTCCCCACAGCGTGGTGGTGGCGTTGTTGTCGCTGTAGACGATCATCGAGGAGGTCAGTGCGCGGTCGGAGCCGCTCAGCTCCTGGCCTGCGTCCTGGCGCTGCAGCAGCAGGGTGAGCAGGACGTCGAGCTTGACCATGCTGGCCGTCTCGCACCGCTGACCCGGGTTGTGCTGCACCTGGCGGCCGTCGCTGAGGTCCACCGCGACGATGCCGACGTGGCCCTTGCGGCCCTTGAGGTAGGCACCCGCGGCCGCGTCGAAGCCCGCCTCGGTGACGCCCTCCGCCGCCGGGGTGGAGGTGGACGATGCAGCGGGGCTCGTCGTGGGTGCGGCCGCCGAGCTCGACGGTGAGGCGGCCGTCGTGGACGATGCGGCGGTGGTGGGCGACGCGCTGGTCGAGGACGGGCTACCGGCGGGCCGCTCGTCGTCGGTCGGGGCGATGACGGTGTGGGTGACGGCGGGGGCCGTGACCGTCACCGTCGAGGGGGTGGCAGCGCCGGACCCGCCGCACCCGCTCAGCCCGGCGGCGGCGAGCCCGAGGGCCAGGACGAAGGGGGGAGTTCGGTGCGGCACCCGCTCATTGTGGGTGAATCCTGAACCAGTCCCCTCATTGCGCCCGCGTGTCGTCGCCTGCGACCGGCGCCGAGACGAGTCGGGAGTGACGGCTCAGTGGGCGTGCGCGCGCATCCGGGCTGCCGCGGGCGCCTCGGAGAGCAGCGGCCCGTCGGGCGAGACCGACGCGGGCAGGTAGGCGCACGTGGGGTCGGAGGCAAGCGGGTCCCCGGTGACGGCATACGCGTGGGAGCGCGACCCGCCGCACACCTCGCGGAACTCGCACACCCCGCACTTGCCGACGAACTGCTGCGGGGTCCGCAGCGACCGCATGATCGGCGACTCGCGATAGATCTGCGGCAGGGGGGTCTCGCGGACGTTGCCGGCGCGGTGGGGGAGGAAGCCCGACGGGTAGACCCACCCCTGGTGGTCGATGAACACGAAGCCGCGACCCGAGTTGACGTCGATCGGTGGCCGGGCGGGGCGCTCGCGCACCTCGCGGTCGCCGAGCAGCTCGGCCGTGGCGAGCGTGAGCCGGCGGTAGAGCTCGCCCCGCGCCCCGAGGTCCGCGCCGTCCCGCTCGGCCGCGAGGCGCTGCAGCACGACGCGGCGGTAGTGCGGCGCCTCGGTGGTCTTGATGGCGATGAAGCGAGAGACGTCGACGAGCCAGTGCAGCACGTCCTCGACCTCGTCGGCCGTGAGGGCCTCCAGCTGCTGCCCGCGCCCGGTGGGGACGAGGAAGAACACGCTCCACAGCTTGGCGCCGAGGTCGAGGACGGTCGTGAGCAGCCGCGGCAGCTCCAGCACCGTCGAGCGGGTGACGGTCGAGTTGATCTGCAGCCGGAAGCCCGCATCGGTGACCATCCGCGCCGACTCCAGCGTCCGCTCGAAGGTGCCCTCGAAGCCGCGGAAGGCGTCATGCGTCGGAGCCTGCGCCCCGTCGAGCGAGAGGGACACCGCCTTGCCGCCGGCGTCGCGCAGCTCGGCCAGTCGCGCGGTGGTCAGGTTGGGGGTCGCCGAGGGCGACAGGGCCATGGACAGGCCGAGGGAGGTGCCGTATGCCGTGAGCTCGGCGAGGTCAGGGCGCTCGAAGGGGTCGCCGCCGGTGAGCACGACGAGGGGGTAGGGCTTGGGGAAGGACGCGATCTGCTCCAGCAGGGCACGGCCCTCGTCGAGGGTCAGCTCGAGGGGGTCGCGGCGGGTGATCGCGTCGGCGCGGCAGTGCAGGCACGCGAGCTGGCAGGCCCGGGTGACCTCCCAGATCGTGATGAAGGGCTTGTCCGCGACGTCGTGCCGCTGGTGGCGGACGGCCTTGGCGAGGTCGGGACCGGGGGAGCTCATCGCAGGGGCCTCTCGGTGAGGGTGGTGACCGCCTGCAGGGCGGAGGTGACGCAGCCGCTGATCCCCGCGCCGTCGTGGGAGGCGCCGGCGACGACGACGCCCGGCAGGTCACGGGCCAGGGCGGCGCGGGCCGTGGCCAGCCGCTGCTGGTGCCCGACGACGAGCTGGGGTGCCGTGTCGAGCCAGCGGTGCAGCCGCGTCTCGACGGGCTGCGCGTCCAGGCCGGTGAGCTCGCGCAGGTCGGCGAGCAGCAGCTCGATCAGCTCGGCGTCGGTGTGGTCGTCGACGATCGTCGAGCCGTCGCGGCCGGCGGACAGGCGCACGAGCGTGGTGTCGCCGCCGGACAGCTGGGGCCACTTGGAGGACAGGAAGGTCGCCGCCTTGAGGCGCAGCCCGAGCCGGCTCGGGATCATGATGCCGGTGCCGTCGGCGATGGGGCGGCACCGCTGCGCCGCGGCAGCGGGTAGCGCCACGAGCACCGAGGCCAGCGACGCGGACCGCACGCGGGCGAGCGGTGCGGCGGCGTCGGGGGAGGCGTCGGCCAGGACACGGGCGGCGACGGCGGCGTTGACTGCGAGGACCACGGCGTCGGCGTGGTGGTCCTCGCCGGAGGCGGTGGTCACGGCATACGACCCCTGCTCGGTTCGTCGCACGGAGGCGACGGGTGAGGACAGGCGCACGTCGACGTCCACGCCCTGGAGGAGGTGATCGGTGAGGGTGGACAGTCCCTGCGGCCAGGTCGCGAACATCGACGGCGCCACGCTCGGACCGGCCTTGCGCGTGCGCACCGATAGGGTGAGCGAGCGGCCGTCCCGCGCGACCGCCGCGAGCATGGGCGACGCCGCCTGCAGCGACAGCTGGTCGATGTCGCCGGAGTGCAGCCCACCCAGCATGGGGTCGACGAACGAGTCGGCGATCTCGTCGCCGAACCGCTCGCGCACGAAGCGCCCCACCGACATGTCACCCTCGACGCGGTGGCGACGCGCGACGAGCGGCTCGAGGGCGGCGCGGGCCAGCCCGGGGGCCGAGACGATCCCGGAGCGGACCACGGGCATCAGCTGGGTCGGTCCGGTGGGCCCCACACCCTGCGGCAGGCGGCGCAGGCCCTTGCGGGTCGCGAGCCAGGTGGCGCCGGGGTTGGACCGGATCATCGCGTCCTCGAGACCGAGCTCGCGCACGAGGGCCGTGACGGCGGGGGACGCGAGGTGGACCGCCTCGGCCCCCAGCTCGCAGCGCCGCCCGGCGAAGTCCACGCTCCAGACCTGCCCCCCGACGCGGTCGCCGGCCTCGAGCACGGTGACCCGGGAACCGGCCTGGGCCAGGCGGCGGGCGGCGAGCAGGCCGGTGACCCCCGCGCCGACGACGACGGCGCGGGCGGGGACGGAGCCCCCGGGGACGGAGGGCGTGGGGGCGTCGGGCATGAGATCAACCCTAACGAGCGCCTCCCCGGGGCGACGCGGCGGGGTGGCCTTTGTCCCGGCATACGTCGTGTTTTTTGGCGCCAAGGCAAGATGGTCGTATGTCGTCGACCGAGACCGCGCCTCCCGCGCCGCCTGTGGCCCAGCTGCACGGGCACGCGCGTCGCTGGGCGCTCGCCGTGGCCGCCGCCGGACTCCTCGTCCTGCTCGTCACCGTCGCGTGGAACGTCTACGCCCCCTGGGGGCAGCGGCTCGACACCCGGGCCTTCGGCTCGATCGCCATCACCGAGACCTTCCGCCACCAGCACATCGGCACGGTCCTCGCGGCGGTCGAGGTGCGCGCCCTCGCCGCCGCGCTCGCCGTCTGCGTGGTGCTCGCGGCGTGGCGACGCCGGTTCGACCTGGCCCTGGGTGCCCTCGTCGTGGTGGTCGGCGCCAACCTCATGGCCTACCTCACCCGCACCCACCTCGTGCACCGGCCCGACTACGGGCTCGACCACCTCGGCCCGCTCAACTCCTCGCCGAGCGGTCACGCCGTCGCGTCCTGCTCCATCGCCATCGCCATCGTGCTGGTGACGCCGATGACGATCCGCCTGTGGGTCACCTTCTTCGCCGCGCTGTGGGCGAGCTGGGCCGCCCTCGGGGTCGTCGTCGTGCGGATGAACCGACCCGGCGACGTCGTCGCCGCGATCGCGCTCGTGGCGCTGTGGACGGGCGTCGGGGTCGGCGTCGCGGCCCTGGTCGCCGGTCGCCCCCAGCAGCGCCGGATGCTGCGGGACTACCGCACGCAGGTCCGCGGGCTCGGGTGGCAGCGGACCCGGGAGACGCGCGTGTCCAACGCCCCCTACGGCCTGACCCTGCTGGTCCTGTCCGGGCTGTCGGCCGTCGTGGTGATGGGCGTGCTGCTCGTGTCGTGGGGGGTCGGCGTGCTGTCCAACCCCCTGGGCCTCGTCCTCGGCATCGGCTCGCTGCTGCTCATCGGCGGGCTCGTGGGTGGGCTCGTCGGCGCGACCTCGCGCGCCGTGGAGAAGTACCTGCGCTGAGGGTGCTGCTCGACGGGTGGCCGCTCAGCGAGCGGGGCCGTTCTTGGGCCGGACCGTCAGGGTCACGCTCGCGGGGTAGGTCTGGCGACCGGTCAGCGTCAGCGTGTGCGCGCCGACCGCCGTGCTGGTGGGCACGGTCCAGCGCAGCGTGCCGGCGCCGGTGGCGTCGACGGTGACCGTGCCGACGACCCGGTCGCCCCAGCGCACCGTGACGACGTCCCCGGGCTTCCAGCCGGCCAGGGTCAGGGTGACCTTCTGGCCGGGCTTGCGGACGGTCTCGTCCAGCGTGACCGTGCCGGGCTGGTAGAGGTGCAGCGCGGGGCGCACGCGCGCGACCTGCGGGTCGTGGTCGGAGGTCTGCACCGCGAACTCGGCGTTGATGTGCGCGACCTGCACGGACGTCGAGTCCTTGAGGTTGGCCGAGACGAGGACGTGGTCGAGGGTCTGGCTGATCCCGTTGAAGATGTAGGAGTAGCGCTCGTTCTCGGGCAGCGTCCACATGGTGTCGTGCAGCAGCGCCCCGTCGGCCGTGAGCGTCCGCATCGGCGCCGAGAACTGGTAGTCGTTGAAGTCGCCGCCGAGCACGACGTTGGCCTGCGGGTCGACGGCCTTGACCTGCTCGACGAACGCGCGCAGAGACTGCGCCTGCTGGGTCCGCTGCACCTCCGAGGCGCGGTTGGGCGGCTGGAAGCGACCGTCGGCCGAGTCGTCGCCCCCCTTGGAGTTGAAGTGGTTGGCCACGACGATGACCTTGCGCCCGCGGTAGACGAACTCGCCGGCCAGCGGCTTGCGGGAGGCGTTCCACGCCGGGTTGGTCGGGTCGACGCGACCGGGGCTGGCCGACAGGGCCGGGGTGTCCTCGAGGCCAGGGGTCGTGTCCTTGGTGACGGTCGTGGCGCTGGTCGCCGTGCCGCCCGGGCGCTCGACGAAGGTCACCCGCTCGGGGTTGTAGAGCAGGCCCACGCGGATGTTGCCGCCGGGCTGCCCGCCGTCGCGACCGTCCTCGGGGTCGATGACCGCGGCCTGGTATGCCGGACCGCCCGCCGCCCGGATCGCGGCGACGAGCTTGGCCTCGGTCGTGTCGGAGGAGGTGGTGCCGTCGCTGGTGGCACCGCTGTCGTCCTGGATCTCCTCCACCGTGATGACGTCGGGGGAGCGCAGGTTGGTGACGACGGCCTGGCCGAGCGCGGCGTACTTGGCGTCGGTGTCGGTGGGCTTGAGGTTCTCGACGTTGAAGGTCGCGACGGTGAGCTGGTCGTCGGCGGCGGGGGCCACGACGGTGCGCTGCAGGCCGTTGTCGGTGTGGGTGCCGAGGCGGGTCGCGGCGATGGTGTAGCCGCCATACGTGGACCAGTCGACCGGGCCGGTCGTCGCGCCGGTGAGGACGTCGCCGACGTTGGCGGCGGGGACCTTGCCGTCGACCGGCATGACGAGCATGCGTCCCGTGGGGGTGCGGTCGTAGTCCGCGATGTAGGTGCCGCCGCGCGGGGTGCGCAGCTCGTCCGGCTTGGTCTGCACGTAGATCTCGCCGTACTGCGGCTGGCCGGGGCCGACGACGCGGGCGTCGCCGACGGTGACGAGCTCCCCCTCGTGGGACTCGTACCACTCGATGGCGGAGCGCCGGGGGTCCAGGGTGAGGTCCTCGACGTTGCCGGTCGGGGGCTTCGGGGCGTAGGTGTCGGGCATGTCCGCGGGCAGGATGAGGGCCTGGGGGAGGGCGTTGCCGCTGGAGAGGACGTTGACGACCGGCTTGGTGATCTCGGTCATCGACAGGTTGGGGGTGGTGGCGGTGGTCTCGCCGCTGGACAGGGGGTAGTAGTCGGTGACCTGCCCGCTGACGAGGACCGCGTCGCCCTCCTTGACGGTGATGGGCGCCGAGGCGGTGTAGACGAAGACGCCGGTGGAGGCGTTGGCCTTGGCCGGGTCCTTGGTGGGCTGCTGGATCCAGAAGCCCTTGGTGCGGCCCGTGGCGCGCACGCCCGTGACAATGCCGGGGACGTTGGTGACCGCCTGGCCCTTGAGCGGGGAGATGAAGCCGGGACCCTGGATGTCCTGGATGGTCGTGCTGCCCGGGGTCGGCGTCGGAGTCGGGGTGGGGGTGGGCGTCGGGTCGCTGGGGCCGGTGCCGACGGTGACCTCGGCGGGGGTCGGGGCTCCGGCGGTGTAGTCCTGGCTGTTGTCCCAGCCGCTCGTCGGGGCGGGGAGGCGGCGCGCGATGGAGGTCGCGTTGGTGGTGGCGGGGGCGGCGGCCACGACGTAGTCGGTCGCGGTGCCCCAGCCGACGTAGTCCACGACGCCGGGGGCGGCGTCGCAGTCCGCTCCGCAGGCGAGAGCCGTGGCGGTGCTGACGAGGGCGATCCGGCCCGCGGTGCCGGCCATCGCGATGGTGCCCTGGACGTCGGTGTGCGGCAGGGGGGCGGCGGCGGTGTTGGCACCCGGGGCCTCGGCCACGACATACGTGCTGCGCGGGGCGATGGTGCCGGTCAGGGCCGTGCGCTGCCAGGAGGTGCCGGTGGCGGAGGCGTACTGCACCGACCACCCGTCGAGGCTGACCGACTGGTCCGAGGAGTTGTAGAGCTCCACGAAGTCGTTGCGGTAGGGGGCGCCTGTGTTGCCGCCCCCGCCGAAGACCTCCGAGATCACGACGGGGCTGGCCTGGTCGACGGCCTGGGCCACGACCGGCACGGCGGTGGCGGTGGCGAGCAGAGCGACCGCGCTGATGCGGCTGACGGCGCGCAGGTGGATGCGCATGGTGGGGGCTCCTGGGCTGGGACGGGCGCGACGGTGGCGTCGCGGGGGGAGTGATCGAACGGTAACCCCGTGTGACCTCCCCTAGGGGGATCGGCAGGTGACCAAGCGGTGTCGCGCGGGTGAGCACTCGGAGTCGCCCGCTCATCCCGGTAGGCAGGTGTTGGTTTGCCACTTGACTTGTCAACCGTCTACTCGCGGCTGCCGGCGGTTGTGGCCCATTAGAGTGGACAAGGGGAACTAAGGCGTGCCTTCCCAGGTAGTCGTCAGGTTCAATCCTTCTGGGCCGGAAAACGATTTTCTCAAGGCCAATGCAAAGATTGTATGACGCAGGGCAGTTTCGGGCTCGATACTATTAGGAGCATGCGTGATGGGTGAACGAGTGCGAGAGCTTAGGCTGGAGTGGTGCATGCGGGGAGATTCGATAATAGTGTTCCTACAGCGATGGAATCAGTGGGCGAATGCCGCATGCCGTGCAGCGAGCATCGTCTGGATATCGGTGGATGACGGTCCTCGCATAAAGTCAGAAGACGCGTGGTCTGAGTCGTTGAGGTCATGCTCTGAGAACACAATCGTAGACTTATCTACTCGTTTGGGAGAAGGGGGTTTTGTAACAGTCCTCCCTAGTCAATACATGGTCATTCGACTCGAGGTTGCGGAAATCGATCATTGGTCCGATAGTCAATTTCAGCTATACCGCGAAGCGTTGCGCGCCTCCACGTATTGGGCGCCGATCCTGTTTGCCTACGCATATATCGTTGAGGGCGTAATCGTGAAGAATGGAAAAGCGTACTATGATGGACGCAGTGAGTGGGTCCCGAATCCCGCACAGCGGGGGGTCTTTTATGGCTTACCAGCTGCCCCTCCTTGGCTTACTTGGTATGGCCCAAGTTATGCGCCACTCATTGATCCTCCCCGCGGAGCCGTGGTGGAAGAATTGTCTGGCGGTTTGTGGGTCGCACTATCTCCGAACCCCATGTCGCGTCGTGAAATCGTGGCATCGTTTGGCGTCCATAATCCCGATTTTCGGGCTGTGGAGTATTACGACCATCCCCAAGACGTAGGCCCTAGTCAGCGGCCCGCAACGAAGGCGCCCGACGGCGTTGTCTTAGGACTGGTCTAAAAGGGTTTACGATGTCAGAGGGTGAGGCGGCCGAGCTCAGTGCTGGCTCAGATGTAAGGAAGGTCGTAGCGTTGTACGCGGTCTATCAGGGCACTCGCCTTCGGCCAGGGGGACAGTGAGGTTTTCTCACCAGAGGCGTGTGTTTGAGGTCGGTACGAGGCTGTGACCTGGGAGGACGGCGTGTCGGATAGGACCAGGTGGTGCCTGGTGGTCAGGCTCGGTTTCACTCCTGTCCCCGCGCCTGAACCGAGCCCCGCGTGCTGTCCTATCGTGCCACCCTGCCCGTCCCGTTGTTCGTCGTGCGTCGCGTGTCGGCGTGGCTGCAGGCCCACCGCCGGGCCCATGACAAGCGGCCGTGGCAGCGGGCCGCGACGTGCTGGACCCAAGCCGTCCTGGTCCTGCGCTGGTTGATCGACGCCACCGGCGTGCACCGACTCGCGCGTGGTCACGGCCTGTCCCAGGCCACCGCGTACTGGTACCTGCACGAAGCCATCACCGTCGTCGCCGACCACGCACCGACCCTCGAGGACGTCCTGGCCGTCCAGCTCGACACGGGCGCACCGTTCGTGTGCCTGGACGGCACCCTCATCCACACCACCCGCTGCTCCGCCCGTTCCACCAGCGGCGACGGCGCCGTCAAGGGGTACGACGCCTGGTACTCGGGCAAGCACCACGCCCACGGCGGCAACGTCCAGGTCCTCACTGAGTGTGCCGGGTCTATCGCGTTAACGGTGTAAGTGGCCCTAGCGCCCCGGTTGGGGCAGGA
>ERZ501016.150-NODE-150-length-30678-cov-8.950560_pt1 | contig 30678 bp, 28 predicted proteins | sample MGYA00248889_ERZ501016 | MGnify/ENA primary metagenome ERZ501016 (study PRJEB25958, sample SAMN03398594) | human skin metagenome | study: EMG produced TPA metagenomics assembly of the Human Skin Microbiome Metagenome (human skin metagenome) data set. | reverse complement strand
CCGGCCGCGAGACAGCCTTGGGCGTCGGGGTGGTCGACGCGGGCGTTGCCGGCGTCGGGCGGGCCGACGGGGTGCGAGCACCGGCAGCGGCCCCGGACGGAGCACCGCCCGCGGGTGCGCCACCGGCGGCTCCCTCACGGAGCTTGCGCACCACCGGCGGCTCGATCGTCGACGAGGCGGAGCGGACGAACTCGCCCATCTCGCCGAGCTTGTTCAGAAGTTCCTTGCTTTCGAGTCCGAGCTCCTTCGCGAGCTCCCAGACACGGACCTTGGCCACTACTCTCCTTCAGGTCCGGGACTCGGTGTCTCCAGACCAGTTAGCTGGTTGTTGTCATTGCGGCGTACTCATCGAGTGGTCATGAGCGCTAGCCCACTTTCTGGTCGTCACCTGCCCGAGATGGGCAGACAAGGGGTCAGTCTAGGCCCTCAGCCCGCATCGGGGACAACCGCGTCCGCCGTTGTCAGCACCGAAGGGTCCAACGGCACCCTCGGCATCCGGAGAGCACGCTGGTACGCCTTGCGGCGGGCCGCCTTCTCGAGGCACTCGGTGGTGCGATGGAGCCACGCCCCGCGGCCGGGGAGCCGACGCCGGAGGTCCCACACCAGCCGGTTCGCCGACGCGTCCCAGACCACCCGGGTCAGCGCGGAGGCGGGTGCCTTCTCCCGGCAGCCGATGCAGGTGCGTACGGGCTCGGGCATCTGCTCAGCGTAGTGCCGGGGACCAGACGCCCCGGCCGCCGCTTCCCCGCCAGGTGCTCCCGGAGCCCGTCTGGCGTCTCCAGACCGGCGGCGGCTCGTACACGTCGTCCCACGGCATCGGTGCCTACGACCGGCACGTCGGCTGGCCACGGCCCGGCCACGGCGAGCCGAACGACCGGCGGCACGGGCAGACGTGCTCCTCGCCGATGTCGGTCACGCGGAACCGCGGCGGCCACGTGCGGTCGGGGTAGTCCAGGGTCGCGCCGGTGAGCACCTCGACCGCGGCCGGGCTGACGTGCAGGTGCGCACCGGGGCAGCCGTACGCGACGTCGCCCTCGGCCGAACCCTGCTCGAACACGAAGGTCGAGCCGCTGCAGCCGCCTGGCTCGACGCGACCCGCACGCTGCCCCCCAGGGCCTCGATCTTCGTCACCGCGCGCGGGGTGACAGCGAAGGGTGGGAGGACGGTGTCTGTCCTGAGCGCAGCCTGACAGCCCCCACCGACGGTTCTCAGCCCTGCGTCTCGTCGGTCGCGGTGTCGGGGCGGATGTCGATGCGCCAGCCCGTCAGCCGCGCGGCGAGGCGGGCGTTCTGACCCTCCCGGCCGATGGCGAGGCTGAGCTGGTAGTCCGGCACGATCACGCGCGCGGCCCGGGCGGCCGGGTCGACGACGGTGACGCTGCTCACCCGGGCCGGGGAGAGCGCGGCGGCCACGAACTCCGCCGGGTCCTCGGCCCAGTCGACGATGTCGATCTTCTCGCCGCTGAGCTCGTTCATGATCGCGCGTACGCGCTGGCCCATCGGGCCGATGCAGGCGCCCTTGGCGGACACGTCGGGGTTGGTGGTGTGCACGGCGATCTTCGTGCGGTGGCCGGCCTCACGGGCGATGGCGCGGATCTCCACCACGCCCTGCTCGATCTCGGGCACCTCGAGCTTGAACAGCTTCTCGACCAGCCCGGGGTGGGTGCGGGACACCACGACCTGCGGGCCACGCACGTCGCGGCGCACCGCGACCACGTACACGCGGAGCCGGGTGCCGTGCGCATAGCTCTCGCCGGGCACCTGCTCGGCCTGCGGCAGGATCGCCTCGACCTTGCCGAGGTCGACACGCACCGTGGAGCTGAACCGGTCCTGCTGCACGACGCCGGTGAGGATGTCGCCCTCGCTGGCGGCGAAGTGGCCGAACTTCTGCTCGTCCTCGGCCTCGCGGATGCGCTGGAACACGATCTGGCGTGCGGTGGCGGCGGCGACGCGGCCGAAGTCGGAGGGGGTGTCCTCGTACTCCCCCACCACCTCGCCCTCCTCGTCGCGCTCGGGCACCATCACCTGCACCTTGCCGGTCTTGCGGTCGATGACCACCCGCGCGCCCTTGGCGTGGCCCTCGGTCTTCTCGTACGCGTTCTTCAGCGCGTCCTCCAGCGCCTCGATGACGACCTGGGTCGGGATCTCCTTGTCGCGCTCCAGCTGGCGCAGCGCAGCCATGTCGATGTCCATGTCACTCCTCGTCGTCGGTGTCGTCGTCCAGGTCGTCGTCGAGCTCGTCCTCGTCGACCTCGTCGAGGTCGAGCTCGGGGTCGGGCTTGCGGTTCAGCTCGACCTGGATCACGGCCTTCTTGACGTCCGCGTACGCGACCGTGCCGGTCTCCAGCGTCGCGGCGTCGTCGTCGGCGGAGACGATCCGGCCGGTCGTCTTGGTGCCGTCGGTGGCGGTGACCTCCACCAGGCGACCGGCGTTGCGGCGCCAGTGCTGGGGCTTGGTGAGCGGAGCGCCGACGCCACGCGAGGAGACCTCCAGCACGTACGGACGGGTGCCGGTGAGGTCGGACGCGTCGAGGGCGTCGGAGATGCTGCGCGTGGCCTCGGCCACGTCGTCGAGCAGCGGCCCGCGGCCCTTGGGGCCGTCGCCGTCCACGGTGATGCGCAGGACCGAGCGCCCTCCCGCCCCGACGACCTCGAGGTTGTCGAGCTCCAGCCGGTGGGCGGCGAGGACCGGTTCGAGAAGTGCGGTGAGCGCGGCAACGTTCATGGCGGTCCTCCAGTTGGGTCGTGCGGTTGTGCCAGTCAGCATAGTCGCGGGCGGGCGGCCAGACCCGACGAGGAGCGCGCGCCCTGGTCACCGGCCATCCGGCGCCGGGCGAGGCGGCTCGGGTGCGTACCGGTGTCTCCGCGCGTGGCCCGGTAGGTTGAGCGCATGCAGCGGCGACCCCTCCTTCTCCTGGGTGGGCTCGCACTCGCGGGGTGCAACGCTCTGCCTCTGGTCGAGGACCCCCGCATCCAGGGGTCGCCGCGACCGACGTACACGCCGACGCCGCCCGCTCGTCTTGCCGGTGTGGACCATGCCACCGGCCTGGAGATGGCCGCCGCCGGCGTGCTGGCGGCTTCCGCGTCGGCGCCCTGGGCGGCCGCGGACGGCAGCCGCTGGCCGCTGCTGGCCGGCATCCGGAGGTCGCACGCCGCGGTGCTCGGGTCCGTGGACCCGTTGCGCCGACAGGCCGGCCCCGTCCCCTCCGTGCCCCCGGTCGCCGCTGCCGCCACGCGGGACGCGGGTGTCGCCGCCATGACGGCCGCCCTGGTCTCGTTGCGGGACGCCGAGCTGGTGCTGGCCCGGGAGTCGTCCGGGGTGGCCTCCGCGCTGTGGGCGTCCCTGGCGGCGGCGGCCGAGCAGGCTCGCGCCGCGCTCAGCCTCGCCGTCACCGCCGCCACCCCGGCGGTTCCCATGCGGCTGGTCGACGTGGTGACCCCCTGGGACGTCGCCGCGAACCGGGTCCTGAGCCGGTATCACGAGGCGGTGTACGGGTCGCAGTCCGCGCTCGGCTTCCTGCCGCCGCGCCACCCGTGGCGGACGCCCGTCTCCCTGCTCGTCACCGGGCTCAAGGCCGAGCGCGACTCACTCGTGGCCCATCTCCGTTCCCGCTCCGTGACTCCCGACCCGGGCGCCCCGGCGTACTCGCTGCCCACGGCCACGACCGACGCCGAGATCCAGGCACTCCTCGGTGGTCTGGTGCGGGCCATCACCCAGGCCTGCGGAGTCTGGGTCGCCAGCGCTGACCCCGAGGGCCGGCAGCGCGCTGCGGCGGGCCTGGTCTCCGCCTCCACCCTGGGCCTCCCGCTCGGCCTTGGTCTGGCCGAGTGGCCCGGCTGGCCCGACTGAGCCGACTGGGGCTTGCCTCGGCCGGCGGCGTCCTGTCCACCTCCGTCACGCGCAACCGTCTGGACCGGTGCGAGGAGCAGTGAGGGACGGCCTGATGACGGCGAGTGCCCAGATGTCGTCTGCGGCATCCCTAGCCCGAGGTGGGCCTCCCGTACATCCCGACCACCTCGGCGGCGATCTCGCGCATCATGTCCCGCAGCTCTGGAGGTTCGAGCACCTCGACCCAGGTGCCCAGACCGAGGAGGCCTCCTGCCGCGCCACGCAGGGCCAGCACCTCGGCGTCGACGATGACGTCGCCGCCGTCAGGGCGTACGACCGGCCCGGGTCGCAACGAGAGGGCGAGCATGCGACGGGTGAGGTCCCAGCGCTCGCGGCGCACCCGGAGGCGGATCGGCGTGCCGGGGTGAGAGGCGAAGGCCTCCTGCATCTCCTGCCAGACCCCGAGCAGGTCGAGGTCGGCGGGCACCACGGCCGGCTCGGCGAGAACCTCGACGTCGTGCATCCGTGACACGCGATAGCTGCGGGGCTGCCGGTCGCGAGCGGCGATCAGGTACCAGTCGTCACCGGCGAGCACGAGGCCCCACGGGTCGACGGTCCGCTCCCCTCCCCGGGTCGTGTCCCTGGGCACGTACTGCATGCGCACCCGTCGCTCGTCCTGCACCGCCTCGAACAGCCGTGACAACGGCAGCTCCTCCGAGGTCGTGCCCAGCCATCCGGCCGCGTCGACGACGATGCGGCGGCGCGCCGCACCCACGGCACGAGCCTCCGCGTCGGGCAATGTGTCGGCGAGCTTGCGCAGGGCGCGGCTGAAGGGAGCGTCCATGCCGAGCGCCTTCGCCACGTCGGGGGCTCCGGCGACGAACAGCGCCTCCGACTCCTCAGGGGTCAGCCCCTCCGTACGCGGCCGGTAGCCCGGCAGCAGCGAGAAGCCGCCGTCGCGTCCCGGGGTGGCGTACACGGGCACCCCGGCCGCCGACAGCGCCTCCATGTCGCGCATCACGGTGCGCGTGGTGACCTCCAGGCGACGCGCCATCTCCGGCGCCGACAGCCGCTCGTGCTGGCGCAGCAGGGTGATCTCCTGCAGCAGACGGTCAGCCCTCATCCGTACATCTCCGAGATCGGCCAGAAACCATGACAGTGGATGTCATCGTACCGGTGGTCTCGTGGTGTCAGACGCCGTCGACAAGCGATGGCGACGACCGCGAAGGACACCTGATGACCACCTCTGCACCCAGCACCTCAGAGACCGGCCCCGGTGACGCACGGCCCCTGACCACCGCTGCCCAGCAGTGGGTCGGGCAGCTCCTGGAGAACGTGACCCCGGAGATGCTCGACCGGCCGACGCCGTGCGACGAGCTCGACGTACGGCGCCTGATCGGCCACATGCTCGGCGTGGAGCGCCGCCTCCTCGTCGCCGGCGAGGGCGGTGACCCGTCGGCCGAGCCGGTCGAGCTGGACGTGCCGGGCGACGCAGCCGGCGCGTACCGCGAGGCGGCGGCGACGGCCATGCGGGCCTGGGCCGACGCGAACACACTCGACCTCACCGTCAACTCTCCGTGGGGGCCGACGCCCGGCGCTGTCTTCATGGCCGTGTACGCGGTCGAGCACCTCACCCACGGCTGGGACCTGGCCATCGCCACGGGCCAAGAGCCGGAGGCCGACCCGGCCCTGGCGGAGGCGTGCCTCGCCATCGCGAACCAGGGAGTCCCGGCCGAGCGCGACGACATCCCGTTCGGGGCGGTCGTCGAGCCCGCCGCCGATGCCCGCCCGACCGAACGCCTGGCCAACTGGATGGGGCGCCCGAGCCGGCCACCGGTGGTCTGACCACGCGGCGGCGTACAGCGCGACAGTCTTGTTCCGACATCGGAACAAAGCTGCCGCCTTGACGATGCTCGGGCTGCGCGCCCCAGGACACCTTCGACTCTGCTCGACCACGTCGAGCAGAGTCGGAGGGCCGCTACGCCGTCAGGTCCTCAGTCGGGAGCAGACCTGCCTTGATGCCCTTGAGCAGCGCGGCATGATCGGCCTCGGTCTGGTCCGCGTACGCCTTCGCGAACGCCGCGAACGCCGTGGCCGGGGCGTCGGACTTGCCGAGGTAGCCCGAGATCACCGACGCGCCCGAGGTGCGGGCGTGCCCCTTGGCCAGCAGGTGCCCGGTGATGCCGGAGTAGTCGATCAGCGACTCCGGCGTCATCGCGTCCAGGGGCACACCGCCCTTCATGTTGCGGAACTGCCGCACGTAGTACTGGTGCTCCCCCACCGTCGTCCAGCCCAGCAGCGGGTCCGACACCGTCTGCAGCTGCTGCTGGTACTCGACGACCCGCTGGCCCTGGTGCGTGTGCCAGGCGACCTCGCCGTGCACGTACGGCGCCAGCACCGACCGCCTGGCCTCCTTCATCTGCAGGAAGAGCACGTCGTCGGGTCGCGACCCCACGAGCAGCGCCACCCAGGCCCGCAGCCCGACCGACCCGACGCCGACCACCTTGTGCGCGATGTCGACCAGCGTGTAGCCGCCGACGATGCGCCGCCACTGCGGGGCCAGGGTCGGCAGGTACGCGTCCAGGCCCTCGGCCAGCGCCTCGTACTCCTCCGGCGAGGGCCGCGTGAGCAGCGGCGGGTCCTCCACGATCCGCTCGCCCCCGCCGGTGAGCTTGGGCAGCGCGCGCTCGCTCGTACGCTTGCGTGCTGCCGCTGCCGCCCGGGTGATGTCGTCGCGCAGCGCCTGCTCTGTCACCGTCTCGTTGAGGTCGTCGACGGCGAGGTGGTTGAACGCCCGCCACAGCAGCGGCTGCTTGGAGAGGAAGCTCACCTCATCCCGGTACGCGGTCACGCATGCGTGCACCGCGGCGGCGCAGTCGTCCTCGCTGGCGCCGTTGTCGCGGCCGAGCACGAAGATCGACGCGGTCAGCCGACGCAGGTCCCACTCCCAGGCGCCGGTGTGCGCCTCGTCGAAGTCGTTGAGGTCGATGACCAGCTCCCCGGCGGGCGAGCCGTAGAACCCGATGTTGCCGATGTGCGCATCCCCGCAGGCGGTGGTCTGCACGCCCGTCGCGGGCAGGTGCGCCACGTCCCACGCCAACAGGTTGGCGGTGCCGCGCAGCAGGCCGAAGGGAGACGCGGCCATCCGCGACGTCCGTACACCCAGGAGCCGCTCCAGCCGCCCCTCGTGCGAGCGGGCGATCAGGTCGACCACCCCGGGCCGGTCCTTGGTGGCCTTCCACCTGCCCAGCTGCTCGTGCGGCGTCGCGATCCGGAGCTTCTTGCCGTGCGCGACGCGCTCGGCACGGTCGGACGCGGGGACGCGGAACGACGTGAACGCGTCCGCCAGGTGCAGCCGGGGGTCTGCGGTGCGGGTCTCGGGCATGGGGGCACCTCCGCTTGGCATCGTAGGGGGCACTCACGGCTAGCCTGCGCGAGTGGTCAAGCTCGCGTTCTACGTCACGACGATCCGCTACCTCAAGATGGTGGAGGGACCGTTGCCGCGGATCTGCCAGGCGTGCCTCACCGCCCCCGCCGAGCCGCTCGACTACCGGGGCAGCCGGTACGGGCCCCAGCACCGGCTCACGCGCCAGACCGCCACGGTTACGCTACCCCCGGGCGTCCCGGTGCCCGAGCCCTTCCGCACCTGGCTCGACCTGTACGCCACCGTGCAGCCGGCCACCCCAGGCAACCGCCGCTGAGGCGCCGCCCTCCTCAGCCTACGGGCGAGCGTTCCAGGGCTCGACCGTGCCCACGACGCACCTCGGCTGCGGCCGCTGCACGGCGCCCCACACGCCCTCGCTGATCTCAGCGTTCGTCAGCCACCGTGAGTGCCCCTGCTCCGTCATGAAGCCCAGAACGATCTCGTGGTAGCGCACCCCCAGCGCCTCGAAGCGCTCACGGCGGTCTGGGGCCGGCGCTGCCGGGTCGGCGGCCGCGCTGCCCAGCACATGGAAGAAGTCGTCGCTCACATGCAGGGCAGCGCGTTCGGGTACGTCGGGAGCGACTGAGTGAACCCAGACCAGGGCCCGCTGGAAGCGGCCGCTGCGGTCCAGTGCCAGCCCGAGCGCGACCGGGTCGCGGTAGTCCACCAGCAGGGGGTGCAGCCGGGGGTGCGTCAGCGCCGGCGGCCGCCTGGAGACGGAGCAGACGTCGTCGCCCGCGCCCAACAGATGTCTCAGCGTGCCCAGCAGCATCCCCGTGCCGCCGATCACCAGGGTGCTCCGCGGCGCTGGCACGCTCTGCGCGTCGGCATCCCTGGCGTTCACAGCAAGAGACAAGCACATCTCGCCTCGCCCCCGCGCCTTCTGCCAGACGAGGCAGACGCCTGCAGACGACCGGCTAGACGAACATGCGTACGGTGTCGTACGCGAGCTTCGAGCCGAGGATCACGATGGCCGCCAGGAAGACCTTGCGGATGAAGTCGTTGCCGAGCCTGATCGCCATGAGGCTGCCGATCAGGCCGCCACTCAGGTTGGCGGCCGCCATGCAGAGCCCGAGCCCCCACAGCACGTGACCGGAGAAGGCCAGCACCCCGATCGCGCCGGCGTTCGTGGCCAGGTTCGCCAGCTTCGCGAGCACCGACGACTGCAGGAAGGCGTACCCCATCACCGACACCAGCAGGATCACGAAGATCGTGCCGGTGCCGGGGCCGACGACACCGTCCCACAGCCCGACGCCGAGGCCGATCCCCGCGAGCCGGAGGTAGTTCGCGCCGCCCTCGTGCCGGGGCGCATGGTGGAGGCCGAGCTCGGGCTTGCGCAGCGTGTACCAGCCGATGCCCACGATCGCGAGCAGCACCAGGGGCGTGAACCACTTGCGGTCGAGGTACTGCACCAGGGCGGCACCCGCCGAGGACCCCGCGTACGAGAGCACCACCAAGGGCAGCGCCGTCGGCCAGGAGACGCCGACGCGCCGCACGTACGTCGCCGACGCCGCCAGTGTCCCCGCCACCGACGACACCTTGTTGGTGCCCGACACGGTGGCGGCAGGGGTGTCCGGCAGCCCGATCAGCAGCGACGGCAGCTGGATCAGCCCGCCGCCGCCGACGACGGAGTCGATCCAGCCCGCGACGAACGCCGCGAGGACCAGCAGGCCGAGCGTGAGGGCCGGCAGGTCGAAGATCACGCGCGGACCGCGTCGAGCACGTGCGCCACCGCGTCCTCAACCGCGATCTCCGCCTTCTCGCCGGTCGCCCGGTCACGGACCTCCACCACGCCGTTCGCCAGGCCCCGGCCCACGACCACGGCGGTGGGCATGCCCAGCACCTCGGCGTCGGTGAACTTCACCCCGGGCGAGGCCTTGCGGTCGTCGATCAGCACCTCCAGGCCCGCGCCGGAGAGCCCCAGGGCGATCTCCTCGGCCTTCGCCACCACGTCCTCGCCGTTGCCCGCGGCCAGCACCACGACGTCGTACGGCGCCAGCGCCCGCGGCCACGCCAGCCCGCGCTCGTCGCACGTGGTCTCGGCCACCATGGCCACGGCTCGGGAGACGCCGAAGCCGTACGAGCCCATGGTCACCGTCGCGAGCTTGCCGTTCTGGTCGAGCACCTTGAGGCCCAGCGCCTCGGCGTACTTCGTACCGAGCTGGAAGATGTGGCCCATCTCGACGCCGCGGGCGAGCTCCAGCTCACCGGAGCCGTCGGGCGCCGGGTCACCGGCACGCACCTCGGCGACGTCGATGGTGCCGTCGGCGGTGAAGTCGCGACCCATGACCAGGTTCACCACATGGCTGTCGGCGACGTTCGCGCCGGTCACCCAGGCCGTGCCCTCGACCACGCGCGGGTCGACGAGGTAGCGGATGCCGGTGGCCGCCTTCTCCCCCAGCACCTGCTCGCCGTCCTTGGCCGGGCCGATGTAGCCCTTCACGAGAAGCGGGTGCTTGGCGAAGTCGGCGTCGGTGAACGGCACCGCCTCGGCCGGCGACACCGCCGCCTCCAAGCGCTTCACGTCGACCTCCCGGTCGCCGGGCAGCCCGACCACCAGCGGCGAGGTCTTGCCGTCGGGGTGCAGCAGCATGAAGACCACGTTCTTCAGCGTGTCGGCGGCGGTCCAGGCCCGGTCCGTACGCGGCGCCGCCTCGGTCACCGCCGTCACCAGCGTGTCGATGGTGCCGGCACCCGGGGTGAGCACCGTCGAGGGGGCGGGCACGCCCGAGGCGTCGACCGCGTCCGGGGCCACGATGGTGACCGCCTCCACGTTGGCCGCGTACCCGCCGGGCGAGCGCACGAACGTGTCCTCCCCGTTCGCCGACACGGCGAGGAACTCCTCCGACGCCGAGCCACCCATCGCCCCCGAGGTGGCCTTCACGATCACGTACTCCAGGCCCAGGCGCTCCATCACCGCGATGTACGCCTCGCGGTGCTTGTCGTACGCGGCCTGCAAGCCCTCGGCGTCCATGTCGAAGCTGTACGAGTCCTTCATCACGAACTCGCGGCCGCGCAGCAGCCCGGCGCGGGGGCGCGCCTCGTCGCGGTACTTGGTCTGGATCTGGAACAGCGTCAGCGGCAGGTCCTTGTACGAGGAGTACAGGTCCTTCACCAGCAGCGTGAACATCTCCTCGTGGGTGGGGCCGAGCAGCATGTCGGTGCCCTTGCGGTCCTTGACCCGGAACAGGTTCTGGCCGTACTCGGTCCAGCGGTTCGTGGCCTCGTACGGCTCGCGGGGCAGCAGCGCAGGGAACCGCACCTCCTGCGCGCCGATCCCGGCCATCTCCTCGCGCAGGATCTCCTCCACCTTCGCCAGCACCTTCAGGCCCAGCGGCAGCCAGGAGTAGATGCCGGGGGCCGAGCGGCGGATGTACCCGGCGCGGACGAGCCAGCGGTGGCTCGGCAGCTCGGCATCGGCCGGGGCCTCGCGCAGCGTACGGACGAACAGCTGGGACATCCTCGCGACGGCCATGGCACACCCTTCGAGCAACCTGATGAGACGGGGCCCGAGCCTACCGACAACCCTCCGCCCCCGGCGTCCCGGTTTCACCCCGCCCCGTACGCGCCGCGGAACCGCCTCCCCCAGCCGGCTCGGGCGCGACGTTACGATTCGCGCCGTCCATCCATTGACGAACGACCCGGGGACCGCTGTGCCACGACACCCTCTTGCCTGGTGGGGCGACCCGGACGCTCTCCGTCCCGGCGGCCGTGCGTACGCGGCGTTCGTGACCGGGACGGCCCTGGTGACCGTGCTGCACTGGTGGCTGTTCTTCCACCTCGGGTCCCCACGCTTCGCGTTCACCGACTGGGTCAAGGAGAGCGCCTCGCTGGAGATCCTGCGCACCTCGATCCGCAGCGGCACCATCCCCTGGGAGCAGGCTCACGTCATCTACCACAAGACCACGCTGATGGCCGCGAACCCGGAGCTCACGCTGACGCCCGACGTGTGGCTGCTGCCGTGGCTCAGCAACCAGGGCTTCTTCACCCTGCACGTCACCGGGTGGGCGCTGATCGGCCTCGCCGGGTGCCTGGTCCTCGCAGCCCGCGGGCGCATCGCCCCTGCCCCGTTCGTGGCCGTGTGGCTGATGGCAGGCTTCAACGGGTACGTCGTCACGCACCTCGCCATGGCTCACCTGATGTGGACCGGGTACTTCTGCTTCCCCTGGCTGGCCGTCTTCGTGCTCGACATCCAGCGCTCCCGGTCGTGGCGGCCGGCGCTGCTGCTGGGTCTGGCGCTCGGCGTCATGGTGTGGAACGGCTCCATCCACCTCGTGGTCGCGGCAGCCCTGACGCTGGCCCTGCTGGGCGTCCTGCTCCGGCGCGCCTTCGTACGCATCGCCGCGGCCGGGGCCGTCGGGGTGCTGGCCGGCCTCGGCCGGCTGCTGCCGGGGGCCGTGTACTTCCCCAGCCCCGGCGAGTACCTCACCGGCATCCCGTGGGGCGTGCTCCCCAAGGCGTTCGTGACGACCTGGACGTACTACTCGATCGGCATCCGCAGCCTCGGGCAGTGGGAGTACTCCCTGTTCCTCGGCTGGTGCCTGCTGCTCCTGCTGCTGGTGGGAGGCGCCGTGGGCGTGGTCGTGAAGGCTCGTGCGTCGTGGCCATGGCTGGTCGCCGGAGCGGTGCTCTTCCTCCTCTCCATGGACCGGTACTACGAGCCCCTGTACGCCTTCGGTCTCCCGTTCTCCACCGAGCGCGTGTCGACGCGCTTCGTCGCCGTCCCGCTGCTGATCGGCATCGCGTACGCAGGCCTGGGGCTCACGTCGCTGGTGCGGCGCCACCGCTTCATCACGTTCTGCGTGCTCGCCCTGAGCGCGGTCGGGGCCGTCGAGCTGGCGCGGCACTCGGTGCACTGGAGCGTCGGCGTGATGCAGCGCGACCTGAACGACCCGATGCCTGACCTGACCATGGTCACCAACACCGACACCCGGCTGCACCTGACCGTCTGGCTCTCGGTGGCTGTCTCCGCGCTGACGGTCGCGGCCACGCTGGTGGCTCTCCGGCGGCTGGCCGTGGTCGAGAGGCGGTCCCGCAACGACGACGCCGACGGCCGTGCTCCCCGGCGCGCGCTGCCCGCAGACGCGGCTGCGGGCGGCCCCCGGGAGAGCCGCCCGCAGCACGCGAGACGAGGTGTCGAGGCGGATCTCCCGCCACGACAGGATTAGCGTCCGGCGCGCACGGTGACCGTCTGCAGGTCGGCGCTCACCTCCACCATCACCTTCGTGCCGTCCTTCGTGCCCTGGGCGTCGAAGGAGCCGTCGGGATCCTTGACGACCTTCTCGACCGTGACGGCCGCGTCCTTCGCCTTCACGGCGGCGGTGACCTTGGCGGTCTCCTCGGCGGTGGCGTCGGTGTGCTGGTGCTGCGCACCGCCCTTGCCGCCGCGACCGGGCCCCTCGGGGGCCTGCGAGACCGTGACCAGGTCGGCGCTCACCGTGTACGCCACCCGCGCGCCGTCCTTGGTGCCCTCGACCCGGTACGAGCCGTCGGCCAGCTTGACGACCAACTCGACCTTGACCGTCGAGTCCTTCGCCGTGACCGCACCCGAGACCTTCGTCGCCTCGTCACCAGACACCTCCGTGCCCTTCTGGCGCTCGCCGCCCGGCTGACCGCTGGGCCTGCCCGAGGCGCTGGAGCCGCTCGAGGGCGGCGTGGACGGGTCGGCCGACGCCACCGAGGCGACGCCGAGGGCGAGACCGCCGCCCGCCACCAGGGCCGCCACGCCGACGGCCAGCTTCGTCGTGTTGATCACAGTCACTCCTTCGTCGTGCCGGGCTCTGTCCACCCGGTCACCACGACAGTCCCGTCGTCACCTGTCAGGACCCTGTGGTGATCCCTGCCCTGACCTGAGTCGCCCTGTCAGTACGCTTTCCGCCCATGAGCCAGCCTCCGCAGCCCCACGGGCAGCAGCCGCAGGGTCCGTACGGCCAGCACGCGCAGGGTCCCGGCGGGCAGCCGACCGGGTACGGCCAGCGGCCCGTGTACGGACAGCAGCCGGCGTACGGCTCCCAGCCGGGGTACGCGCCGCAGCCCGGGTACGCGCCGAAGGGCGCGCCCTTCCCGCAGCAGCCGAACCATCCTGGCTACGGCCAGCCAGCAACAGCCCAGCCGCAGGGCCTGCCGGCCGGGGCGGCGCTGCTGAGGATCAACGTGCAGGGCAACGTGATGACCAGCAACTTCATCCCGCCGACGGCGATCCTCAACGGTGCGCGCCGTTCCCTCAGCTACGGGGCCAATGACGTCGCAGTGCCGCCCGGCCCGCTCCGGCTGGCGGTGGAGATGCAGTGGATGCGCACGTACGGTCAGGCCGCCATGGACATCGACGTGCGGCCGGGGCAGCTGATCCAGGTCTGGTACGGGCCGCCGTTCCACCAGTTCACGACCGGGTCGATCGGCTACGAGCCGCAGAAGCGCAAGGGGGTGGGTTTCATGGTGGGGGTCCTCGCCTTGATCCCCCTGCTGGTCGTCGCCGTCTTCGGCGTGGCCTACCTGCTGACGACCTGAGTCATATCAGCGGCGCGGCCACACCCAGCAGCGCACGGACGAGGCGCGTCAGCGGGTTGGCGCCGGTCGCCTCCGCCATCGTCACCCGGTCCGACCGGCTGACGACCAGCTCCACGTCGGCGCGTACGGACTCGATGGCCGGGGTCCCGTACAACCACACCGCGCACTCCTGGTGGAGGTAGAAGCTGCGGTAGTCGAAGTTGATGGTGCCCACCACAGCGGTGTCGTCGTCGGCGGTCATCGTCTTCTGGTGCACGAAGCCGGGTGAGTAGCGGTAGACCTCGACGCCGTTCTCGATCAGGCGGGCGAACGCGGCCTTGGCGACCTGGTCGGTGATCCAGCTGTCGTTCGTGCCGGGCACCACCAGCCGCACGCGGACGCCCGACTGCGCCGTCACCGCCAGCACCTCGTGCAGGAAGTCGTCGATGACCAGGTAGGGCGTCACGATGTCGACGGTGCTGCGGGCGGTGGACAGCAGCTCCCGGTAGGTGGCCAGCCCCAGCGAGGTCTCCACGAACGGGGTGTCGTCGAAGGGGATGGCGATGCCCTCCCCCGGCTCCGGCCAGGTGCTGGGCAGCAGTGCCTGGTAGTCGACCCGCCGCTCCGCCATCACGCCCCACTGCTCGGCGAGCATCACGGTGAACGACCAGGCGGCCGGCCCCTCGACCCGGATAGCGTGGTCCTTCCAGTCGCCGTACGGCTTGTCCAGACCGACGTACTCGTCACCGATGTTGATGCCGCCGGTGAACGCGACCGTGCCGTCGATGGCGCAGATCTTGCGGTGGTCACGGTTGTTGGCGCGCAGCGAGAGCGCCGGCCGCAACGGGTTCACGGGCCGTACCTCGATGCCGGCCTGGGCGCAGCTGGCCCACAGACCCTTCGGCAGCCGCATGAACGACCCCAGGTCGTCGTACAGCACGCACACCTTGACGCCCGCCCGGGCCCGCTCCGCGAGCGCGGCGAACAGCTGGTCCCACATCCAGCCGCGGGCAAGGATGAAGTACTCGATGTAGACGTAGCGCTCCGCCTGCGCGATGGCCTCCAGGATCGCCTCGAACCCCTCGGCGCCCGTCGGGTAGTACCGGACCCCGGTCGCGGGCCGGGCCGGGTAGCCGCCGGCGGTCTTCAGGTGCCGCATCTGCCGCGCGACCTGGCTGTCGTCCTCAGGCGGCTGCACGGTGGGCGCCAGCAGCAGCGCCTGCCTGGCGGCCACCAGGCTCGCCTCGTGCCGGCGGCGCTGGCTGGCACCGGCCCGGTGGCTGCCGAACAGCAGGTAGAAGACCGCCCCGATCAGGGGCAGCAGCAGGAGCACCAGGGTCCAGCCCAGCTTGTACGCCATCGCCATCTGACCGTTGAGCAGGCCCAGCAGGACCGCCACGGACACCAGCTCGAAGGCGATCAGCAGCCAGGCGGTGGCGTCGACGGCGTAGCGGATCACCAGGGCGAGCGCGACCAGCTGCGCGGCCAGGGCGATCCCGCTGATGACCACCCGGCCCCAGGTGATGAACAGGTGGCCGGCTCCGGAGGCGGCGAAGCGCACCACCCACCGCTCGGGGGCGGCGACGAGGTCGCCCGGGACGCCGACCGGCTGCCGCAGGGCCGTGGCCGCGGTGGAGCCGGGGGTGAGGGTCACCGGTCGAGTATCGCGGGTCGGCTCGCCAGCTGGTCGGCCGGTCCCGGTTCTTGACCCCCCGCGGGGCGTACGGGCAGTGCCGGCGCGTCAGGTGAGCTCCGCGTCAGTAGAGGACGGTGGCGAGGTCGCCGATCTCCTCGAAGCCCACCTTGCGGTAGAGCCCCCGGGCGCGGGTGTTGTAGTCGTTGACGTACAGCGAGACGTGCTCCCACTCCTCGCGGCAGAGCTCCACGACCGTCGCCATCGCGGGCGCCGAGAGCCCGCGGCCGCGCAGGTCGGGCCGCAGCCAGACACCGGCGACCTGGCAGACGTTCGTGGTGGCCGAGCCGACGTCGGACTTGAACACCACGTGGTCACGGTCGACGATCCCCATCGCCCGCCCCTGACCGATCAGCCGCTCCACGTACCAGCGGTAGCCGTTCGACCCATCCAGCGGAGAGACCCCGACCTCCTCGGTGTACATGGCGACGGCGGCGTCGAAGTAGCTGTCGACGTCCTCCATGCCCACCCGGAGCACGCGTGGGTCGGGCGCGACCGACGGCGGGTCGGAGATCACCATCAGCGGCTGCCGCGACCGGATCTCGCGCGGGTTCGCCCAGCTGCCGCCCCACCGGGCGCACAACCGCTCCCACAGACCCATGGCCTCCTCGGCGACGCCGACGATCGACGCGCAGGTACGGGTCGGGCCGAGCGCGGCGCAGTAGGCGTCGAGGGCCTCGGGCGAGGCGCTCACCGGCACCAGGTTCGCCCCGTGGTGAAGGATCGAGCGCAGCTCCCCGTCCTCCTCGTACCCCCACACCTCGCACCCGAGCGTGAACGACTCCAGGCCCCCGGTGCGGATCCGGGACGCCACGAAGACGTTCTCGAACGGCCGCCGGTGCAGGAGCCCGACCACGGCCATCAGGTCGTCGTTGGTGAGCGTCCGGACCGTCGCCGCCATCGGTGTCAGCCGACGGAGACGACGGGCGCCCCCGCGGTGGTGTCGCCCATCTCCTCGGCGAGACGGTTGGCCTCGGCGATCAGGGTCTCCACGATCTGGTCCTCGGGCACGGTCTTGATGACCTCGCCGCGCACGAAGATCTGGCCCTTGCCGTTGCCGGAGGCCACACCGAGATCGGCCTCGCGAGCCTCGCCCGGGCCGTTGACGACGCACCCCATGACGGCCACCCGGAGCGGCACCTCCATGCCCTGCAGGCCCTCGGTCACCTCGTCTGCCAGCGTGTACACGTCGACCTGCGCCCGCCCGCACGAGGGGCAGGACACGATCTCCAGGTGCCGGGGCCGCAGGTTGAGCGACTCCAGGATCTTGATGCCGACCTTGACCTCCTCCACCGGCGGGGCCGACAGCGAGACCCGGATGGTGTCGCCGATGCCCTGGCTGAGCAGCGCACCGAAGGCCACCGACGACTTGATGGTGCCCTGGAACGCCGGGCCGGCCTCGGTGACGCCGAGGTGGAGCGGGTAGTCGCACGCCTCGCTGAGCAGCTCGTAGGCCTTCACCATGACCACCGGGTCGTGGTGCTTCACCGAGATCTTGAAGTCACGGAAGCCGTGCTCCTCGAACAGCGAGGCCTCCCACATCGCCGACTCCACCAGCGCCTCGGGCGTCGGCGCCCCGTACTTCTCCAGCAGCCGCTTGTCGAGCGAGCCGGCGTTGACGCCGATGCGCAGGCTGACCCCGGCGTCGCTGGCCGCCTTGGCGATCTCCCCCACCTTGTCGTCGAACGCCCGGATGTTGCCGGGGTTGACGCGTACGGCGGCGCAGCCCGCGTCGATCGCGGCGAACACGTACTTGGGCTGGAAGTGGATGTCGGCGATCACGGGGATCTGCGACTTCTTGGCGATGATCGGCAGCGCGTCGGCGTCGTCCTGGCTGGGCACCGCGACCCGCACGATGTCGCAGCCGGACGCGGTGAGCTCGGCGATCTGCTGCAGCGTGGCGTTGATGTCGGTCGTCTTCGTGGTGGTCATCGACTGCACCGACACCGGCGCGTCACCGCCGACCAGCACCTTGCCGACCTTGATCTGACGGGTCGGCTTGCGGGGGGCGAGCACAGGGGGCGCCACCTTCGGCATGCCCAGGTTGACGGCGGCCACGACACTCCTTGAGGGGAACGGTAGTCAGAAGATGCGGACGGGGCTGATGATGTCGGCTATTACGAGGATCGCGCCGGCGAGCACCAGGAATCCCCCTACAACATACGCCACGGGCAGCAACCGGGCGGTGTCGACGTGACCGGGGTCGGGACGGCCGCGGAGGCGGGCGACGGCCCGTCGCAGCCCCTCCCACAGCGCCCCGGCCATGTGGCCGCCGTCGAAGGGCAGCAGCGGCACCAGGTTCAGCAGCGCGACGAACAGGTTGACACCGCCGAGCAGGCCGAAGAAGGAGGCCACGCGAGAGCCCGGGGTGAGCGAGTCGGTGGTGGCGATCTCCCCCGCCACCCGCGAGGCGCCCACGATGCTGATGGGGCCGTTCACGTCGCGCGGCTTGCCGGTCACCATGTCCCACGCCACGGTGAACACCTTGACGGGGAACTGGGCGAGCGCGGTGAGGCTCTGACGCGTCAGCTCCCACATGTCGACGGCGGTCTGCACCGGGCCGACCTTCACCAGGGCGCTGCTGGGCGCGACACCGAGGTAGCCCGCCTGGACCGTCTTGGACGGGTCGTCGAGCGACTGCACCTGACGCACGGCACCGGGCACCGGGGCGAGGTCCACGCGCTGACCGCCACGCTCGACCGCGAGCGTCACGGTGTTGCCACCGTTCGCCCGCACCAGACCCACGAGCTGCGACCACGCCGTCACCGGGGTGCCGTTGAACGCCACGACCTTGTCGCCCTGCTGCAGCCCGGCCGCCTTGCCCGGGGGAGCCACGCAGGGCGCGGGGGGCTCCTCGACGCAGGAGACCACCCGGTCCACGGTCATCGTGAGCTGCTGCTGGCCGTACACGGTGTTGACCCCGAGGAAGATCAGGAACGCGAGCAGGATGTTCATGAAAGGGCCGCCGAACATCACGACCAGCTTCTGCCAGGTCTTCAGCTGGTAGAAGAGCCGCTTGTTCTCGACGTCGGTGGGCAGGATGGTCTCCGCCTCGGCGGCGCGGGCGTCCTCGGCGATCTCGGCGAGACGGCCCGTACGGTGCTTGGAGGCTGGCGGGTACATCCCGACCAGGCGCACGTAGCCGCCCAGCGGGATGGCCTTGATGCCGTACTCGGTCTCGCCGCGCCTCGCCGACCACACCGTCTTGCCGAAGCCCACGAAGTACTGCGGCACCCGCACCCCGAACTTCTTCGCCGGCACCATGTGGCCGACCTCGTGGAGGGCGATCGAGGCCAGGATCAGCGCGAAGAACAGCAGGGCGAACAGCACGCCGAGCACGATCGTCACCGGGTCGCTCCCTCCGTCAGCTCCTCGGCCCGCCGTCTGCCCCAGGCATCGGCCGCGAGCACCGCGTCGACGCTGAGGCCGTCGTCTCCGACGAACGCCGAGCCCGCAGGCGATGGTACGTCGCCGGCGGAGCGCCCCAGGTGCTCGTCGACGACCGCGGCGATGGTGTCCACGATGTCGATGAAGCCGATGCGGCCCGCGCAGAAGGCGTCGACCAGGGCCTCGTTGGCCGCGTTGTACACCGCCGGCGCCGTCCCGCCCGCCAGCCCGCAGCGGCGGGCGAGCTCCACCGCCGGGAACGCGATGTCGTCGAGGGGCTCGAAGGTCCACGAGGTGGCCTGCGTCCAGTCGCAGGGGGCGGCGGCGTCGGCGAGCCGCTCCGGCCAGGTGAGGCCGAGGGCGATCGGCAGCCGCATGTCGGGCGGCGAGCACTGGGCGATGGTGGACCCGTCGTGGAACTCGACCATGGAGTGCACCACCGACTGCGGGTGCACGACGACGGTGATGTCGTCGAGCGGGGTGCCGTACAGGAGCCCTGCCTCCAGCAGCTCCAGGCCCTTGTTGACCAGGGTCGAGGAGTTGATGGTGATGACCCGGCCCATCGCCCAGGTGGGGTGGGCCATCGCCTGGTCGGGGGTGACGTCGCGCAGCTGGTCGCGCGTACGGCCCCGGAACGGCCCGCCCGAGGCGGTGAGGATCAGCCGGCGCACCTCGTCGGCGCGGCCGGCCCGGAGCGCCTGCGCGAAGGCCGAGTGCTCGGAGTCGACCGCCACGACCTGGCCGGGGTCCGCGGCGGAGGTGACGAGGCGGCCGCCGATGACCAGCGACTCCTTGTTGGCCAGGGCCAGGGTGGTGCCGGCCTCCAGCGTCGCCAGGGTCGGCAGCAGACCGGCCGAGCCGGTGATGGCGTTCAGCACCACGTCGCACGGGCCGGCGGCGAGCCGCGTGGCGGCGTCGGGCCCGGCCCAGATCTCGGTGCCGGCCCCGATCTGCGTACGCAGTGCCGCCGCTGCCTCGTCGGACGGGACCGCCACGACGCGGGGCTCGAAGGCGCGTACCTGCTCGGCCAGCGTGCCGATCTGGCTGCCGCCGGCGGCGAGGGCGGTGACCCGGAAGCGGTCGCGGTTGCGCTCGACGACGTCGAGGGCCTGGGTGCCGATCGACCCGGTCGAGCCGAGCAGGACGACGTCGCGCACGGCCGCGGACGTCACCGGCGCGCGGCCTCGATGTTGCCCAGCGCCCGCGGGATGGCGACCCCGAGCAGCACGCCCAGCGTGGTCTTGGTGTTGTCGATGAGCAGCGTGGTCAGCATGTCCTCGCCCGAGCGCACCACGACCAGGCTGTGGTCGCTGGCCAGGTCGAGCAGGAAGAAGCGGTTCAGCTCGGGGTAGGCGATCCCCTCCAGCATCTGGTTGATCTGGTCGGCCATGAGCGGGAACATCGCCGTCGCGGCGGGGTTCGAGTTGAACCCGGCGAGGCTGATGCCGCTGGTGAGGTCGAGGATGTCGGCGGCCACCAGGCCGTCACGCAGCTGGCCCTGCAGCTCGGCGACAGCGCTGTCGAGCTGGGACAGCTCCACGTCCAACATGCTGGGTGCTCCTCGGGGGTCGGGTTCGCCTGAGCGGCGGCTCTGAGGGGGTGCTCGTTCGTGGTGAAGGCTATCGCCTCGGGGCAGCCCGGCAGCCGAGGCATGGCAGGTCTCTCATCCCGTCGCGAGGCTTGCCGGACCCGGGCACCACGCCGGGCCCAGGCGTGTCGCCGGTGCGAGCGGCTGCCCGCATCTCCGCACCCCGCATCGATCCTCGCAGCGGCCATGACGGCTGCGCGGATCGATGGAGGCTGTGGGGATGCGGCGAGGGCCCCGGGTATGGCGGGTCAGGCTGTCAGACTGACGTCGTGGATCCCCTGCCCTCTCCCCCGCCGCAGACCGTCGAGATCGACTCGCTGGCCGACTTCGACACGCAGCGGGTGCGTACGGACCGGTTGTTCGGGTGGTTCGTATCGTCGGTGGACCTCACGGGGCGTACGGCGGAGCTGCTCACCGCCGACCCGCGCGGAGCGGTCTTCCTGGGATGCCCCCTCAGCGAGGAGGCCGAGGCGCACCTGCGCGTAGGCGGCGCGCTGCTGTTCCCCCGGCTGCCGGAGCTGCCGTTCGACCCTTATCGAGGCGGCCTGTACGCGGCCCGCGAGCTGTTCGACGGCGTGGTCGCGGGCGACGACTACAGCACGTGCACGGACGGGAGGGTGTACGGCTGGACGCGGGCGCTCCCCCACCCGCCGCACGTCTCCGCCACCCTGGCCATGAGCCTGCACGACCATGCGGTGGCCGATGCCCTCGATGACGCGCTGTCTGGCGTGGCACCTGCGCTCACGGTGGGTGTCATGGGCGGGCATGCGGCCGAGCGGGGCACCGCTGACTACGCCGCGGCAGCGCAGCTGGGGCTGGCGCTCGCGGCCTCGGGGCGTACGGTGCTCACCGGCGGCGGACCCGGCGCGATGGAAGCGGCGAACCTCGGGGCGTCCCTGGTGAACGTGCCGGACGCCATTGACGACGTGATCGCGCGGCTGGCCACGGCGCCCACGTTCAAGGCGCCCGTCGGCATCGACGCCTGGGCAAGGGTAGCCCTGGCCGTAGTCGCCGAGCTCGGGGACCGTCTGGGGCCCAGCATCGGCATCCCCACCTGGTTCTACGGCCACGAGCCGCCCAACGTGTTCGCGACCTGGATCGCGAAGTACTTCTCGAACGCGCTGCGGGAGGACACGCTGCTCGCACGCTGCCGGGGCGGGATCGTGTACCTGCCCGGACGCGCCGGGACCGTGACGGAGATCTTCCAGGCCACGACCGCCAACTACTACGCGACCCAGCCCGACCAGGTCGCCCCGATGGTGCTCGTCGGCCGCGGCTTCTGGACCTCCACGCTACCGGCCTGGCCGCTGCTGCAGACACTGGCGGCAGGGCGCCCCATGGGAGAGCAGTTGTTCCTGGTCGACTCGGTCCCCGACGCACTGGCGGTCATCGCTCCCTAGCCATGGGCATCGCGGCACGAGTCCGTACCCAGCCGTAGAGCGCCAGCCGCGTCACCGCACCACAGGCCACAGCCGAAGGAGCGCGTACTCGCCCGAAGCGGGCAGGAGCGACCGAGACCGATCCCTTGTGGGGCCGCACCGGTGCGATCGCGTACATTCCCGCGCTATGACGCACGAGACCCCGCTGCCTGACCGGCGCACCGGCTGGCACCCGGCCTGGGGCGTCGCCGTGGTCACCCTGGCGACGCTGGTCGCGGCCGCCGCGTTCCACAGCTCCACCGGAGTGCTCATGGAACCCATCGAGCACGAGTTCGGCTGGGACCGGACGACCACATCGGGCGCTGTCACCCTGAACCTGGTGCTGTTCGGGCTGGTGGCGCCGTTCACGGCAGCGCTGATGGACCGGTCGGGCGTACGCCGCACCGTGACCGTCGCGCTCGGCCTCGTCGGCCTCGCCTCGGCCGCCACCACCGCTGCGGCCACCAGGCACAGGCACCGGCGATGGACCACGCCAGCTCGTAGCTCGACCGGTGCTGACCATCTCCCGGACGCCCCGGCGCGAGCCCGTGGCGGTGTGAACGAGCCGCGTACGCTGCGCTGACTCGGCCCGTCGTCACGCGACTGTCACAGCGACTGGTTACGGTGTCGCACATGACCATCCGGGTAGGCCTGCACCACGCGACGACGTACACGTTCGACCATGCCGTCACGGTCTACCCGCACACGATCCGGCTGCGACCGGCGCCGCACTCGCGCACGCCCATCGAGGCGTACACGCTGACGGTCTCCCCGTCGAACCACTTCTTGAACTGGCAGCAGGACCCGTTCGGCAACTGGCTGGCGCGGATCGTCTTCAACGAGCCCGCGGACCATGTCTCGGTGACCGTCGACCTGGTCGCCGACATGACCGTCATCAACCCGTTCGACTTCTTCGTCGAGGACTACGCGCAGACGTTCCCCTTCGACTACCCCGAGGGGCTGAGGCGCGACCTGCAGCCTTACCTGTACCGGGTGCCGGCCTTCGCGGGGCGGGAGGGGACCGACGCGGTGGACGCCTGGATCGAGCGGGCAGTCGAGCCGCTGGGCGTGACCGACGGCGGCACCCGGATGGTCGACTTCCTGGTCGCGGTGAACCAGGCGGTGTACCGCGACGTGGCCTACACGGTGCGGATGGAGGTGGGCGTCCAGGAGCCCGGCGAGACCCTCGGCAAGGGCATCGGCTCCTGCCGTGACTCGGCGTGGCTGCTGGTCTCGGTGCTGCGGCGGTTCGGCCTAGCAGCGCGGTTCGTCTCGGGCTACCTGGTGCAGCTGGCGCCGGACCTCACCCCCGTCGACGGGCCCGCCGGGCCCACCGCCGACTTCACCGACCTGCACGCGTGGGCGGAGGTGTACGTGCCAGGCGCGGGCTGGATCGGCCTCGACGCCACCTCCGGCCTGCTCGCCGGCGAGGGCCACATCCCGCTGTCGTGCACACCCGAGCCGTCCAGCGCGGCACCCATCACGGGTGCGACCGACGTGGTGGGCGTGCAGTTCTCCTTCGAGAACACCGTCACCCGCGTGCACGAGGACGCCCGGGTCACCAAGCCCTATACCGACGAGCAGTGGGCCGCCATCGACCGGCTCGGCGCGCACGTGGACGGGCTGCTGGAGGCAGGGGATGTACGGCTGACGATGGGCGGCGAGCCGACGTTCGTCACCGCCGGCGACACCTCGGCGCCAGAGTGGGAGTCGGCAGCCGACGGTCCCGAGAAGCGGCGGCTGGCGGTCGCGCTGGCCGACAGGCTGCGTACGCGCTGGGCCGCGAACGGCGTCACCCACCACGGCCAGGGCAAGTGGTACCCGGGCGAGGACCTCCCCCGCTGGCAGATGCAGCTCTCCTGGCGGGTCGACGGGCAGCCGCTCTGGCAGCGCCAGGACCTGCTCGCCGACCCCTGGACGCCGCCGGTCGAGGGCTCCCGGCCCGACGCCCGGGCGCTGGTCGACGCCCTGGTACGCCACCTGGGCGTGCCCGGCGACGTGGTGCTCCCCGCGTACGAGGACGTGCTGGCCCGCGCCCTGTTCCTGGCCCAGCAGCCCGTGGGCCCCCGCCCCGACGACCCCGAGGGAGCCGACCTTGCCGCGGTGACTGATGCCGCCGACGCGGAGGCCACCGTGGGCGACCCGGTGGGCTACGTGGTGCCGCTGTTCGTCGACCCCGACGACCCGGAGCGCTGGGCCACCACCCGCTGGACCCCGCGGCGCCGCGCCCTCTTCCTCACACCCGGCACCTCCCCCATGGGCCTGCGCCTCCCGCTCTCCTCGATCGCGTGGGGCGAGGGGCCAGACATCCCGCGTACGGATGCGGGCGACCGGCCCGCCCTGGGCGAGGCCCCCTCGGGACAGGCCCCCGCACCGGCCCGGGTGCTGCCGGTCACCGAGTCGCCGCGCACCGCGCTGGCCGTCGAGGTGCGTGACGGCCGCGTGTTCGTGTTCCTGCCCCCGCTCGACCGGCTGGAGGAAGGCCTGCGGCTGCTCGCCGCCGTCGAGGCCGCCGCGGCCGACACCGGGCAGCCCGTGGTGCTAGAGGGCTACCCGCTGGCGAACGACGACCGGGTCAGCAGCCTCAGCGTCACCCCCGACCCCGGCGTGATCGAGGTCAACCTGCAGCCGACCGCCTCCTGGGCGCACCTGTCGGCGCTCACCACCAGCCTCTACGACGACGCCCGGCAGGTCGGCCTCAGCACCGAGAAGTTCGACCTCGACGGCACCCACACGGGCACCGGCGGCGGCAACCACATCACCCTCGGCGGCCCGTCCCCGGCCGACTCCCCCTTGCTGCGGCGGCCCGACCTGCTGCGCTCGATCATCACCTACTGGCAGCACCACCCCGGGCTGTCGTACGTCTTCACCGGCCGCTTCATCGGCCCCACCAGCCAGGCACCCCGGGTCGACGAGGGGCGGCACGAGACCCTGTACGAGCTGGAGACCGCCTTCGACGAGCTGGCCCGGATGACCGCCGACCCGGAGATCGACCACGACGTGGCCGCCGTGGTGCGCGAGGACCACCGCACCGACGAGGACCCGGACGAGCGGCAGGAGCGCCAGCGCCGTACGCAGCCGTGGCTCACCGACCGGCTGCTGCGCAACCTGCTCACCGACATCACCGGCAACACGCACCGCGCCGAGATGTGCATCGACAAGCTCTACAGCCCCGACCGGCGTGGCGGTCGGCTCGGGCTGCTGGAGATGCGCGGCTTCGAGATGCCGCCGCACGCACGGATGGCGCTGATGCAGGCGTCGCTGGTGCGCGGGCTGGTGGCGAGGTTCTGGGCCGACCCGTACACGGGTGACCTGACCCGCTGGGGTACCCGCCTGCACGACCGCTTCCTGCTGCCGGCGTTCGCCCTGGCCGACGTGCGCTCCGTAGTGGCCGACCTGAACGCCTTCCTCACCCGCGACGACCCGGCTGCCCCGACGTTCGACGAGCGGTGGCTGGAGCCCTTCGCGGAGTTCCGCTTCCCGCGCCTGGGCGAGGTCGACGTGGCCGGCGTGCACCTCGAGCTGCGCCAGGCGGTGGAGCCCTGGCACGTGCTCGGCGAGCAGGTCACGCAGACGGGCACCAGCCGCTACGTGGACTCCTCGGTCGAGCGGGTGCAGGTGGCCGCGACCGGGCTCGTCGAGGGCCGCCACGTCGTCACCTGCAACGGGGTCCCGCTGCCGCTGGTGCAGACCGCCACCACCGGCTCCGGCATCGGCGGCGACGGCACCCCCGGCGCCCGCGTGGCCGGGGTGCGGTTCAAGGCTTGGTCGCCGCCGTCGGCTCTGCACCCCACGATCGGGGTGCACTCCCCGCTGCGCTTCGACCTCGTCGACACCGCGAGCCGCATGTCGCTGGGCGGGTTCACCTACCACGTCGTGCACCAGGGCGGCCGGTCCTACGACACGTACCCCGTGAACGCGGCCGAGGCCGAGTCGCGCCGCAGCAGCCGGTTCGAGCCGAACCAGACCACCGGGCGGGTCGATACCTCGGCGTGGCTGGCCCCGGCGTCGGCGCTGGGGCTGCACCCGAGCGACTTCCCAGTCACGCTCGACCTGCGTCGCCACAGTCGGGGCAGCGCATGACGACGGCGGTGCTGCGCGAGGGCACCCTGAGCGCCTACGCGGCCCTGGCGGGCGCCAACGACGAGCTGCTGCGCCTGCGCGGCCAAGGGGCGGAGACGGCACTGACCTCCGCCATCGACACCCTGACGCCGCAGTCACTGCACCGGCACCGCCGCGACGTGGCGCGGCTGGTGGCCGACGACGGCGTCACGTACGGCACCGGGCCCGACGGGCAGGCCGGGCCGTGGCACGTCGACCCGCTCCCGCTGCTGATCGGCGCCGAGGAGTGGGCCGAGCTGGAGCGCGGGATCGACCAGCGCGCCCGGCTGCTGGACGCCCTGCTCACCGACCTCTCCACCGAGCAGCGGGTGCTCCACGAGCGGATCGTGCCCGCGCAGGTGGTGGTGGGGCACGCCGAGTTCCGGCCCATCACCACAGGCATCCGCCTGCCGGGGCCGCGACAGCTGCCCATGCTGGCCACCGACCTGGCGCGTGCGGCAGACGGGTCCTGGACCGTTCTCTCCGACCGCACCCAGGCGCCCTCGGGGGCGGGGTACGCCATGGCCAACCGCCGCATCGTGGCCCGGGTGCTCGGCCAGCTCTACCGCGACATCCCGCTGCGCCGGCTCCGACCGTTCTTCGACTTCATGCGCCAGTCGCTGCTGGAGTCCGCGCCCCCGACCGACGACCTGCCGCAGGTGGTGCTGCTGACGCCCGGCCCGGGCAGCGAGACCGCGTACGACCAGGCGCTGCTGGCCACGATGCTGGGCCACCCGCTGGCGCAGTCCGACGACCTGGTGCTCGACGACGGCCGGCTCTGGCTGCGCACCACCGGCCGCCGGCACCAGGTCGACGTGGTGCAGCGCCGGGTGGACGCGGCGTGGTGCGACTCGCTCGACCTGCGCGCCGAGTCGCGGCTGGGTGTGCCCGGCATGGTCGCCGCCGCGCGCCGCGGCGTGCTGGGCGTGGTGAACCCGTTCGGTGCAGGCCTGGTCGAGAACCCCGGGCTGTTCCCGTTCCTTCCCGCGGTGTGCCGCACGTTGCTGGGCGAGGACCTGCTGCTGACGAGCCCGCAGACCTGGTGGTGCGGTGACGAGCGCAGCCTGGCCCACGTGCGGGAGCACCTCACGGACCTGGTGATCCACCCGACCGCCCATGCTCCGGGCACGGCGACCGTACGCCCGGGACGGCTGGACGCGGCGGCCCGCGAGACCCTCCTCGCCACGATCACCGCGACCCCGTGGGCCTGGGTGGCGCAGGAGGCGGCGCCGCCCTCCACGGCCCCGTTGACGACCGACCAGGGCCTGGAGCCGCGGCCTGTGGTGCTGCGGACGTTCGGTGTCTCGGTCGGCGGGGACTACCGGTTCCTGCCGGGCGGGCTGGCCCGGATCGCGACCGACCCCGACACCATCACGGTGACCAACCGCTCGGGCGCTGTCTCGAAGGACGTGTGGGTCGTCGAGGCCGAGGACTCCCCGGCGCCGTACGCGGTGCTGTCGCAGACCCCCGGGCGCGCCCGCCGGACCGGCAACCTGCCCGGGCTCACGCCGCGCGGGGCGGGCAACCTGTTCTGGACGGGGCGCTACTCCGAGCGCACCCAGACCACGGCACGGCTGCTGATGGTCGTCGACAACCTCGTGGAGGACAACCTCTCGCGGAGTGACACGCCAGGCCACACCGCCATGGAGACCATGCTGGAGGCGCTCACCCAGGTGAGCACCGTGGTGCCCGGCTTCACCGGCCCGGACGCTGAGCGACGGCTCGCCGACCCGTTGCCGCTGCTGCGGTCCTCGATGGTCGACGCGCGCAACCCCGGCACGGTCGCCCACAGCGCCGCCCGGATGACCGGGTGCGCGCACGAGGTGCGGGAGGTGCTGGCCACCGACACCTTCGGCGTACTCACCCGGCTCGGCTGGACGCTCTCCTCGGCCAGCGAGCAGGGCAGTCAGCTGCGGGTGCAGGAGGTCGCCAGCCGTGTCGTCGAGCACGGGCAGGCGCTGGCGGGGATCGATGCCGAGAGCGTGATCCGCGACGAGATCTACGCGTTCCAGGACGCCGGGCGCCGGATCGAGCGGGCCCAGATGACGTGCCGGCTGGTGCGCACGGCACTGGCCACCGTGCGGCCGCCCAACACCGAGGCGCTGGTCACCGAGGCGGTGCTGCGGGTCGGGGACAGCATCATCACGTACAGACGACGGCTCGCCGCAGGCCAGGGCTCCGAGATCCCGGTGGGCGCCGCCGTGCACCTGCTGCTCACGGACCCCACGAACCCGCGGTCGGTGTTCTTCTCGCTGCAGCGGCTGGCCGAGGACCTGGTGCTGGTGCCCGACGCCATGATCCAGAACGAGGTGAGCGCGATCATCGACACGGTGGCAGCGATCGACGCCGAGGAGGCCGTGCTGGGCGACCGCGGCGGCCTTGCGACTCTGCTCGACGAGGTCGAGCAGAGGCTGAGGGCGCTGGCCGACCGCATCGAGCATGCGTACTTCGACCCCCAGCAGGCCAGCCGCAGCTTCCTGGTGCCGGAGCTCTCATGACCGACAACTTCACGCCGCGTCGGTACGAGGTGCGCCACTCCACGGTCTACACGTACGAGAAGCCGGTCACCTCCTCCTTCGGCCGAGGCTGCCTGCGGCCACGGGCGACGGTGACGCAGACCGTCGCGGAGCACCAGCTGCGCATCGACCCGGAGCCCCAGGTGCACGACGAGCACGTCGACGTGCTCGGCAACCACAGCAGCTACCTCGAGATCCACACCGACCACACGCGGCTGGAGGTGACCAAGACCTCGGTGATCGACGTGGACTGGCCGCGGGTCGACCTCGACGAGCTGGACGAGTGGACCGTCGAGGGTGCGGCCGATGAGGTGAAGGAGAGGTTCGACGCGGTCGAGGTCGGCCTCTACACCTTGCCGTCGGAGCTGGTCGAGCTGTCCGGGCCCGTACGCGACTTCGCCCGCACCCTGGTCTGGCCGGAGCGGTCGGTGGGGCAGGCGATCCACGCCGTGTTCCACGAGATCTACACGGGCTTCCGGTACGCCAAGGGCGTGACCACCACCTCCACCACCCTGCCGGAGCTGCTCGCGGCACGGGCCGGGGTGTGCCAGGACTTCGCGCACCTCGCCGTGGCGTGCTTCCGCGCCGCGGGGCTGCCGGCGCGCTACGTGAGCGGGTACATCGAGACCGCTCCCCCGCCCGGCAAGCAGAAGCTCGCCGGCAGCGACGCCACCCACGCCTGGGTCAGCGTGCTGACACCCATCGGATGGGTCGACCTCGACCCCACCAACGACCACCTGGCCGACTCTCGCTACATCGTCACCGCCTGGGGTCGCGACTTCCGCGACGTCTCTCCGCTGAAGGGCGTGATCTTCACCGACGGCGGCTCCAGCACGCTGAGCGTCGCCGTCGACGTGACCCGCCTCGACGCCTGACAGCGGCCCAGGGCCGTACGTGGGAGCGACAGAGCGCGCACGCACCGACAGCTGCCGATGCGTACGCGCCCGTGCTTGGTGGGCGGGCCTCAGCCCCAGATCGCCACGCAGAACGGGTGGCCGGCCGGGTCGAGCAGCACGATCCACTTGCCCTCGGCGCCCTCGGGCTGGGGATCGGCACGGGTGGCGCCGAGCTCCTCGGCGTGGGCCGCGGCGGCCTCCAGGTCGGTCACCGAGAGGTCGAGGTGGAACTGCTTGTGGCCGTCGTCGGGCCAGCTCGGCCGCGCGTAACCGTCGACCCTGCCGAAGCCGAGCGTCGTGCTCTCGGTCTTGAGCATGACGTAGTCCTCGCCATGCTCGGTCGTCTCACCGCCGAGCAGATCCTTCCAGAAGGCAGACTCCGCCTTCACGTCATCGCAGTCGATGGTCACCATGGCCAGAGAGGCAGATGCGTTGTCAGTCATGGCACGACCGTACGGGTTCGGGCTCGCGTCGGCTTGTACGGATCGGACGTTCTCGCCGACTCAGACCTCCACGACCTCGCCCTCACCGTGCCAGGAGGCGCTGTCGGAGGCGAGCAGCTCGGTGGGTGTGAGGCCCGTGAGCTCCCGCACGTCTCGGACGAGGTGCGGCTGGTCGTAGTAGCGCGCGGCCGCTGCCAGCCGGGCCATCGACTCCGCAGGCGCCCGGCGGTGCAGGGCCAGGAAGCGCTGCACCCGCAAGATGCGGCGCAGCGTGGCGGGCCCGTAACCAAAGAGGTCCAGGCTGCGCCGGTGCAGCTGCCGGGTGCTGAAGCCGACCTCGTCCGCGAGGGCCGACATGCCGTCAGCACTCTCGATGGCCCGGGTCAGGCGCGGGAGCCCCGGCCCGGGACGGCTGCCGTCGCTGAGGTCGCGGACGAGCGTCACCAGGGCGTCCGAGCGAAGATCGGGGTCAGCGCCGAGCAGGTGCTCCTCGGTGCGCTCGGTGACGTCCCTGGGCAGGAGGTCCACCAGCGCGACACGCTGGTCGCGCAGCTCGCCGACGGGCAGGCCCAGCACCTGCCGTCCCACCCCCGGCCTCAGCCGGACCCCGGACGCCTGCACCGGCCGGGCATGCTCCGCCGACCATGCCTGCGTCTCCGGGCCGCAGACGACCAGACCGCGCCCCTCCAGCCACATCACCTCGACGCAGCCGTCGGGGACCATCGAGATCAGGCCGCTCATCGTCGCGTCCCACCGGCAGACGATCAGGTCGGCCAGGCCGGGCGGCGCTGCCCGCGGCCGGTACGGGCCTGCCTCGGCTGTCATGGGGGCGAGCCTAGGCCCAGGCTTGACGGCCCGCCGCGGGAACGCCGCAGGCGTCGGTGCGCGCGCGGTGCGG
>ERZ501016.149-NODE-149-length-30752-cov-9.281949_pt1 | contig 30752 bp, 28 predicted proteins | sample MGYA00248889_ERZ501016 | MGnify/ENA primary metagenome ERZ501016 (study PRJEB25958, sample SAMN03398594) | human skin metagenome | study: EMG produced TPA metagenomics assembly of the Human Skin Microbiome Metagenome (human skin metagenome) data set. | reverse complement strand
GCCGGCTGCCTGCCCTCGCTGCTCCCCGGCGGCCGCCCGGTCACCGACGGCGCCGCCCGCGTGGATGCCGCCACTACCTGGGGCGTCGCGTCGCTGCCGACCGAGCCGGGCCTCGACACCGACGCCATGCTGGCCGCCGCCACCACCGGCCGCCTCAAGGCGCTGGTGATCGGCGGGCTGGAGCTGGCCGACCTCGCCGACCCGGCGGCCGCCCGTGCGGCTGTCGAGCACGTCGACTTCGTCCTCTGCCTGGAGCAGCGGCTCTCGGAGGCCGCGACCATGGCCGACGTGGTGCTGCCGGTGGCGCTCCTGGAGGAGCAGAGCGGCACGTTCGTGAACTGGGAGCACCGCCCCCGTCCGGTCGCCCGCGTCAACCGCGAGCTGGCCTCGCCGATGACCGACATCCGCACCCTGGCGTCGCTCGCCGACGCCATGGGCCGCGACCTCGTCGTGCGCAACCCCGGCCAGGCCCGTGCCGAGCTCGCCGAGCTGGGCGCCTGGGACGGGGTCCGCGTCAGCGGGCCGACCCAGGAGGCAGAGACCAGCGGCAGCGCCGCGTACGACCTGCGCCTGGCCACCTGGCGGGAGCTGATCGACGACTCCCGCCACAACGACGGCGCCGACGAGCTGCTCGCCACCGCCAAGACCCCGGTCGCCCGGCTCTCGCCCGCGACCGCCGAGCGTCACGGTCTCGCCGCGGAGGTGCTGGTCGCCGTGGCCACGCCGCACGGCTCGGTGACGTACCCCCTCGTGATCGACGAGACCGTGGTCGACGGCGTCGTCTGGGTGCCGGCGCGGCCCGTCGGCGCCTCGGTTCCCGAGCGACTGGGCGGCCGGCCCGGTGACTCGGTCACCATCGCTGCAGCCAAGGACGGAGTGGTCGCATGAACCCGCTCGACATCCACGTGTTCGGCAACGAGCCCTGGTGGGTCGTCCTCATCAAGGTCGTGCTCGTCTTCGTGCTCCTGCTCGTGGTGACGATCTTCAACGTCTGGTACGAGCGGCGGCTGGTCGGCAAGATGCAGCACCGCCTCGGCCCGATCATGAACGGTCCCGGTGGTCTCGGTCAGGCTCTCGCCGACGGCGCGAAGCTGATCTTCAAGGAGGACTTCCGCCCCGCCGGCACCGACAAGTGGATCTTCAACATCGCCCCCATGCTGACCGGCGTGGCCGCGTTCACCTCCTGGTCGGTGATCCCGCTCGCGGGTCGGGTGCCGCTGCCGGTGTTCAACTGGAGCCTGCTCCGTTTCGAGGCCGAGCCGTACTACACGCCGCTGCAGGTCACCGACCTCCCCGTCGCGGTGCTGTTCGTGCTGGCCATCGCCTCCATCGGCATCTACGGCATCGTGCTCGCCGGCTGGGCGTCCTCCTCGACGTACTCGCTGCTCGGCGGGCTGCGCGCGACGGCCCAGATGATCTCGTACGAGATCGCGATGGGCCTCTCGCTGGTCGCGGTCTTCCTGTACTCGCAGTCGATGTCCACCAGCGCCATCGTGGATGCCCAGCAGCAGCCGATCCTGGCGAACGTCCCGTTCCTGTCCGCCCTCGAGATCCCTGGCTGGTACTCGCTGCTGCTGCTCCCCAGCTGCATCGTCTACATGATCGCCATGGTGGCCGAGTGCAACCGGGCACCGTTCGACCTGGTGGAGTGCGAGCAGGAGCTGGTCTCGGGCTTCCTCACCGACTACTCCGGCTTCCGCTACGCCATCTACTTCCTCGCCGAGTACATCAACATGGCGACGGTCTCGGCCGTCGCGACCACGCTGTTCTTCGGCGGCTACCACATCATGTGGCCCTTCAGCTGGGTCGCTGCCCACGTGCCCGGCATGGCCTGGCTCGACTCCGGCTGGATGGGCGTGGTCTGGTTCCTGGGCAAGGTGCTGCTGTTCATCGCCTGGTTCGTCTGGCTGCGCGGCACGCTGCCCCGGTTCAAGTACGACCAGCTGATGGACCTGGGCTGGAAGGTGCTGCTCCCGGTCTCCCTGGCCTGGATCGTGCTGGTCGCCGTGCTGCGGACCGCGATGCGGGGCGGCGGCAACACGCTGCTGCTGGTCCTGGGCGGGTTCTTCCTGCTCGCGCTCGCCTGGTTCGTCATCTCCTGGCTCCGCGACCGCGGGGCCCCGGACGAGGACGAGGACCAGGGCGAGATGTCCCGCTCGGTCGCCTACGAGCAGGGGGAGTTCGACCCCTTCGCGGGCGGATACCCCGTGCCCCCGATGCCGGGGCAGGTCATCCCAGAGCTCGCGGGTGTGCTGCGCGGGTCCGCTGACACCAGCCGTACTGCGGCAGACACGACGCCCATGAGCGAGAAGGAGCACATCTGATGGGGATGTTCGACGCCTGGGCAGGGTTCGGGGTCACGTTCAAGACCATGTTCCGCCCCACCTTCACCCAGGGCTACCCGGAGAAGTGGGGCACCAAGAACGCCAAGGAGAAGGTCACCGCGCCGCGGTTCCACGGCCGGCACCAGCTCAACCGCTGGCCCGACGGCCTGGAGAAGTGCGTGGGCTGCGAGCTGTGCGCCTGGGCGTGCCCGGCCGACGCGATCTACGTCGAGGGTGCGAGCAACACCCCCGAGGACCGCTTCTCCCCGGGTGAGCGCTACGGCCGCGTCTACCAGATCAACTACCTGCGCTGCATCTTCTGCGGCATGTGCATCGAGGCGTGCCCGACCCGGGCCCTCACGATGACCAACGGGTTCAAGCTGGCGGACACCTCGCGAGGAAAGCTCATCTACACCAAGGAAGAGCTGCTGGCCCCGCTGCTGCCGGGCATGGAGGAGCCTCCGCACCCGCGTCGCCTCGGCGACGACGAGCAGGCGTACTTCCTGGGCCTGCCGAAGACCGGCGAGCCCGACCTGCGCACCCCCGAGAAGGAGGGCTCGGCCCGATGACCCCGCAGCTGGTGCCTCTCGTCACCGCGACGAGCGTGGCGTTCTGGATCTGCGCGCCGCTGATGGTGCTCGGCGCCATCGGCATGGTGATGTTCCGCAAGGCCGTCTACTCGGCGCTCTCGCTGGCGCTGGTGATGGTGAACCTGGCGATCGTCTACGCCTCGCTGAACGCTCCGTTCCTGTTCGTCGTGCAGATCATCGTCTACACGGGCGCGATCCTGATGCTGTTCCTGTTCGTCGTGATGCTGGTCGGCGTCGACACGGACGAGTCGATGATCGAGACCATCCGCGGTCACAAGACCGCGTCGGTGCTGGCCGGGCTGGGCCTGGTCATCCTGCTGGTCTCGGCGATCGCCCGCGGCGTGGCCACGGTGCCGGTCGGGGTCGGCGGGGCGAACGAGGCCTTCGGCGGCAACGTCCAGGGCCTCGCGGCGCTCATCTTCAACCGGTACGTGGTGGCCTTCGAGGCCACCTCCGCCCTGCTCATCACCGCCGCGGTCGGCGCCATGGTCTTCGCCCACGGCGAGCGGCTCCGAGCCCGTGCCACGCAGACGATGCGGGCGGCAGCCCGCACGAAGGCCTACGCGGCGGCCGGTGCCCACCCCGGCCCGCGCCCGGCGTCGGGTGTCTTCGCCCGTCACAACGCCATCGACGTGCCCGCCCTGCTGCCCGACGGCAGCGTCGCCCCCGCGTCGGTGTCGGAGGTGCTGACGCAGCGCACAGGTGTGAAGGACCCGCGTGCGCTCGCCGAGCCCGCGCAGCGCTCGTTCGCCGAGCTCGAGGCCGTCCAGGGCGGCAAGGAGGACGAGGAGTGAACCCCGACTACTACGTCGTGCTGGCATCGATCCTGTTCACGATCGGCGTCGTCGGCTTCCTGGTGCGGCGCAACGCACTGGTCGTCTTCATGTCGGTCGAGCTGATGCTGAACGCGTGCAACCTGCTGCTCGTCACGTTCTCCACCGTGCACGGTGGGCTCGACGGCCAGGTCGCCTCCTTCTTCGTGATGGTGGTGGCCGCCGCCGAGGTCGTGGTCGGCCTGTCGATCATCGTCACGATCTTCCGCTCCCGGCGCTCCGCCTCTGTTGACAACGCGAACCTGCTGAGGTGGTGACGGTGAACCTTCTCGAGACCCTGACCCCCGTGCCCGCCACCGGCCTGTTCGACCTGAGCTGGCTGATGATCGCGGTGCCGCTGGTGATCGCGGGCCTGCTGCTCGTCGGCGGCCGGGCCACCAACGCCTGGGGCCATCTGCTCGCGACGCTGGCGCCGATCACGTCGTTCGTGATCGCGGTGCTGCTGTTCGTCGACATGCTCGGTCGCGCGCCCGAGCAGCGTGCGGTCGTCAAGCACCTGTACACGTGGATCGCCACCGGTGACTGGTCGGTCTCCGCGGGGCTGCTGATCGACCCGCTGAGCATCCTGTTCGCGCTGCTGATCACCGGTGTGGGCTCGCTGATCCACATCTACTCGATCGGCTACATGGCGCACGACCCCAACCGTCGCCGCTTCTTCGGCTTCCTCAACCTGTTCGTGGCCGCCATGCTGATCCTGGTGCTGGCCGACAACTACCTGGTCCTGTTCGTGGGCTGGGAGGGCGTGGGCCTGGCGTCGTACCTGCTGATCTCCTTCTGGCAGGAGCGCCCCTCGGCCGCCACCGCCGGCAAGAAGGCCTTCGTGGTGAACCGCGTCGGTGACCTCGGCATGACCATGGCGATCTTCACGATGCTGGCGCTGTTCGGCTCCAGCGCGTTCGTCGACGTCAACGCCGGTGCCGCGGGCCTGGCGGGTGCCGGCCCGGTCTGGCCCGGCGGGCCCTCGTGGGCCACGATGCTCGGTCTGTTCCTGCTGGTGGGCGCGTGCGGCAAGTCCGCCCAGGTGCCGCTCCAGTCCTGGCTGCTCGACGCCATGGAGGGCCCGACCCCGGTGTCGGCCCTGATCCACGCGGCGACGATGGTGACCGCGGGCGTCTACCTGGTGGTCCGCTCGCACGCCGTGTACGCACAGACGCCGAACGCTCAGCTCGCCGTCGCGATCGTGGGCACCGTGACGCTGCTCGCCGGCGCCTGGATCGGATGCGCCAAGGACGACATCAAGAAGGTGCTGGCCGGCTCCACCATGTCGCAGATCGGCTACATGATGCTGGCCGCGGGCCTGGGGCCTGTGGGGTACGCGTTCGCGATCTTCCACCTCATCACCCACGGCTTCTTCAAGGCCAACATGTTCCTCGGTGCCGGCTCGGTGATGCACGGCATGAACGACGACGTGAACATGCGTCACTACGGTGCGCTACGCCGGGCCATGCCGATCACCTTCGCCACGTTCGCGATGGGCTACCTCGCGATCATCGGCTTCCCGATGTTCAGCGGGTTCTACTCCAAGGACCACATCATCGAGGCCGCCTTCGAGACGCGCCCGGCGCTCGGCGTCCTCGCGCTCATCGGCGCCGGCGTCACCGCGTTCTACATGACGCGGCTGATGATCATGACGTTCTTCGGCAACAAGCGCTGGCTCGAGGGGGTGCACCCTCACGAGTCGCCGCTGGTGATGTGGCTGCCGCTGGTGATCCTCGCCATCCCGTCGGTCATCGCCGGCGTGCTGCTGAACGCCTGGATCAGCGGCTGGCTCGCCCCGGCCGTCGACGCCGAGGTGCCGCACCTGGAGTGGTACCCGCACCTGAGCCTGATGAGCGTCCTCACCACGGCGGTCGTCGCGGTGGGTGTCGTGGTGGCCTACCTGATGTTCGGTCGCCGTCCCGTCCCGGCCGCTGCTCCGTACACCTCCAACCCGTTCACCATCGCGGGCCGTCACGACCTGTTCGGCGACGCGTTCAACGAGGCGGTCTTCATGCGGCCCGGCCAAGCGCTCACCCGCGGCGTGGTCTCGGTCGACGACGGGGTCGTCGACGGGGTGGTCAACGGGAGCGCCGGGATGGCGCTCGGCCTCGGTGCCGGCCTGCGCAAGCTGCAGAACGGCTACGTCAGGTCGTACGCGCTGACGATGATCGCCGGTGTCGTTCTGCTGGGGCTCGTCGTCGTCATCGGCCGGCTGGCCTGAGAAGGGATCTGACATGACCTGGCTCACCCTCCTGGCCCTGCTGCCGCTCGTCGGCGGCATCCTGGTCGCCTTTTTGAAGGGCTCCACCGGCCGTGCCGTCGGGCTCGTCGTCAGCCTGGCCACCCTGGTGCTGGCGGTCGTCGTCGCCGTGCTGCACTCCCGCGGCGCTGAGCTGTCCGAGTACGCCCTGTGGATCAAGTCGTTCGGGGCCTACTACGCGCTCGACGTCGACGGCATGGGCCTGCTGATGGTGGTGCTGACCGCCATCCTGGTGCCCGTCGTGCTGGTGGCGGAGCGCCACCTCGACGAGACCAACGGCCGTTGGGGCGCCCACACCTTCACCGCCCTGGTGCTGGTGCTGGAGTCGTTCGCGCTGTTCGTCTTCATGGCCTCCGACGTGCTGCTGTTCTACGTGTTCTTCGAGGCCACGCTGATCCCGATGTACTTCCTGATCGCCGGCAGGGGCGGCCCCAGGCGGGCCGCCGCGGCGGTGAAGTTCCTCCTCTACTCGCTGGCCGGCGGTCTGGTGATGCTGTTCGGCGTCATCGGGCTGGGGTTCGCCTCCGCCTCGGTGGGGGCGCCGAGCTACCTGGTCGAGGACCTGGCGCGGATCCCGCTCGCGCCGGGGCTGGAGATGGCGCTGTTCGTCTCCTTCTTCGTGGCGTTCGCGATCAAGGCGCCGATGGTGCCCGTGCACACCTGGCTGCCGGCCACCACGGAGGAGGCCACCCCGGGCACCTCGACGCTGCTCGTCGGCGTGCTCGACAAGATCGGCACCTTCGGCATGATCAAGTTCTGCCTGGCGCTGTTCCCGGTCGCCTCGAAGCAGGCGGCGCCGATCGTCATCACCCTGGCCGTGATCTCGATCATCTACGGCGCGCTCGCCGCGATCGGGCAGACCAACCTGATGCGCCTGATCGCGTTCACCTCGGTCAGCCACTTCGGCTTCATGGTGATGGGCATCTTCGTGTTCACCACCCAGTCGATCAACGGGTCGATCTTCTACATGCTCAACCACGGCTTCTCGACGGCCGCGCTGTTCCTGGCCGTCGGCTACCTCGTACGCCGCCGGGGGAGCGCCGACATCGGCGCCTTCGGCGGAGTGATGCAGGTGGCTCCCGTCGCGGCCGGTGTCACGCTGTTCGCCGGTCTCGCCGGCCTGTCGCTGCCTGGCCTGGGCAGCTTCGTCGGCGAGTTCCTGGTGATCGCGGGCACCTGGTCACGCCTGCCCTGGGTGGCGGCGATCTCCACGATCGCGATGGTGCTGGCCGCGCTGTACATCCTGATCATGTACCAGCGCGTCCACACCGGCCCGGTCACCGAGCAGACGAGGCGTCACATCACCACCGACCTCAGCGGCTGGGAGCGGCTCGCCGTCGCTCCCGTGATGATCCTGCTGCTGATCACGGGCCTGTTCCCGAAGCCCGTCCTCGACGTGATCGAGCCGGTGGCGAAGCAGGCCATGTCCCACGTACAGGCAACAGACCCGGCGCCCGTCGTCGGCAACGGAGGCAAGCGATGATCTCGACGCTCCTGGAGATCCAGGCCCCCGTCATCGAGTACCGGCTGCTGGGCCCGATCTTCATCCCCTTCATCGCCGCCTGCATGGGCGTGCTGATCGAGGCGTTCGCGCCCCGACACCTGCGCGACGAGGGCCAGGTGATCGTGTCCGTGGTCGGGCTGCTGGCCTCGCTGTTCGTCCTGGTGCGCACCTGGGGCGGCTCGTGGCAGACGGTGGCCGGTGTCGGCTCCCTGTCGGTCGACGGCCCCACCCAGGTCTTCTGGGCCATGCTGCTGGTGTTCAGCCTGCTCAGCGTGCTGCTGTTCGCCGAGCGCCGTGCGTACGGGGGAGTGACGGCCTTCACCCCGATGGCCGCTGCCGTCCCCGGGTCGGGTCTCGAGCGTGACGCCATCGCTGCGCGCGTCGAGCACACCGAGGTCTTCCCGCTGCTGATGTTCGCGGTCACGGGCATGATGCTGTTCCCCGCCGCCAACGACTTCCTGATGCTGTTCGTGGCGCTGGAGATCTTCTCGCTGCCGCTCTACCTGCTGTGCGGCCTGGCGCGTCGTCGCCGTCTGCTGAGCCAGGAGGCCGCACTCAAGTACTTCCTGCTCGGGTCGCTCTCCAGCGCCATCTTCCTGTTCGGCGTCGCGCTCCTGTACGGCTACACGGGCTCCTTCGACTTCGGCGCCGTGGTCGTGGCGATCTCCGCCCCGACCCAGGGCTCCGGGCTGCTCGTCGCCGGCTCGCTGTTCGTGATGGTCGGCCTACTGTTCAAGCTGGGCGCGGTGCCGTTCCACTCCTGGACGCCTGACGTCTACATGGGCGCCCCCACCCCCGTGACCGCCTTCATGGCCATCTGCACCAAGCTGGCGGCCGTGGCCGCGACGGTCCGCGTGCTGTTCGTGGCCCTCGGCGGGATGCGGTGGGACTGGCAGCCCCTGGTCGCTGGCATCGCCGTGATCACGATGCTGGTGGGTGCCGTCCTCGGCATCGTGCAGCAGGACGTGAAGCGCATGCTGGCCTACTCGTCGATCGCTCACGCTGGCTTCCTGCTGACGGCTGTCGCCGGAGCGTCGATGCCCGAGACCCAGCTGCCCGTCGGCCAGATCGGCAGCGTCTCCGGGATCGCCTTCTACATGCTCGCGTACGGCTTCGCGACGCTGGGCGCCTTCGGCATCGTCACCCTGGTGCGCCACGGGGCCGTCGAGGAGAACGACATCGACGCCTGGGCCGGCCTCGGCCGTCGCCACCCGTGGATCGCCGGGGCGATGTCGCTGTTCATGCTGAGCTTCGCTGGCATCCCCCTGACCGCCGGTTTCATCGGCAAGTGGGCGGCGTTCGGCGCAGCCTGGCGTGGGGGCTACTGGTGGCTGGTGCTGGTCGCGGTGCTGATGAGCCTGGTGACCGCGTTCTTCTACCTGCGCCTGATCGTGGTCATGTACTTCCGTGAGGGCACCGAGGACTCCGGCGAGGCTGTCGCGCCGGGTCTGGCGACCACCATCGTCATCGTGGTGGGCGCGGCCATGACCCTGTTCCTGGGCATCGCTCCGGGGTGGGCGCTCGACCTGGCCGCCTCCAGCGTGCAGCTCCTCAGGTGAGCAGGGCCGTGACCCGGTCGGGGGAGGCGTTGCAGTCCTGGACGCAGCAGCGCCTCGCCAGCATCGAGGTGCGGCTGCAGGAGGCGGCGACCGGCCGTACGCCGTTCGTCACCGAGGCGGCCCGGCACCTCACCGCGGCCGGTGGCAAGCGTTTCCGCCCGGCGCTGGTCGCCCTGGCGGCAGCCGTGGGGCGTGACCTGGGCGTCGAGGTCGACGACGACGCGGTGGAGCGCGCCGCTCTCGTGGTCGAGCTGACCCACGTCGCCTCGCTCTACCACGACGACGTCATGGACTCCGCGGAACTCCGCCGCGCTGCGCCCTCGGCCAACGCCCTGTGGGACAACTCCGTGGCCATCATGGTCGGCGACCTGCTGTTCGCGCGCGCGTCGAGCATCGTGGCGACGCTGGGCGTCGAGTACGTCTCCTTACAGGCCGAGACCTTCGCCCGGCTGGTGCAGGGGCAGATCGCCGAGCTGCTGGGCCCCAAGGACGCCGATCCGCTCGAGCACTACCTCGCCGTGATCGCCGACAAGACCGGGTCCCTGATCGCCACCTCGGCCCGGTTCGGCGGCATGGTGGCCGGGCTCAGCGAGCCCCAGCTGGACGCGCTGACCCAGTTCGGCGAGGAGATCGGCGTCGTCTTCCAGCTCTCCGACGACCTCATCGACCTCACCAGCGACGTGGCCGGCAAGACTCGCGGCACCGACCTGCGTGAGGGCGTGCGCACCTTGGCGACCCTGTACGTCTCTGCGGGCGACGACCCTGCCGACGCGGAGCTTCGAGACCTGGTCTCCCGCCCGCTCGCCGAGCCCGAGGTTGCTCGTGCCCTCGCCCTGCTGGAGGGCCACCCGACGGTGCAGCGCGCTCGCGAGGAGATCATCCGTCGCGCCGAGGCCGCGCGGGCACTGCTCGCGGACCTGCCGGCCGGCCCGGCCCGCTCGGGGCTGGAGGAGCTCTGCACCACGGTCGTCAGCCGTACCAGCTAAGTGCCCCACCACGGGACGGCTCTTCCTCCTCTTGATCTCCAGTCATCTCGAAGCGTCGGCCCAAAGATCACGCCTGGTGAGCATGGCGCCGAGGCATGTCATCAATGTTCGAGTTCCACATACTGCTGAACAACCTCCTCGGGTACTCCGAGCTGGTGTGCTTGCCAAACTCTCAGCACCATCATTCCCTCGCGGGCAAGTCGATGAGCGGCACGTGGTTCCGGCATTGGATTATCGGCGTGTTTGACGCCGATGTAGGCGACGCGAATTTCGCTCGACCAATCGGTGTGCTTCCGCCCAAGGATCGCTTTCCAGTCCCAGCGGACCCGTTGGAAGATCGCTGCCAAGGCCCCGTTAAAATTATTCAACGACTCACGTCTCCCCGTGCATTGGCTCCTGATTTCGTAACCGAGGGCCTCTAGAGCGACGGCAACTTGCAGCAAGTCTGCTTCAACAGTTGTCCCCCGCTGAAAGAGTGTTGTGACGGCGATAGATGTGGGTCGGGACCAGCGATCCCAGTCGGTCATCCATTCGACAACGCGGCCTTGCTCCGTATCGGCAAGCGTGAACATCGGGCGTTTCCGACTTTCGATGTCTGTCGGGACATCCACGTAGCGACCGAAATGCGGCTCGTACAAGTTCTTCCACTCCCGGGCTGAACCGAGCGGATCGATCATGGACGGTTGATCGTCGTCCCGCATGACTGCCAGCGCTCGAGCTCTGAGTGCCTGCCCGTAGACGAGGCACATGAGGTCCTGCACCATCCGATGGACGCGAGCGTGGTGACGAAGTCCTTGGAGCTCAGTAGTCCGTGTTGAAATAAAGAGTGCTTCCTCGATGTGGTGCTCTCCTCCGCTCTGCGGAGGGCTGTACTTGATGGATGTGTCGAGCGCTAGATTAAACGCACCCCCGAGACTGCGGGTCTCGACATTCTCCGCTCGCAGATTTAAGCCCTTGAAATTGTTCGTATCGCCGTATTCGAGGGAGGTGGTTACACCGGTCCTTCCCACCCACTGGGCGAGTCCTTCCACTTCGGTCTTGAGTCCGTTTATTTGTGAATAGTCGAATACTTGGTGAACTCCGGATATGAGCCTGAAAGAATCGATCAAGGTCTGACTCATGGCATATCCGCCGAAGGCGAAGGAGCCACCTCTGTGGCGGCAGCCCTGAAGAAGGACGAGTCCTTGTGGCCCTTGAAAAGTCAAAGCCTCAGGGACTTGGAGTTGTTTCTCGATGTCCGGTGAGAAAGTGTCGTCGTGGGGGAGGGTGATTGTGGCGCCCGATTCAGTGACGGACATCATGGCTGGCGTTGGGTCTTCTTGAAGTCCGAAGACTCTGCCGACGAAAAATTCCCCGGGGGTGGGTGGGTTCGACATATTGTCAGGATAATCGTCATGATGCGTAGTGGCAAGGGCGCCCGACCAGTGAATTTGTGCGTGGCCGGCCGCGCGGGGCCGCCCGACGAGGCGACGCGGCCCCCGGCCGTTCGGTGGGCATGCGGCATCAGATTCTGCGTGCGACAAAATCAGCGGCTCGCTGTGAAGGAAAACCCTTGACGCATCTGGGCCGCCATCATGGCGGTGCGGGATCCGGGGCGGTCACGATAGGAGGACGAAGATGAACGATTTGATCGTTGGTGAGGACGGGCTGGCCCGTCCGGTCTGGGCGGCCAGCGACCCGCTGCTGCGGGACTACTACGACACCGAGTGGGGCATGCCGGTCCGCGACGAGCGCGGCGTGTTCGAGCGGCTCAGCCTGGAGGCGTTCCAGTCGGGGCTCTCCTGGGCGACGATCCTGCGCAAACGGGAGGGCTTCCGCGCGGCGTTCGCCGGCTTCGACCCCGACCCCGTGGCCGCGTTCGACGATGACGACGTCGTACGCCTCTTGGATGACCCTGGCATCGTCCGGAACCGGGGCAAGATCCTGGCCACCATCGGCAACGCACGGGCCACGGTGGCGCTGCGGGCCAAGGGCGGGCTGGAGACCGTGGTCTGGTCGTTCCAGCCGGAGGCGACCCCGGCCCCGGTGACGTACGCCGACGTGCCCACCACCAGCCCTGAGTCGATCGCCCTGTCGAGGAGGCTCAAGCAGGAGGGGTTCTCGTTCGTAGGCCCGACGACGATGCATGCGCTGATGGAGGCGCTGGGCATCGTCGACACCCACCTGGTCGGCTCGCACCGCCGGGGGTCGGCGGGCGTCTGGTGACGCCGAGCCCGTTGACCGGCCGCTGGTCAGCCACCGACCAGCCGGCGGGCGAGCAGGTCGGCGGCGGCAGCGGAGTCGTACGCGGGGTCGCCGACGAGCTCGCTGATGATCGCGTCGATGCCTCCGCTGACCACGACCGCGAGGTGCCTCGCCTCGCCGTCACGCGCGGGCGCGGGTGCCAGGTCAGCGGCGACCAGCAGGTCGGCCAGCGGCCCCCAGCGGCCCTCCGAGTCGACCGGGGCTCCGGACTCGATCAGCATCCGTACGTGCCGTGGGTGGTCACGCAGGTGGGCCACCATGCTGCGCACGTACGCCGCCGGCGCCTCCCGAGGCGTGGCTGCGTCGACAGCAGATCCCACGGCCTCGACCATTGCGTCGATGACCCGCGCCCGCGCTGCCCGTACCAGCTCGTCCTTGTTCTTCACGTGGTAGAGCACGGCGGCCTTGGAGACGCCGGCCGCTGACGCGATGGTCGAGAGCGAGGCACCGGCGAACCCGTGTTCGGCCACCTGGTCGATCGTGACCTCGATCAGCTGCTCGCGCCGCGCCTGCTCGGTGAAGGTCGGCCGTCGCTCAGGGGTGCTCATGGGCCGATGTTACCGTACGGTCATAGAACTGACCGATCGGTCAGGCGAGTCGAGCGAGGAGAGTGAGCATGGCGAGCACGCGGATCACGAGGCCGTGGAGCAGGCGCGGCCGAGGCTGGCTCGGTCTGATCGGTGCAGGGGTCGCGGGAGCCGTGCTGGCGACCCTGCTGACGAGCGGTGGCGCGGCGGTGGGCAGCTGGGACAGCGCGGAGGGGCAGGACGCCCACCTCGCCGCGTACGAGGAGGTCTTCGCCACCATGCCCAGGCCCGCGCAGACGCTGGACGTCCGCACCGACTACGGCGTCGTCCGCGTCTACCGCTTCACCGGCTCGGGTAGGGCCGCGGAGCCCCTGGTGCTGCTGCCCGGCACCACCTCCGGCGCCCCCGTCTGGGCGGACAACATGGCGTCGTTGCTGCGCGTGGGCGACGTGTACGCCCTCGATCTGCTCGGCGAGCCCGGGCGCAGCGTGCAGGAACGCCCCATCGCCTCCCACGAGGACGAGGCCAGGTGGCTCGACCAGACGCTGGCCGGGCTGCCCGAGCAGCGGTTCAACCTGGTGGGGCTGTCGATCGGCGGCTGGACGGCGACGAACCTCGCCGTGCGGCACCCGGAGCAGGTGGCGTCGCTGACGCTCCTCGACCCGGCCCTCGTGTATGGGGAGATCCCGCTGGGCACGATGCTGCGCGCGATCCCGGTGTCGGCGCCCTGGGCACCCCGCTCCTGGCGCGACTCGTTCACCTCGTACACCGCCGGCGGCGCCCCCGTGAGAGACGTCCCCGTGGCCCGCATGATCGAGGCCGGGATGCAGCACTACCGGATGCGTCTGCCGCAGCCGTCGCTGATCCCAGAGGACCAGCTCGCCGCCCTGCCGATGCCCGTGCTGGCGATCGTGGCCGGGAGGTCCGTCATGCACGACCCGGCCACGGCCGAGCAGCTCGCGCGGCGGGTGTTCACGGGCACTGATGTCGTGAAGGTCTACCCCACCGCCACCCACGCCATCAACGGTGAGCTCCCCGAGGAGATCGCCGCCGACATCAGCCAGCTCGTGGCCCGACGCTGAGAGCACGTACGCCTCTGCTCGACAGGTCGAGCAGAGGCGTACGCACCGAACCGAGACTCACCAGATGCTGACCCGCTCCTCCGGCCGCAGCCACAGCTGGTCGCCCTCGGTCACGTCGAACGCTGCGTAGAAGTCGTCGACGTTGCGCACGATCTGGTTGCAGCGGAACTCCGGCGGGGAGTGCACGTCGGTCGTGAGCCGCTGCAGGACCATCTCGTCACGCGCCTTGCTTTGCCAGATCGAGGCCCAGGAGAGGAAGATCCGCTGCAGGGCCGTGTAGCCGTCGATGTCGGGCGCGCTCTCGCCGCCCGCCAGCCGCCAGGCCTTGATGGCGATGGCCAGACCGCCCAGGTCACCGATGTTCTCACCGATGGTGAGCTTGCCGTTGACGTGCCGGCCGGGGGTCTGGGCCGGCTCCAGCGCGTCGTACTGGCCGATCAGGGCGTTCGTACGCTCCTCGAACGCGGCCCGGTCGGCGTCGGTCCACCAGTTGCGCAGCCTGCCCTCGCCGTCGCACGTGGAGCCCTGGTCGTCGAACCCGTGCCCGATCTCGTGGCCGATCACCGCGCCGATGCCGCCGTAGTTGACCGCGTCGTCGGCGTCGAAGGAGAAGAACGGCGGCTGCAGGATCGCGGCCGGGAACACGATCTCGTTGCGCAGCGGGTGGTAGTACGCGTTCACCGTCTGCGGGAACATCAGCCACTCGTCGGGGTCGATGGGGCCGTCGAGCTTGGACAGGGCGTGCGCGGTCTCGAACGCGGAGGCGCGCAGCACGTTGCCCACCAGATCACCCCGCTCCACCTCCAGCGCCGAGTAGTCGCGCCACTTGTCGGGGTAGCCGATCTTCGGCGTGAAGTTGGCGAGCTTCGTCAGCGCCTCGGCCTTCGTCGCATCGGTCATCCAGTCGAGGGCCGTGATCGACTGCCGGTACGCCTCCACGAGGTTCGCCACCAGCACGTCCATGCGCTCCTTGGCGGCGGGGACGAAGTGGCTGCGTACGTAGATCTTGCCGATCGCCTCGCCCATCACGCGCTCGGCGAGCCCGACCGCGCGCTTCCAGCGGTCCCGCAGCTGGGGGGTGCCCTGCAGCGTGCGCTCGTAGAAGCCGAACCGCTCGTCGACGAAGCGCGACGAGAGGTACGACGACAGCGAGGAGACCATCTTCCAGCGCGCCCAGGCCCGCCACTGCGGCAGCCGCTCCTCGGTGAGCAGCGAGGCCACGTCGGAGAAGAACGAGGGCTGGCAGCTCACCGCCTCACCGAACAGGCCCACCATGTCGGCCCCGGCCAGCACGGTCTGCCAGCCGAACCCGGGCGCCTCGGCCACCAGGTCGTTGACGCTGCGCAGGTTGTACATCTCGCGCATGTCACGGGTGCGCACCCGGTCCCAGTGGCAGGCCGCGATCTCGGTCTCCAGCGCCACCACGACCTCGGCCAGCGCGGCGGCGTCGGCCTGACCGACGAGCGCCAGGCTGCGCTCGACGTGACCGCGGTACTCGGCGAGGATGCTGGCGTGCTGGTCCTCCCGGTAGTACGACTCGTCGGGGAGCCCGAGCCCGTCCTGCGCCACGAAGAACACGTAGCGCGTCGGGTCACCCGGGTCGGCCTCCACGTCGGCGCCGAGCAGTGACGCGATCCCGTGCCGCAGCGACCAGCCGAGATGCGCCTGCAGGTCGCTCACCGAGCGGATCGCGTCGACCCGCTCCAGCAAAGGTCGCAGCGGCTCGGCGTCGAGACGCTCGGCGCGCTCGGCGTCCATGAAGTCGGAGTAGAGCGCCGCGATCTTGGCCTCCTCGGCCGACAGGCTCGCCGGGTCGGCGGCACCCAGACCGGTGAGGATGTCGTGGACGGCCTTCTCCGAGTCCTCCGCGAGCTTCATGAACGAGCCCCAGATCGGCTTGTCGGGCGGGATCTGCGCCGTCTGCAGCCAGCGCCCGTTCACGTGCCGGTAGAGGTCGTCGGCGATACGGACGCCCGGGTCGAAGTTCTCGTACGCGATCGGGGTGCTCACCTGCGTCATGCTAGTGGCGTCAGCGCGAACGCCACTCGATCGGGATGTCCTGCCACCGCGCCTTGGTGACGTCGGCGGTGATGGTCCAGGACCCGGTCTCCGGGTTGCCCTTGGTCTCGTCGCCGTTCTGCATCGTGTACTCGGTGTCGATGCTGATCGTCACCACGGCCTCGACGATGGCGGGGTCTGACGGCGACACCGTCCAGGTGGCGTCCGGGATGGGGTCCGGCGCGGTGAGACGGCGCTTCACCGTGCCGGGGCGTGGAGCCTGGTCCGGTGACCTGATCAGCAGCCGGTGCGGGCAGTTCTGAGGCGCCAGCTCCTGACGCTCCATGCAGCTGCGGAACGACTCCTGCGCCGCCTGGGTCAGCGCCTGCTTGCCCGCGGGGGTGATGGCGGCAGGCAGGTCCTTGAGCGCCGCGCTGTAGTCGAGGTTCTGCACCGTGAACTTCGAGGTGGGCAGGTACTCGATGAGCGGCAGCGTGGTACTGAGGGTGTACGTGCCCGGCACCACCTCCAGCTCACGGATGTTGAGCGGGATGTCCTGACCGTTGATGAACAGCCGCAGCCGTTCGCTCCGCTTTGCCGTGATCGGCACGGTGGTGGTGGTCTTGGCGAGGCGCCAGCTGCCCGACTCGGCCTTGACCACGCGGAACACCGTGTCCACCGCCTGGCTGCCGACGGTGTAGCTGGCACGGATCTGGCTCGCGTTGGCATCGGCGGTCGGCGGCACGTTGATGGCAGAGATCCTGCCCTCGGCCATCGAAGCACGCACGGCGGCGGGCTGCAGCAGCACCTGGCTGCCCTGGCCGCCCATGGGGCCGTACGAGAGGGCCTTCTCGATGTTCCCCTCCGACAGGGCGGTGAGGTACGCCCTGACGGCCTCGTCGCCGCGGCCGAAGCCAGCCACCTGGGTGGTCTCGACGGTGGGGATCTCCGGATCGACGACCACCGGCCGGCGGCTCTGCCAGAAGGCGGCGCCACCCACGCCCCCGAGCACGATCATGACGGCGGCGACGATCCACGCCGGGCGCACCGCGAGCCTGATCCGTTCCCGCGGGGCGACCACCTGCGGTCGCTCATAGCGGCCACCCTCCGGCTCGTCCACCGGCAGGCCACGCTGCACCTTCGGCACCACGATGTCCGTGGCGAGCGCAGGCGCCACGCGGCGGCCACCCTCCTCGGGGGAGAAGGCCGACCCGGCCCGCGGGTCCACGTCGGGGACCCAGCCGGGGGGCTCGGGGTCGCCCGCGGCGTCGCCGCCCACCCAGCCGGAGGGAGGAGGGGTGAGGCTGGTGGCTGACCAGGCCTCCTCGTCGGGGCGGAACCGCCGGGCCCCCACACCTGGCGACGCGATCGTGGCCGCGCTGGGCTGGAACGCGGTGGTGTCGACGGGCCCAGTGGGGCGAAGGACCGTCCCGTCGGCGGGTACGGGCTGACGCAGCACGGTCCCGTCTGCCCGCGGCGGGGGCACCTCCGCAGGGCCTGCTGGGCGCAGGACGGTGCTGTCAAGGGCTGGCCCCTGGGGGCGCAGGGCGGCTCCCGCGGTCGAAGGGGCGGTCCTGCGCGGCGGGCCGTCGGGCGCGACTCCCCGGGGGCGGAGGACGGTGCCGTCGAGGGGGGCGTGGGGCGCAGGTGGTCCCTGGGGGCGCAGGACGGTGCCGTCGACGGGCGCGTGGGGCGCGGATGCTCCCTGGGGCCGCAGGACGGTGCCGTCTGCCGACGGCCCCGGCTGGGGCAGGCCGGTCCTGTAGGGGTCCTCACCCCGACCAGGTCCCTGCTCCTGCGTCATCAGCCCTCCTGCACCGTCCATGTCTCGTTGCCGCGCACGAGCTGCTGCAGAGCGGCCGCCATGTCGTCCGGCGGGCCGGCAGTGACGAGCTGCTCGCGGGCGAGGTCGTCGTACGCGGGTCGTTCCACGTCGCGGAAGATCCCCATGGGCGCCCGGTGCAGGGCGCCTCCGTCGGTCAGCCGCGACAGGGCGAAGGCTAGCGTCGGGTCGGGCCGGTGGGCGTCGTGGACGAGAACCTTCTCCAGACCCACCTCGGCGACCTCGGCGACGCGCACCTCACCGGTCGCGGGATCGCGTACGACCCCCAGCGTGCCGCCCGCGAACGTGATCGGCTGACCCTGGACGAGCCGGATGATCGCCTGGTCGGACTCCTTGCCCTTGATGGCGTCGAAGGCGCCGTCGTTGAAGATCGGGCAGTTCTGGTAGATCTCGACCAGCGACGCACCCCGGTTGTTCGCCGCCGCGGTCAGCACCTCGGTGAGGCCGGCCCGGTCGGTGTCCATCGCGCGCCCCACGAAGGAGGCCTCCGCGCCCAGGGCCAGCGACACCGGGTTGAACGGCACCTCCAGCGAGCCCATCGGCGTCGACTTGGTGACCTTGCCTTGCTCGGAGGTGGGGGAGAACTGGCCCTTGGTGAGCCCGTAGATCCGGTTGTTGAAGAGCAGGATCGTGATGTTGAGGTTGCGGCGCAACGCGTGGATGAGGTGGTTGCCGCCGATCGAGAGCGCGTCGCCGTCGCCGGTGACGACCCAGACCGACAGGTCCGGGCGCGTCATGGCCAGCCCGGTCGCGATCGCGGGGGCGCGGCCGTGGATGGAGTGCATCCCGTACGAGTCGACGTAGTACGGGAACCGCGACGAGCAGCCGATGCCCGAGACCACGACGGTGTTCTCGCGCCGGATGCCGAGCTGCGGCATCAGCCCCTGGAACGTCGCCAGCACCGCGTAGTCACCGCAGCCGGGGCACCAGCGCACCTCGGCCTCGCTCGTGAAGTCCTTGCGCGTCAGCGGTTCCACGGCCAGCGGCACCCCGACCAGGCCCTTCAGGGGGCTCGTGGCGGGGGCGTCCGTGCTCGTCATCGGTTCTCCTCGATCATCGTCTCCAGGTCGCCCGCAAGCTCGCTCACCGAGATCGGCAGGCCGCGTACGCGGGAGTAGCTCTCCACATCGACCAGGTACTGCGCCCGCAGCAGCAGGGCCAGCTGGCCGAGGTTCATCTCCGGCACGATCACGCGGTCGTAGGCGCGCAGCACCTCGCCGGTGTTGGCCGGGAACGGGTTCAGGTGGCGCAGGTGAGCGCGAGCCACGTGGTGGCCCTTGGCGCGCAGGCGGGCGACGGCGGCGCGCACCGGCCCGTACGTGGAGCCCCACCCGAGCACCAGGATCCTCGCCTCGCCGCTCGGGTCGTCCACCTCCAGGTCGCCGAGGTCACGGGCGACGCCGGCCACCTTCTCGGCCCGGATCCGCACCATGCGCTCGTGGTTCGCCGGGTCGTACGAGATGCCGCCGGAGTCGCCCTTCTCCAGGCCGCCGATGCGGTGCTCCAGGCCGGGGGTGCCGGGCACCGCCCAGGGGCGGATATGGGCGTCGTTGTCGCGCCGGTACGGGTGGTGGCGGGGCTCGCCGTCGGCGTTGCGCGCGTTGGGCTCGGTGGCGAGCATCGGGTCGATCGCGGGGATCGCCGCCACGTCGGGCACCTGCCACGGCTCGGAGCCGTTCGCCACGTAGCCGTCGGACAGCACGATCACGGGCGTGCGGTAGGTGACCGCGAGACGTACGGCCTCGATGGCTGTCGGGAAGCAGTCGGCCGGCGACTGCGGCGCCAGGACCACCACGGGCGACTCACCGTTGCGGCCGTGGACCGCCTGCAGCAGGTCGGCCTGCTCGGTCTTGGTGGGCATGCCGGTCGAGGGGCCGGCGCGCTGCACGTCGACCACCACCAGCGGCAGCTCTGTCATCACCGCGAGCCCGATGGCCTCCATCTTCAGCGCCAGGCCGGGCCCGGAGGTGGTGGTCACGCCGAGGTTGCCGCCGAACGAGGCACCGATGGCGGCCGCGACGCCGGCGATCTCGTCCTCGGCCTGGAACGTCATCACGCCGAGCCGCTTGTGCTTGCTGAGCTCGTGGAGGATGTCGGAGGCTGGCGTGATCGGGTAGCTGCCGAGGAACAGCTGCATGGCCGCCTTGTGGGCGCCCACCACGAGCCCGTACGCCATCGCGGTGTTGCCGTTCACCTGGCGGTAGTCGCCGGCGGGCATCGGGGCGGGTGCCACCTCGAAGCGCACCGCGAAGGTCTCGGTGGTCTCGCCGAACGCGTACCCGGCGCGGAACGCGGCCAGGTTGGAGTCGCGGATCTCGGGGCGGTTCGCGAACTTGCGGCCCAGGAACTCCTCGGTGCCCTCGACCGGGCGGTCGTACAACCAGGTCAGCAAGCCCAGCGCGAACATGTTCTTGGTGCGCGCCGCGTCCTTGCGGCCGAGGCCGAACTCCTTCACGGCACCGACGGCGAGGCCGGTGAGGTCGAGCGGGAAGAGCTGGTAGTCGGCGAGCGAGCCGTCGTCGAGCGGGTTCGACTGGTAGCCGACCTTGGCGAGGTTGCGCTCGGTGAAGTCGGCGGTGTCGACGATCAGCGCGCCGCCCTTCGGCACGTCGCCGATGTTGGCCTTCAGCGCGGCCGGGTTCATGGCGACCAGCACGTCGGGGGCGTCGCCGGGGGTGGAGATGTCGAAGTTCGCGAAGTGCAGCTGGAAGCTGGAGACTCCCGGCAGCGTGCCCGCTGGTGCGCGGATCTCGGCCGGGAAGTTCGGCAGCGTGGCGATGTCGTTGCCGAAGTGGGCGGTGTCGGCCGTGAACCTGTCGCCGGTGAGCTGCATGCCGTCACCCGAGTCGCCGGCGAACCGGATCACGACGTGGTCGAGCGTCTGCAGGGAAGTCATGGAACCCCATTCATCGCGCGCGGGTACGGGCCCGCCGGCTGCCACGACGGCAGCCCTGACATCCTAGTCGCCGCGCGCCGCGGCCCCACCCTGCGGGTCAGCGACTCCGGCGACCGGGCGGGCGGGGTTCACGCCGCCGATTGTGCCGTCGGGCTGGCCAGAGGGGCGAACGTGTGACGTACGGTGTGCCGGTGCGCGCCTGGGACTGGTACTCCGACTCCTCCGTGGTGCTCGTCGACGTGCCGCTGGCGTGCTGCGGGCTGGAGGTCGAGGCCGCCGTGCCGGCGACGGCACGCGAGGTGGCCTGGGACGCGCCCGCGACGCACCGCATCGTGACGGTCTCGGGCACCGTGACCAACCAGGTGGCGTACGAGGTCGCGGAGCTGGTGCAGCAGGTGAGCGCCCTCGGGCCGGCCACGGTGGTGGCGTTCGGCGCCTGTACGGCGGGTGGGGGGCCGTACTGGGACTCGTACTCGGTGCTGAAGGGACTGGACCAGGTGCTGGAGGTCGACCGGTACGTGCCGGGCTGCCCGCCGTCACCGGCCGCGCTGGCGTCGCTGGTGGAGGAGGTGTGCGGTGGCTGACGAGGTGTTGGCGGTCGAGGCCGGGTCGTGGGTGGAGAGCGTGGTCGCGGCGCGGGCGGGGCGGGCGTTCGACTGGATCGGCGTCGTCGACGAGCTCGGGCGCTCCGACGAGCTGCGGGTGGTGGTGCGGTTCGCCGGCGACGGCGCCGACGGTGTCCGGGTCGAGACGCGGGTGCCGCGTACGGATGCGGTGCTGGCCTCCTTGCGGGAGGTGCTGCCCGGCGCGGCCTGGCACGAGCGGGAGGCGGCCGACCTGTTCGGGGTGTCGTTCATCGGCGGCGACCCGCGACCGCTGCTGGTGCCCGCCGAGGGGCCGGGGTCGCTGGGCCAGCCGCCGCTGCTGAAGACCGCAGTGCTGGGCTCACGCGTCGTGCCGTGGCCGGGCGACCGGGGCGGCGCCGAGGAGGGCCGCCGACGTCAGGCACCTGCCGGTGTGCCGGACCCGGCGGTCTGGGGCGCTCGCCCGGCTGACGCCGAGCCCCCCGACCCCAGCGAGCTGGTCGGCGGGCGGAGGCGGCGGCGATGACCCCTCGTCATCACGCGATCGAGCTGCTGCCCGGGCGCTGCACCAGCTGCATGATCTGCGTCGTCGAGTGCCCGGCATGGTGCATCGAGCTCTCCAGCCACCCCGAGCCGGTGCCGGGCCTGCCGCCGGGCGCGCGGGCACGCACGCACCAGGTGCTCGACACCTTCACCATCGACTACGCCACCTGCCTCTACTGCGGCATCTGCATCGAGGAGTGCCCCTTCGACGCGCTCGGGTGGTCGCCGGACACCCTGATCGCGCCGCGTACGAAGGAGTCGCTGGTCGTCGACCCGTCCCGCTGATCGAGCAAGGAGGCCCTGAGCATGCGAAGGGTCTCCGCGTCGAGATCCGGCGTCCTGAGGTTGCGAAGGTGAGCCTTGCGTTGTTGCGGTCGAGCAGGGCCTTGTCCTCGCGAGCTCGGACAAGTCCGGTTTCGACGCACATCGTCCTCGCATGCTCGTCCGATGTTTGCTCAACCCGCGAGAGACGTCCCGCTCGCAACCCCATACCTCCCTCCGGGCGGGCGCACAACTAGGCTGACGCCTCGGAGGAAGGGGATCCGGTGAACCAGCGGGTGGGGCAGGCGCGCGGCGAGATCGCCGCCGCGTGGCGGCTGCGGCCCGTACGCACCGGCCTCCTCGGGACCGTTCTCATCGTGCTGGGGTCCCTGACGCCCGCGTACCTGCCGCAGAACTCTCCCTGGTGGGGGCCGCTGCGGGCGCTGCACCTCAGCAACACCCCCGTGAAGATCCTCGGCACGGTGGCGGTCATCGCCGGCATCGGGCTGCTCGTCGAGGGGTGGTTCCGACTGCGGCCGTCCGTGTACGCCGACGTCAAGCACTGGGCCGTCCTGCTGATCTGGAGCCTGCCGCTGCTGCCCGCGCCGCCGATCTTCAGCCACGACGCCTACTCGTACGCCGCCCAGGGCTGGATGCTGGTCAACGGCGTCAACCCGTACGAGGCCGGGCCCGGTGTGCTCCCAGGCGCGTTCGCCGACCAGGTGGCCTGGGTGTGGCGGTTCACCCCCGCTCCGTACGGGCCGTTGTCGCTCGTGATGCAGCAGGGCATCGTCGTCGCCTCGGGCATGCACCCCTACCTGTCCAGCGTGCTGATGCGGGTGCCGGCGCTGGTGGGCGTCGCGCTGATCGGGGTGCTGCTGCCGCGCATCGCGCACCGCATGGGCAGCGACCCGCAGATCACCGCCTGGTTCGCGACCCTGAACCCGCTGCTGGTGATCGACTTCGTCGGCGGTGCCCACAACGACGCGCAGATGATGGGCCTGGTGGTGCTGGCGATCTGGCTCGCCTTCAAGGGACGGCTCTGGCTGCTCGGAGCGGTGGTGGTCGGCATCGCCGCAGCCATCAAGCAACCCGCGTTCCTCGCCGCGTACGCACTGCCGCTGATCGCTCACCCGTTCACCGGCTGGGGCCGGCGCGAGCTCGCCGGCACCGTCGGTCGCATCCTGCTCAGCTGCGCCCTGGCGATCGGCACGTTCGTCGCGATCTCGTACGCCACCGGTCTCGGCCTCGGCTGGCTGAACGCAGTCAACGTGCCCGGGCTCGTGGTCACGGTGTCGCCGTTCACCATCGTCGGCCAGGGCATCCAGCTCGCGCTGAACGCCCTGCAGCTCGACAGCACGCAGCACGCCGCGATCCGCTACTCGCGCACCGCGGGCCTGGTGATCTCTGTGGTCGGCGTGCTCGGCATGGCCGTCACGGTCGCTCGGCGCTCGCCCTTGCAGTTCCTCGCCTGGTCCTACCTGGTGGTGGCGTTCTGCGGCCCGGCGCTGCACTCCTGGTACGTCCTGTGGGGTGCGCTGCTGCTGCCGCTGACGCGACCGTCGGCGAGGCTGCAGCGTGCGGCGCTGTGGACGACGATCGTGCTGCTGTGCTACTCCGCCATCAATCTCGCCTGGCGGAACGGCGCACTCGCCCTCGGCATCGCCGCGCTGGGAGGATTCGCCTGGCAGATCGTGCACCACGAGCGACGGCACCGGGCCAGCCTGCAGACCGAGCCCGAGAAGGAGAGCGTGTGAGCCTCAGTCCTGCGTACGGGGTCGACGAGGTGCTCGCCGGCGTCGAGGACGGCGTCGGGCGGCTGGTGCTCAACCGACCGCACGCCATCAACGCGCTGACGCTCCCCATGGTGGACGCCGTCTACGCGCAGCTCGTCGCGTGGGCGGAGGACGACGGCGTCGAGTCCGTACGCCTCACCGGGGCAGGTGACCGGGGCCTGTGCGCGGGAGGGGACGTACGGGCGATGCGCGAGTCCACGCTCGCGGGCACTGGGGACGCGGCGGGGTTCCTCCGCGGCGAGTACGAGCTCGTGCGGCTGCTCGCGCACTACCCGAAGCCGCTCGAGGCGGTGATGACCGGCGTCACCATGGGCGGCGGGCTCGGCCTGGCGGCGTACGGGTCGTTGCGAATGGTCGACGAGACCTCGCGGATCGCGATGCCGGAGACGGTGATCGGCCTGTACCCCGACGCCGGGGTGCTCTGGCAGCTGTCGCGGGCGCCGGGCGGGCTCGGCACGTTCCTGGCGCTCACCGGCGCCACGGTCGGCGGCGGGCTCGCCATCCGGGCCGGTCTTGCCGACACCGGCATGCGCGACGAGGTGCCGCCGCCGTGGGTGGACATCTGCTTCGCCGGCGACGACCCGGCCGCGATGATCGACGCGCTCGCCACCTTCGACGACGACCTGGCCCGCCAGACCGTGACCGACCTGCTGTCGCGCTCGCCGCTGTCGGTGTGCGTGGCGCTGGAGGCGTTGCGCCGCGCGCAGGGCATGAGCACCGCCGACGAGGTGATCGACCAGGACCTGGTGGTCGGGCCGACCATGGTGGGGCAGCCCGACTTCGTGGAGGGGGTCCGGGCGCAGCTGGTCGACAAGGACCGCTCGCCCCGGTGGTCGTACGCACACGTACGCGACGTGCCGCGTGAGCACGTGCTCGCGATGTTCGGGGAGGTCTGATGCCGGTCCAGAGCACACCCAGGCCGTGGTCGCGCTACGTCGCGATCGGCGACTCCTTCAGCGAGGGCCTCAACGATGCGTACGCGGCCGAGCCCACGCGCTTCTACGGGTGGACCGACCGGCTGTCGGTGATGCTCGCCGGTGTCGCGGCCGGGGAGGGGCGCACGGTCTCGTACGCCAACCTCGCCATCCGGGGCCGTCTGCTGCACCGGATCGTCACCGAGCAGCTGGATGCCGCGCTCGCGCTCGGCCCGGACCTGCTCACGATCAGCGCCGGCGGCAACGACCTGCTCCGCCCCGGTGCGGACCCGGATGCCCTCGCCGCCGAGCTCGACGAGGCCGTCGGCCGGGCCCGCGACGCCGGCACCGACGTGGTGCTGATGACCTCCACCGACCCGCGCGGGGCCGGGCTCATCCAGCGCACCGGGGGGATGGTGGCGCTGTTCGCCGCCCACGTCTGGACGATCGGATCGCGCCGGGACTGCTACGTGACCGACCTGTTCGGTCTCCGCTCCCTCATGGACGCGCGGTTGTGGTCCGAGGACCGGCTCCACCTCACCAGCGACGGCCATGCCCGGGTCGCTGCCGAGGTGTTCCACACGCTCGGCCACACCCCGCCGCCGGGGTGGCGCGAGCCGCTGGCGGAGGCTCCGGCCCGGGCGCGGTCTGAGGTGCTGCGGGAGGACGTCGCCTGGGTGCGTACGCACCTCGCTCCCTGGGTGCACCGCCGGCTCACCGGTCGGTCGTCCGGCGACGGCATCACCCCGAAGCGCCCGCAGCTGGTGCCGATCGACCCGGGCCAGGCGCTGCCGCCGCTGTCGTACTGACCGCTGCCGCACTCGATGCCAGCGCCTGCTCGCCGATTCCTCGCAGGGCTCAGGCGTGCCCGGCCCGGCGGCAACGAACCAGCTGGTGAGTCCGGCCGTCGTCATGCGCTGCGGCCCGAGGAACCGGACAGGTCAGGCGATCGCGTCGCGGCCGTCGTCGATCACGGCGATGCCGGTACGCAGCCCGCCGGGCTCCAGCTCTAGCGCCACCACGCCGTTCTCGGTCACCTGCGACTCGATGACCGTCAGGGTGTGCGCAGGGCTGGTGTCGCGGAACAGGCCGGCGCCGGAGCCGACGACGACCGGTGCCACGAGCAGCCGGTAGACGTCCACGAGCCCGGCCTCGTGCAGTGCCCGGGCCAGCTGGATGCTGCCGTGCACCTGGAGCTCGCGCCGCCCCGAGGCTGCGCTCGTCGTGACGCACCACATGTCGCTGCCGTGGAGCCTGCGAGCCCTGCACGACGACGAGATCGACGTCGCCTTCGGCAACGTGCCGCACCTGGGCCGGACGCTGCCCGAGGAGCTCGATGCTCAGCCGGTGCTGCACGAGGTCATCGCCGGCCTCGTGGTTGCCGACGACCCTCTGACCGAGGTGACGCTGGAGGCGGCCCGCTCTCGCGGCCTGTGGTTCCCCGGGGAGGACGCCAGCCCTGAGCTCGTGAACTACATGCGATGGGTGGGCACCACGCTGCAGGTGCCCGTCAGCACGACCGGCTCCAACTCCTCGCTCGCCTTGATCCACGAGGTGCTCGCCCGCCGTCAGCAGCCCGCCATCGGGATGACCGGGCGCGACTGGCCCCAGCCCGCCGGCGGGCGGATGCGTGTCATCGAGGCTCCGGTGATCCCGCCGTACGAGTGGTGGCTCGTCCACCGCCGAGGCTGGCAGCACCCGGTGCTCGACGAGCTCCTCGAGTTCTTGCGGGGCAGCGCACCCTGACCGCCGGGGGCCCGAGAGCAGACGCATCTCCCGAGACGGGGTGCGATGGCGCATGTGCCGCCGACGACCCTCAGCCGCGACGGAGCGTGACCACCGGGATCTCCGGCGGCGCCCCGACGCGTACGGGAGGACCGAACCCACCCACCCCGCGCGACGTGTAGACCGGGATGCCGCCCAGCGTGTCCATGCCCGCGAGGGTGCCCTGCTGGAGCGGTACGGCGTAGTGGAGCGGCCAGAGCTGGCCGCCGTGGGTGTGGCCGGAGAGCTGCAGGTCGACGCCGCTGCGCGCCGCCAGGTTGCCGCCGGTCCTGGCCTGCCGGGGCTGGTGGGCGATCAGCAGCCGGAACCGCCCCGTGTCCGCGGGGGAGACGCCCTGAGCCGGCAGGGTGGCCAGCGCAGCCTCCAGGTCCTCGGCCAGCGGGGGCGTGCCGCTACGGTCGTTCACGCCGAGCACGTCGATGCTGGCCGTGCCACGGCGCAGCACCATCGACTGGTTCGTGAGCACGGTGAGGCCGCGACCACGCCACTCGGCGACCCAGTCGGAGGCGCCGGAGTAGAACTCGTGGTTGCCGGTCGTGATGACCACGCCCTGCTTGCCGCGGAGGTCCGACAACGGTCGCAGCTCGGCCCCCAGCCCCGCGACGGTCCCGTCGACGAGGTCGCCGGCCACGACGACCATGTCCACGTCCTCGGCATTGACCTGGCGTACGGCATCGGCCAGGAAGGCGCCGCTGCGGCCCGGCCCCACGTGTACATCGGTCACCAGCGCGACGCGGTAGCCGTCGAACTCCGCGGGCAGGTCGCCGGACGTCACCGTGATGCGCGAGACGGTCGGGGTGGAGGCCTCCACGAACCCGTACGCGGTCGTGAGCACGGCGATCGCCAGCACCCCCGCGTTGAGGCGGCGCACCCGGTGGCCCTGGATCTCGGGAGAGACGATGCGGCCTCGCAGCGCGTCGTAGAGGCGCCACAGGGCTGCGACGAGCAGCTGCACCACGGTGCCGAGCACGACGTACAGGAGAAGGGCCGCCCCGACCAGCAGGCTGGCTGTCAGCGGGCGCCAGGCCTTCGGGTCCGGGACGCCGAGGGAGAGGCCCATGCCGCCGGTCGTGAGCAGGACGAACGGGACCAGGGCGACTCCGACCAGCCGGGTGGTGCGACGTCGCAGCCGGGACGCGACCCCCAGCCGCCAGAACAAGAACACCCAGACCAGGGCCGTCAGGGTGAGCACGAACACGACGCGACCTGTGGTCATGCGCAACCGTCCTGTCCGGCGTCGGAGATGTCACGGGCGCCCGTCGGGGCGACCCGGTCTGCGGCGCCGAACGGCCCTCGTCCACGCGCCAGCATACGCAGCGAGCCCCACTCTCTGGTGCCGGGCCTTCCCGCGGCTCGACGCCGGCATCACCGCGCCCGCCGCTCCTTCCTGGGTGCGTCGGTAGCACCCGGTCGAGCCCCGGCGACCGGTGTCAGCGGTAGTTCGTGAACTGCACCGCGAAGTCGTAGTCGGCCTTGCGGATCAGCGCCTGGGCGGCCTGCAGGTCGTCGCGGGACTTCGAGGTGACGCGCAGCTCGTCGCCGGTGATCTGCGTCTTGATGCCCTTGGGGCCCTCGTCGCGCAGCAGCTTGGTGATCTTCTTGGCGTCCTCCTGCGAGATGCCCTGCTGCAGCTCGCACACCTGCCGCCACACCTTGCCCGACGGCTTCGGGTCACCCGGCTTCAGCGCCTTCAGGTCCACGCCGCGGCGGGCGAGCTTGGCATAGAAGACGTCCAGCACCGCCTTCAGCCGCTCCTCCGTGGAGCTCTCCAGCGCGACCTGCTCGCCCTGCCACTCGATGGAGGAGCCGGTGTTCTTGAAGTCGAAGCGCTGGCTGACCTCCTTGGCAGCCTGGTTGATGGCGTTGTCGACCTCCTGCCGGTCCACCTTGCTCACGATGTCGAACGAGCTCTCTGCAGCCATGGGTCCTCCTCAGTCCGGTACGGCCCCAGTCTGCCTGGTCAAGCGGGTCCTTCACGGCCGGGCTCACGCCGGGGGCGGATGCGGCCACACCACGCGTACGAGGTCGAGGCCCCGCCTCACAGGGCTCCTGCGCGCCCCAGGGACCGGCCGGCCAGGGCGTTGCCCACGGCGCACGCTGCCTCGGCGGAGTCACCGGCGGCGATGCCCGAGAGGTAGCCGGCGGCGAAGGCGTCCCCGGCGCCGGTGGTGTCTCGGACCTCGGCGACCGGCACCACGGGCACGCTGGCCCGGTCGCCGCCGCGCACCACGAGGGTGGGGTCCGCTCCCTGCTTCACCACGCAGGTGGTCTCGCGCAGCCAGCCGTCGCCGACACCGAGGAAGGCGGCCTCGTCGGCGTTGGCGAGCAGGTGGTCGGGCGCCAGGCCGGCGAGCAGGTCACGGATCCGGTCCCGCCCGTACGCGCCGAGCATCCCCACCGAGGACGCGTCGATGCTGAGCTGCGCGCCGACGCCCCGGGCCCGCCCGAGCGCGTCCAGCGCCGACGTCGAGACCGGCTCGGCGCAGAAGGCGTACGCCGGCACGTGCAGCACCGCCAGCCCGTCGAGCCAGTCTGCCGCCACGGGCTCCAGCAGCCCGGAGGCGCCGCGGTTGGGCACCATCGTCCGCTCACCGTCGGTGCCCACGAGGATCACCACGGCCCCGGACACACCCCGCCGCTGCACCCGTACATCGACACCGTGACGCACCAGGTCCGCCACCAGCGCGTCACCGGCCGCGTCCTCGCCGACGCAGCCGAGGTAGCGCGCCGGGACCATGCCGAGCTGCGCGACGGCGGCGGCGACGTTGGCGGCGCTGCCCCCTCGGGTGCGGTGGATGGTGCCTGCGGCGTCGGTGCCGACGGCGAGCGGCTCGTCGAGCCAGACCACGATGTCCTCGACCAGGTCACCCAGGCAGGCGACGGTCACCTCGCCGCGACCGCCAGCGCGATGTCGGCACCGAGCGCCACGTTGCCGAGATAGATCTCCACGTTGGTCGCCTCCGACCCACCCCCGGTGGCCGTGTGGAAGAAGTCGAGGAGGAACGGGGTGACGTCGTGCCCGCGGACCCCCGCCGCATCCGCCGCGGCCAGGGCGTCGGCGAGCACCTGGTCGTGGCGGGCACGGTCCAGCTCGTGCTCGGCCGGGACCGGCTGCGCGACCAGGATCGCCGACGTGATGCCGAGGGCGTCCCGCGCACCGGCGACCGCCGCCACCTGGTCGGGCCCCTCGACACGGGCGGGCACCGGGAAGCCGGAGTCGGCCACGTAGAACCCCGGGAAGGCGTCGGTGCGGAAGCCGAGCACGGCGACGTTCAGGGTCTCCAGCCGCTCCAGGGTGGCGCCGACGTCGAGGATGGACTTCACACCGGCCGACACCATCACCACCGGCAGCTGGGACAGGGCGACCAGGTCGGCGGACTCGTCGTACGTCTGGCTCGCCCCGCGGTGCACGCCCCCGAGACCACCGGTCGGGAACACCGTGATGCCGACCCGGTGGGCCAGGTGCGCGGTCGCCGCCACGGTCGTGCCCGCCGACCGCCGGGTGGCCACGACGACCGGTAGGTCGCGGATGCTGGCCTTCACGGCGTCGTCGTCGTTGCCGAGACGCCGCAGCTCGTCGGCGGTGAGACCGACGACCACCTCCCCGTCGAGCACACCGACGGTGGCCGGCACGGCGCCCCGGTCGCGTACGGTCTCCTCGGCCCGGAGCGCGACGTCGACGTTGCGCGGCCGGGGGAGGCCGTGGGTGATGATCGTGGACTCCAGGGCGACCACGGCCTGACCCTGGTCGAGGGCGGTGGCCACGTGGGCGCCGGTGCGGAAGGACATGCCTGCACCCTAGTCATGACGATGCCACGGCATCAGGCGAGTACGACCACCTCGTCCAGCACGTCCTCCCGGTCGTACCCCTCGGCTCGAAACTCGCCCTCGGACTTGGCCACCACCATCGCGGCGGCGGCGTTGCCGATCACGTTCACCGCGGTGCGAGCCATGTCGACGACGAAGTCGACGGCCAGCAGCACCGCCACCCCCTCTGGCGGCAGCCGGATCGTAGCGGCCGCGGAGAACACCACCACGATGGCCGCAGAGAGCACGGTGCCCACGTCGATCGTCCTGCCGATCTTGTCGGCGTTGGCGGCCGTCGCGCCGGCCAGGTTGCTCCCGACCCCGAGGTTGGCGACCCAGGCGATCAGCAGGGTCACGGCCATGATCAACGTCGTGACGATCTCGTGGTCTCGGGCGAGGGGCAAGAGCCCTTGTCGCCCGACCATGCAGACCCGGTG